>ERZ857984.1313-NODE-1313-length-21031-cov-5.074800_pt1 | contig 21031 bp, 19 predicted proteins | sample MGYA00519914_ERZ857984 | MGnify/ENA primary metagenome ERZ857984 (study PRJEB31778, sample SAMEA3449417) | human gut metagenome | biome: human gut; feature: human-associated habitat; material: faeces | place: United Kingdom | collected 2010/2012 ... | reverse complement strand
TTAAGAATAAATATCAAGTGTTATAAATTATAAAATAGTAATAATTATCATTTATCTAAAATAATTTTATCCTTAATTTTGAATAAGTAAAATTTTAAAAATGAAAAAGATTTTAAGGAAAAATTGTCTATTTAATAAAAAATAATAACAAGCGGATTTATTTTTGCTTACTTGCCAAAAACCGCTTGTTAACAAATTATTTAACTTCTAATTAAAGCGCTGGCAAATACCAAGTTATTCCCGTAGTAGCGTTAAAGTTTAAAACTTTTTCTGTTTCGTCCGCATTATCTCCTAATTCCGCTTCAAAATACCATTCTAAATTTGGAATAGGAGTAAGGCTAATCTCACCGTAAACATTCCAAGCAAAAGAATAAATATCTTTTTCGCCGTTAAGTTGAGCGCCCGTAATCTCTAACCCCAAAGAAGGCTCTAAATAAAGCGATACTATATCCGAACTTGCGCTTAATCCCAAAGCTGGCATTAAAGTTAGTTGCCAAGCGGTTTTATCAAAGCTATTCGTTCCATATAAACTTTGCCCTGCATATTGAAATTCGCTGGATATATCGGAAGCTTTAAGCTCTTCCATAACATCAAAATTAAGATTTGCAGAAGGAAGATTTTTATTTAAACCCGTATCGTAAGCTATTTTAATGAAAGGCTCAAGTTCAACTTCTTCAACAGTAGCGCCAAAATAAAGTCTGAAATCAAATCCTAAAGTTTCATATTGACTTTTAGCGTTTCCATTTTTAACTGAATTGTAGCCATAATTTAAATATAATCTGATTTGAGTTAATATATCCATTCCCGTATAATATCTAAATTCTGAATTAAGTTTTATAGCGGTTAAATTTTGTTTAATACCTGCAGATGTTTTATCGTTTATAGAAACCACTTGAATAGGAATAGCCATTCTAAAAGCGTTATCTAAAGCGTTCAAAACTAAAACGGGAGTATGTCCTGTAGCCACAACGGTTTTAGGATTTGCGCTTCCATTATATTTTGAAAATTTTTGTCCAAAACTTAAAGTATAACCTAAACCAACGCTTATTAAAGAATAAGTATAACCTATTCCTATAGAAGTATGAGGAACAAAATCATACCAATTAGGATTTGAATTTTGAGAAACTAAAGCTCCTAAAGTTCCTCCCGCTCCGTTATCGAAACCGAAAGTTCCTTTAATCGTATCGTTTCCTAAAACAAAACCTAAAGTTTCAAGTCTCGCTCTAAACTGATTGCCGTCCGTAAGGAAGTCAATCCAATCCGTATCTACTCCATACATAGCAAATACTTGCGCGCTTGCCATAGTCAATATTGCTATAGCCGTTAAAAAATATTTTTTTATTGTATTCATTATTGTTATCCTTCGCCAAAAATCTGCCCGACTTTTTATATTTTATTAAGGCATGATTTTAGCATTTTAATTTTATTATTTTATTTTTCAAACCATTTTGCTATCAAAACAATAATTTATTTCTTCATTAAACATTAAACCTTTATTTTATTTAATCTCTATTTCATTAATCGCCTCCTTGTAAAATTAAATTTTTATTTGCAATTAAGTTTGTAAATTATGCTTAATTGTTAGCATATTCTAACATAAATTAAAATAAATTGCAAGCGTTTATAAAAAAAATTATATATAAGATTTAACATGAAATTAAAATAATGCAAATTTCTTTTTGAATTTTCTAAATAACCAAATTAATTTATTATTTTACTACAATATTAACAAGCCTACTCTTAACATAAACGACTTTAATAATATTCTTTCCTTTTATAAACGGTTTTACTTTCTCGCTTTCAAGCGCCGATTTTTTAGCGTCTTCTTCCGAAATATTAATATCCACTTCGATTCTGTCTCTGATTTTTCCGTTAACTTGAAAAACAAGTTCAAAAGTTTCATCCTTGCAATATTCTTCATTATGGTTAATCCAAGTTTCGTTTAAAATCGTATTCCCGAATTTTAAGATTTCAAAAATCTCTTCGGTTATATGCGGAGCTATAGGATTAAGTAAAATCAAATATCCTTTTATGATTTCTCTAAACATAGAATATTCTTCTTCCGAGTTTACTTTTAACGCGCTCATATCGTTTAGAAGTTCCATTAACGAAGCTATAGCCGTGTTGAAATGAAATCTGTCTTTTATGTCGATTGTCACTTTTTTTATCGTTTTATGATATTTTCTATACAAACTTTTTGCATCTTTTGAAAGATTATTATAATCGAAAGATTTTTTATTTTCGTCTTTATATTTGATAAACAAATTCCAAATTCTATTTAAAAATCTTGCCGAACCTTTAACTCCGTCATCGCTCCATTCTTTATCTTTTTCAGGCGGCGAAACGAACATAACGAAAATTCTAACGGCGTCCGCTCCGAATAATTCTATAATTTCCGCAGGGTCGACTCCGTTCGCTTTCGACTTCGACATTTTCTCCATTTTTATTATTATATCGTCTTTATTTATTCCGTCTTTCTCATACTCTTTATTATTTATTTCTTCTTGAGTGTAGAATTTTTTTAATTTTTTCGATTCATAGCTATTTGATAAAACCATTCCTTGAGTTAATAATCTCTTAAAAGGTTCGTCTTCTTTAACAAGCCCAATATCTCGCATAAATTTAAACCAAAATCTTGAATATAATAAATGCATGCATGCATGTTCAATTCCTCCAATATATTGGTCTATCGGAAGCCAAGCGTTTGCAATATCGTAATTAAAAGGCGCTTTATCGTTATGAGCGTCAGTATATCTTGCATAATACCAAGAACTGCAAGTAAAAGTATCCATAGTGTCGGTTTCTCTTTTTGCTTTTCCTCCGCATTTCGGACAAGTTGTATTGACAAACGAATCGGATTTTTTAAGAGGATTTTCTCCAACGGTAAATTCTATATCCATAGGAAGAGTTATAGGCAAATCGGATTCTTTAACGGGAACTATTCCGCATTTTTCACAATGAACGAAAGGCAAAGGATTTCCCCAATATCTCTGTCTTGAGATTAACCAATCTCTTAATTTATATTGCACTTGTTCTTTCCCAAAACCTTTTTCTGACGCGTATTCTATAGCTTTTTTAATCGCTTCTTTTGTATATAATCCGTTTAATATATCGGAGTTTACAACTTTTCCGTCTTCAATATACGCTTCTGTCATATTTTCCGCATTAATAGAATTATCTTTGTTTTGAATAACGACTTTTATCGGTATATTATATTTTTTTGCAAATTCAAAGTCTCTCTGGTCATGAGCTGGAACGGACATAACAGCTCCGCTTCCATATTCGGCTAAAACGAAATTCGCCGCATATAAAGGAACTTTTTCATTATTGAAAGGATTAATAGCAAATCTTCCCGTAAAAACGCCTTCTTTTTCGTAATCGGCTTTTTGGTCTATCTTTGCAGATTTTTTAATAAACTTTTCAACCGCTTTTTTATTTTCTTCGGCGCATATATCTAAAAGTCCTTCATAATTCCAAGCGATTGCCATATAAGTGACGCCGTAAATCGTGTCTGGTCTTGTAGTAAATATTGGAAAATCTTTGCCATCGTCCAATTTAAAATTTATATTCGCTCCAACGCTTTTGCCTATCCAATTTTTTTGCATTGCTATAACATTGTCGGGCCAATTTCCTTCAAGTAATTTTAAATCCGCATCCAATTGTTCGGCATAATCGGTAACTTTTATATACCATTGTTCTAATTTCTTTTTTGTAATTTCGTTATCGCATCTCCAACAAGTTCCTTCGGGTGAAACCTGTTCGTTTGCCAAAACCGTATTACAATGTTCGCAATAATTAACTTCGCCTCCTTTTCTGTAAAGAAGTCCTTTTTCAAACATTTTTAATATAAACCATTGTCCCCATTTATAATAATCGGGTAAACAAGTAGTAACCTCTCTATCCCAATCGTAAGAATAGCCAAGAAGATTTAATTGATTTCGCATATTTTCTATATTTTTTAAAGTCCATTCAGCTGGATGAGTTTTATTGTCTATAGCCGCATTTTCCGCTGGCATACCGAAAGCGTCCCAACCCATAGGATGCAAAATATCATAGCCTAAAAGTTTATAGTATCGCGCTATCGAGTCGGCTATCGTATAATTTGAAACATGTCCCATATGCATTTTACCCGAAGGATAAGGAAACATTTCTAAAACATAATATTTTTTATTATTCGGTTTTGAGACTGTTTTGAAAGAGCCATTTTCTTTCCAATATTTTTGCCATTTTTTTTCAATGGTAGTAAAATTATATTCCATAAAAACTCCAAGTTTCGATACTATAATATTTTTTAGATAATAAATTATATTTTAATTTTTGATATTTTTCAAATTTTTATTAATATAATAATTATAAATTTTATAATAAATTTGCATCAAAATAAAAGTTATTATATTATTAAAGTTATTATATTATTATAGTATAATTAAAAATAAATATTCAAGGAGATTAAAAATATTATGGAAGTTATTAAAGCTAATCCAGAATCTATAATCGAAATATTTCAAAAGTTATATGTAATACCCGAATATCAAAGACCGTATTCTTGGGATGAAGATAAATGTTATGAATTATGGAGCGATATAGTAGATAAATACGAAGAAGAAAAAAATAAACAATCATCTATTAAAGGCGAATATTTTTTAGGAACTATGGTTTTAATAAAAAATAATAACGGTATATTTGAAGTAATAGACGGACAACAGCGATTAACTTCATTGCTTATTTTACTTAAGGCGTTATATGATAATCATCAGTTTGAAGGCATAAAAAAGATAATATATGTATATGATAGTTTAACGGGAGATATTAATAATAAAAAATATAGAATATATAGTGAAGTTATAGATAAAGATAAAAACGATTTAAAAGATATAATACATAATGACGGAGATAATTTAGATACTAAAAATAAATTTAAAGTAAATTATAATATATTTAAAGATAAAATTAATGAATGGAAAAATAGCGATACTAATAATAGTTTAGAGAATTTTATAAGGTTTTTATTAGAAAATGTAAAAATGCTTCCGATAGATTGCGGAGAAGAGGAAAATGCATTAAAGATATTTGAAACTTTAAACGACAGAGGAACTCCATTAAGCGATGCAGATATATTTAAATCTCGCATTTATAATAGCATCTTGAAGGAAGATGAAAAAGATAATTTTGTAGAATTTTGGAATAACATGAAAGAACCCGAATGGTATTTTAGAATATATATGCATATTTTAAGAGCGAAAGAAAAAGAAAGCGGAAATGAAATTAATATAAGAAAATTTTTTAGCGGTAGAATAAATAAAAATTCTGTAAACGATATAATTAAAGATTTAAAAAAGATTTCTTTAATAGAAAGCTATGAACACAATAAAATAAATAAATATTTGAGTTTAATGTGGGCTTATCCCGTAGATATAATAATAAATGTTTATTATGTTTTTATGTATAAATATGCCACAATAAATAAGAATGACGAAATAGAATTAAAATTGGAAGATTTAGATATTTTATACGATATACTTGAAAATCTTATAAGATTTGTATATATCAAAGGAATAATATATAAAACAAGGAATGCAATAAAATACGACATTCATAAAGCTTATATTTCAATATATCATAATAAAAAAGCTAACTTTCCAAATCTTAAAAAAGAAAAGAAATATTTTTTAGACAGTTTAAAAAATCTAACCAATAGAGATAAATATACAAAGTCTATATTATTTTTATATCATAATCTTAATAAAAATCAAAAAATAATGGATAAAGAGGATTATTATAAATTTCAAATCGAGCATATTTTACCTAAAGTTTATCATAATTATGACGGTTGGACCAAAGAACAATACGAAGAAAATCTAAATAAATTAGGAAATTTAACTTTATTAGAAAAAGTTAGAAATATAAAAGCAAAGAATGAATTTTTTGAAAAGAAGAAAGAATTTTATAAAGACTCGGAAATAAACGATGTAAAATCAAGTTTATGCAAATTGAAAAAGTGGACTATAGAAGAATGCAATGAAAGATTTGACGATATAAAGGAAAGATTAGTTAATTTTTTATTTAAAATTTAATTGAAGTGTAGGAGCGATTGCCGTCTCTTTTTAATTTTAAATACTATTAAAATAATATTTTTAATTTATATAATGGTTTTATTTTATAAGATTATAAATTTAGTTAAATAAATTATTATTTATAGCATTCAAAAGAGACGCAGTGATTTATTTATTATTAATGAAACCAAATTTATAAAATTAATTTTAATTAATTTGTATTGTTTGACTATGTCCGACTTCTACAACGGAAAACTTTATCCTGGCGAGTGATTGTTTGTGGCTAACGCTCGCAATGACTGTAATAAAAAAGACACCGTAATAAATACGATGCCTTTAAATTATTTTATTAGTTTTATAATTTTTTACTTTATTATTGTTTTTTTATACTATAGGTTTTGTCGTTACTTCTTATAGTTCCAGTTGTGCTGCTGGTAAACTCGAAAGTGACTGTTTCATTATTTAAAGAAGCAGTAAAACTTGTATTGCTATTTTTAGTGACATTAAATAAATTTATTATTGCTACCAGTTAGCTGCAAATAAGGTTTTGCTCCATAATCATTGCCAGCCTGAAGTATAGTAGATCTAAAACCTTCGTTATTTGATTTTATATCAAGAGCTGTAGTGTTAGTATCATCAGTATACACCCAAGTTCCATGATATAAGGTTGGGATTTCTATTTCTGGTGCTGGTTCTTCATTTGATTTACAGCTTAAAGACAAACCTAAAATCAGGACAGCTACAATTAATAAAGTAAAAATTTTTTTGTTTTTGATATTCTTCATACGAATATCCTCCTTAATTTAAAATTATTTATAACCAAACGAAGATTTCTCTTCGATAAGTTATCAAGTCCAATATATCCGAAAAGAACGGATAAAAATTTAATGAATATTTTATTTTTTAAAAAGTTTAAATCAGTTAAGTTAAGTTAAGTTGAGTTGTCAACAAATGTGTTTATAATATTCATTTTAGTCATATATTTCTTAATATTATCGTAATTTAAAAAAATGTCAAGTAAAAAAATCAAAATTCCACTTAAATTTACATAGTTATAAGAATTTTATTCAATTTAATAATACATTTCATACATATTTTTTAATTTATAGAAAAATAAAATTTATAAATTCTTAAAGATCTTAATATACATACAAAGCGAATTATTTTTTACTAAATAAAGCAATTTTTAAGTAAAATTTAAAATAAATAGACAATTCCATAAATATTGGAGTATAAAATACTAATGAAATTGTTTTTGTTTCTTTTGAAAAAATAAGCCGATTTTTTGGTTCTTTTATCTCGGTAGAAAAATAACAGAATATTTTAGTTCAAAGAATCAAAATCAACTTCTACTTTAAATACTATTAAATAATTACAAACAAAATTTCAATTATTTATAATTCGTTTTAAACATAATTTAATTATATACAAATAGCTAAATAATATATTGTAAAATTTTTAATTTATGATATTTTAAATAAAAAAGTTTTTAATTTTGGAGTTTAAAAATGGAAATATCCGTTAAAGAAATTGAAAATAATACGGTTATAATTAAACTTTTCGGAGATATAGATATTTATACTTCATCCGACTTAAAAGACGCTATGATTTCTCAAGTAGATTTTGGAGCAAAAAGAATAATAATGGATATGGAAGATGTTCATTATATAGACAGCAGCGGAATTGGAGTTTTTATAGCGGTATTGGGAACTTTTAAGAAAGTTAATGGAAAAATAGGAATGATAAAAATAACCGAACCCGTTAAAAAAGTTTTGGAGCTTACAAGATTGACAAGTTTTTTGCCCGTTTATAATACCGAAGCCGAAGCGATTGAAAAATTATAATAATCGCTTTTATAACGGTTGATTTTTTATTTAATCATTGTAAAATTAAAAAATTAATTATTATTATAAATTGAATTATGAATAAATTGACTTTAAATAAATTAGTTTTAAAAAGAATTCTTATAATCTTTATAATTATTTTTGCAATATTTGATTGCAATATAGTTTTTGCTTCCGAAAATATTAACGATTACATTATGGAAGAAATTGCCGACAATACGGAACATCCTTATGGCACAATTCCAATAAAATTAGGAAATTATTTAAATTTTAATTTTCATATAACGAAACATATTATACTTATGACTTTAGCCGCAATATTATGCATCGTAAGTATGAAATATTTAGCTTATAAATTGAAAAGACCTTTTAATAGACCTTCTTTTTTACAAAATATATTTGAAATTATAATAGATTATATGAATAGAGATGTAATATCGCCGACTTTGGGAGAAGATGGAAAGAGATATACACCTTTCTGTTTGACGGTATTTTTATTCGTTTTATTTGCAAATTTGCTTGGAATAATTCCGCCATTATTAAAATTCAAAACCGAAGACGGACATTACGCTTATTTGGCGGGAGCTGTTGGAGCAAATATAAGTTTTACGGGAGCTATAGCTATTTTAGTTTTTATATGTTATATATTTGCGGGAATAAGAAAAAAAGGAATAATAAAATATTGGGCGAGTTTAGTGCCTGAAGGTTTGCCTTTTATTTTAGTTCCTATGATATGGTTTTTAGAGTTTATAACTTTATTTAATAGAGCTTTTGCATTGGCAATTCGTTTGCTTGCAAATATGATGGGCGGACATATAATGCTTATAGTGATACCGTATTTGATTATAATGTCGGGAACTATATTGGTTTCGCCATTTGCCATATTATTTTTGGCTTTTATATATGTTCTTGAAATGTTTGTATCGGTTTTACAGGCTTATATATTCTCTTTATTATCGGCGATTTATATTGGAATTGCCATTAATGATGAGCATTAATATAAATATTAAAAATTAAATTAAGGAGTAAAAAATGGATTTAGCAATATTGGGAGCTACGATAGGCGCTGGACTTGCCGCTATAGGAGCGGGAATAGGAATAGGCATTATAGGTTCTGGAGCGGTTGATGGAGTCGCTAGACAGCCTGAAATGTCTGGTAAAATTCAATCGACTATGCTTATAGCGGCTGCGCTTGTGGAAGGAGTATGTCTTTTCGCTTTGGTTGTTTGCATTCTTGCCCTAATGAGACAATAATTAAAAAAATTAAATAATCGGGAGAATGCGATATGGCGCTTTTTAAAATAGACCCAGGCGTTATTATATGGACTTGGATTACATTTATTTTAGTCCTTATAATACTAGGAAAATCTACTTGGAAAACAATTATAAGAGGTTTAAACTCTCGCGCCGATAAAATTCAAGATGATTTGAAAGAAGCGGAAAGAACTAAAGAAAAAGCTAAAAAATCTTTGGCTACTTATAGAGAGCAGATAGACAACGCTAAAGTCGAGGCAAGTTCTATTATAGAAAATGCAAGAATCGAAGCGAATAGAGTTAGAGAAAAAATTATTAGCAATGCAAGAGAAGAGGCGGAAGCTAATAAAAATAAAATTATGCTTGAAGTTGAAAGAGCTAAAGAAGAAATAGCAAACAGCGTAAAAAAACAATCGGTTGATATTGCGGTAGTTATGGCGGAGACTATACTTAAAAGAAATGTGACAAAAGAAGATAATCAAGCTTTGATTGATGAATTTATTAATACGATTAAAAATGAAGAAAATAAAGCTAAATAATTATAAAAAATTTTATTTAGGTTGGGTAAAATGAAAGATATTGATAAAATAAAGCTATTAAAACCAACGGCTAAATCTATATTTGAGATAGCCAAACAATTAAATATGGTTGATAAAATATATAATGAACTTTCTAAATGTTCTGAATTATTTAAAGACGAAGATATAAAAAAATATTTTATCGATAAAAGCATTCCAAAAAAATGTAAAATTGAAATAATCGAAAATAAACTTAAGCCGATTTTTTCAAGAGAAGCTTATGTTTTTATATCTATATTGATGGAACATGAAGTTATCGACATTTTACCCGACATATTAGTTTTTTATAAAGAAATACGCGATAATGAATATAATAATATTATAAGAGTAAGAATAATCGCTGCAGATAATATAGACAATGAAACTATAGAAGATATAATTAAAACCGTAAAATGCTTTTCAAATAAAGAAATTGTTTATAGCGCAGAAGTAGATAAAGATATTTTAGGCGGAATAATAATTTATATCGATTCTAAAGTTTACGATTATAGCGTAAAAAATCAAGTGTATATGATGCAAGATAAAATTATTAATTTTGGCGGAAATAAAATATTTAAAATATTTTAAAGGGTTTTGTATGGATTCTATTGCAGGTAGTATTTTAGGCGTTCTTAAAAAAGAGATACTCAAAGAAATCACTGAAGAAAAAGCCCGTAAATTTACGCTTATAATAAAAAGAGAAGCGAGCGGAAGAAGTTATGCAAAAGCTATGTTTAACGCCGCTAAAGAATTAGGAAAGATAGAAATTATAAAAAACGATTTTAATACGGTTTATTCTTCTTTGCTTGCCGATAAGGATGTTCTTTCTTTTTTTACATCGACTTTTATAGACGGAAATGTAAAGATTGATATATTAAAAAAAGTTTATCATAATAATATAGCCGAAGAAACTTTTAATTTATTATCTATACTTATAGAGAGAGATTCGCTTAATATATTATTTGCCATAATAGTAGAATACGAAAATTTATGCAATATACATTATAATATATTGTCGGCTAAAATTATATCTTCTTCGGAAATAGAAAATATTGAAGATTTAAAATCGTTTATAAGAAGTATGTTTGACAAAGAAGTTCATTTTACGATAGAAATAGACGAATCCATATTGGGCGGAATTATAGTTCAAATAGAGGATACGATATACGATTATAGCATGAAGCGATTATTATACGATGTTAAAAATTCGCTTTTTGCTGAAAATAATTAAATTATTTTGAGGTGTATTTTATGGATATAAACGCTAATGAAATTGCTACTGTCTTAAAAGAAAAGATTAAAAATTATAAAGCGGATTTTTCTCCAAACGAGGTTGGAGTCGTTGTAGAGGTTGGAGACGGAATAGCAAGAGTTATGGGGCTTCCTCATATAATGGCTAATGAAATGATAACATTCGAGTGCGGTTCTACGGGAATCGCTTTTAACTTGGAAGAGGAAACTATAGGCGCTATAGTGCTTGGAGATTATACGGAAATAAAAGAAGGAAGTAAAGTAAGTCGTCTTAAAAGAATTTTGGAAGTTCCCGTTGGAGAAGAGCTTTTAGGAAGAGTCGTTAATCCTTTAGGAATTCCTATAGACGGACGAGGCGAGATTAAAACCGATAAAAGAAGAATAATAGAATTTCCAGCTCCTGGAATAGCCGACAGACAAGCGGTAAAAGAGCCTCTTCAAACGGGAATTAAAGCGGTAGATTCTATGACGCCTATTGGCAGAGGACAGAGACAGCTTATAATTGGAGATAGAAGCACGGGAAAAACTTCTATAGCTTTAGATACGATAATAAATCAAAAAGGAAAAAATGTTATATGCGTATATGTCGCTATAGGACAAAAGGCTTCCACAGTCGCTGGAGTCGTTAATACTTTAAGACAATACGGCGCTTTGGAATATACTATAATAGTGACGGCAACGGCTTCTGACTCTGCGCCTTTGCAATATATAGCTCCTTATTCTGGATGCGCTATGGCTGAATATTTTATGTATGAAGAAAAAAAAGACACTTTGGTTGTTTATGATGATTTATCAAAACAGGCAAACGCTTATAGACAAATTTCTCTTTTATTAAGGCGTCCTCCTGGAAGAGAGGCTTTTCCTGGCGATGTATTTTATTTGCATTCAAGATTGCTTGAAAGAGCGGCTAAATTAAGCGATGATTTGGGCGGCGGTTCTTTGACGGCGCTTCCTATAATTGAAACGCAAGATAATGAAGTTTCCGCATATATTCCTACAAATGTTATATCTATTACTGACGGGCAGATATATTTGCTTCCAAGTTTATTTATGAGCGGAGTTCGTCCCGCAATCGATGTTGGAATTTCGGTTTCAAGAGTAGGAGGAAACGCTCAAACTAAAGCTATGAAAAAAGTTTCGGGAACTTTAAGGCTTGATTTGGCTTCTTATAGGTCTTTGGAAGCTTTCTCTCAATTAGGAATAGGATTAGACAAAGCTACTTTATCGCAACTTGACAGAGGCGCTAAAATGGTTGAATTATTAAAACAAAAACAATATAGCCCAATGCCCGTAGAAGAGCAGATAGTAATATTATTTGCAGCCACAAAAGGTTTTTTAGATAATGTTGAAATTGAAAGAGTTCATGAATTTGAATGGCGATTACTTCAATATATGAGAGCGGATAAACAATATATATTAGACGATATAAGAGAAAAAAAAGATATAGAAAATATTGAGGAGCTTAATAAGGCTTTGGAAGAGTTTAAATCCAAATTCTAATTTTATTATGAGTAAGATTTGTTTTTTGATTGCGGCGCATAAAAATTATAATCAAACTATGAGATTAATAAATCATTTGAAAAAAGATTTTGATTTATTCGTTCATATAGATAAAAAAAGCGCATTGAAAATTGACAGTTTTGAAAATGTCAAAGTTTATAAAAAATTTAAAGTTTATCATGGCGGATTTAGTCAAATAATAGCTACTTTATTTTTGATGGAAGAATCTATAAAAAACGATTACGACAGGTATATTTTTATAAGCGCTCAAGATATTCCTCTAAAAAATAATTTTGAGATAAAAAATTTTTTTGAAAATAACGATAGAGAATATTTAAGTTACGAAAATATTAGAAATAACGAAGGGCTTTATAAAGAAATGTCTTTTCGACTTAACGCTTATAATTTTGGATTTTGGTATAGAAAATTATTAAGCAGAAAAATCAGAGAGATTATCTCTAAAATTCCTTTTATAAAGAGACAAACTCCAGAAAATATTTATTACGGTTCGAGTTGGTGGAATTTGACGAAAAATGCCATTTCTTATATTTTAAAATTTGTCGTAGAAAATAAAAATTATTTGGAAAGATTTAAATATACTTGGGGAAGCGATGAATTCTTTTTTCAATCGATTCTGATACAAAGCGAATTAAAAAATAACTGCGAAAATAATTGTTTAAGATATCTTATTTGGCAGGGCGGCGCTCCTATAGTTTTTAAATTAAAAGACTATGATAATTTCATATGGGGGGGGGGTAAATCTATTCGCTCGAAAGTTTGACGAAAAGATTGACAACGATATAATAGATAAATTATATAAAAAGATAGAAAATTAATTATAGGAAAATTTATGGCTGAAAAATTAAATGTATTAAAGGCAAGAATAAAAGCTATAACGGGAACTCATAAAATAACTAAAACTATGGATATGATTTCTCGCTCAAGAACGGCAAAAATTCTCTCTATCGAACAGGGAATGCGTCCTTATACTCAAAAATTAAACAGAATAATAGAAGAGCTTTCGCATACCGATTTAGATAATTTACATCCTTTGCTTAAAAAGAAAAAAAATATAAAAAATATAACATTGTTTGTAATAACTTCAACAAGAGGTTTATGCGGTTCTTATAATACAAAAATTTTAGACGAAGCTATGGAGAGAATAAGACATCATCATAGACATGGCAGAGAAGTTGAATTGCATGTTTTGGGTAAAAAAGGCGAAGCTTATTTTGAAAAACAAAAAATTCCAATCGCTAGAAAATATCCGCGTATAGATGAAGAATCTACTTTTGACGATTGCGCCGCCGTTGTTCAAAGATTTATGCATGATTACGCTACGGATAAATCTTCAAGAGTTGAAGTTATATATATGCGTTATTATACGAGAGTCGTTCATATGCCTAAAATAAAGAGTTTAATTCCAATGATTCCAGATGAAGAGGATATAGAAGGACATAAAAGTAAAAAGAATCTTGAATATTTGATAGAACCAGATAGAGATTCCGTTTTAAAAGAAATTGTGCCTTTGGCTATAAAGACTTATTTTTATTTTATGATAATAACTTCTTTTTTATCCGAAAATGCCGAGCGTTCGATTGCTATGAGAAACGCTACAGATAACGCCGAAAGACTTTTAAGCGAACTTAAAAATAAAGCCAATAGAGCGAGACAGGAAAATATTACAAACGAGCTTTTGGATATTATAGGCGGTTCTGAAGCAATCAACTAAAATATAAAAATTAATATAAAGTAATGAAATAAAACTTTTTATTTACTATAAAAAATTATTATAATTATTAAAAAGTAATAAATTTATTTTATATTTTATATTTATAAATTTGATATTATTTCCTAATAGCGATATAATACAATAAAAATTATGTTTTAAGAGTTAATGAAAATGAAAGAATATATTTTAAAAAATAGCATAAGCGATGTAGCTGGTTTAGTAAAAGATATATCTTCTGAAATATCGGATTATTTAGACGAAGCAAATTTAAACTTATTCGCAGCGGCTTTATACGAAGTGGCAATAAACGCTATTGAACATGGAAATTTAGGAATATCTTACGAAGCAAAAAAAGAATGGATTGAAAAAAATATATATCATGAAAAATTATCCGAACTTTTAAAAACCGAAAAGGCAAAAAATACTTTTGTGGAAATAAAATTAAATATTGAAAACGATTGTATAACTTTAATCGTTGAAGATAAAGGACAAGGTTTTAAACCTAATATGGAAATGGAAAAAATAAAAAAAGAAAGTTTTACAAGAAATAGCGGAAGAGGTATGATGATGATGAAAAGCTATTTTGACGAGATAAAATATAATAAAACGGGAAACGCTATAACTTTAATAAAAAACATAAAATAGATTAATGAGCAGAAAAAATATAAAGAAAGTAAAAGATACAAAATTTTTCCATAAATCTCCGCCTATAGAATTAAATACGGGATTTGTAAGTTTAGAGAGATTTATCGCTATAAACGAATACGATGATAAAACTTTTTCAAAAGAATATAATTGCGATATTATAAACAGAAAAGGCAGAGACGCCGTTATAATAGTTCCTTATTCTTATATAGAAAATCAATTAAATGTTTTAATGATAACTAACTTTCGTCCCGTAGTTTATTATAGAGAAAAAGTAATGACGAATAAAAAGCCCGAAGATATAGACGAAAATATAATTAACTTTTTAGAATTTCCCGCGGGAATGCTTGAAGAAGATGAAATGAACGCTAAAGACGAACAGTTGGGAATAAAAAAATGCGCTCAAAGAGAATTGGAAGAAGAAACGGGTTATAGCGTTCCTTTAAAAAATATTAATGTGCTTGGACATAATTATTATAGTTCTTCGGGAATAATAACGGAAAGAATAAATATTGCCACTTGCGATATAACGGGAATAGAGCCTAAAAAAAAGCCAAAAACTGACGGTTCGGTTATGGAAGAGAATATAGAACATTTTTTTGTGCAGTTTAACGAGGCTATGAAATGGTGCAAAGAAGGAATAATAAAAAATGCGGGAACGGAGATTGGACTTAATAGATTATATTTTTCTATTCAATACGAACATCAAAGAAAGCATAATTTAATTTTGCAAAGAAGATTAAAATCTCTTTTGCATGAAATTAATTCGTTAAAGAAAAACGCCGATTATTATAATAAACTTATAAGAGAGTTTAAAGCTACGGTTACGCATGAACTTCGTCATCCTTTTACCGAGATAATGGGATTTATTAATTTGCTTAAAAAGAAAAACTTAAACGAAGATAAAAAAGAAGAAGCTATTAATGTAATTTCAAGAAGCTTAAAAAAACTTTATGAAACAAATAATAATTTAATACAAATTACGATTAAAGACGATGAAGATTCAAAATATTTGTCGGAATTTAATATTGAAGAAGAATTAAATATTATGATAGAAGGCTATAAATCCGTTTATCCGAAAGATATCGAGACAAAAATCGAAGTTGAAAAAAATTGCAATATTTTAATAGGCTATAAAGAAAGATTTAAACTCATAATGGAAGGAATAATATCAAACGCATTCAAATTTACAAAATCGGGAAGCATTAATATAAATGTTAGAATTCCCGATATTATAGAAAAAAAGAATTTAGATTTTTCGCCCGATTTATTTAATTATCATTCTATGAAAAATATTATGCCAAACGAAATAGAAATAATCGTTAAAGATACGGGAAAAGGAATTAAACAAAGACAACTTAAAAAAATATTTATTCCTTTTTATCAAGGCGATTCGAGATTTGAAAGAGAATATGGAGGAATAGGAATCGGGCTTTCTGTAGTTAAAGATTTGCTTGATACGATGCAAGGCTCTATATATATTGACAGTTCTGAAGGAGCGGGAACTATAGTAAAATTAAGAATACCTTTCGGAATTCCAAGCAAAAGTAAAATTTAATATTTTAATATTTTTTAATCTCTTCCCACATAATACATATAAGACGATAATATTGTTATCTCATTGTTATCTGTATTTTCTTCTTCGCTATAATCGTTAAAGTATGCGGACAAAGGAACATAATCGCCATATCCGCCTCCGTCAATATCTTGAACTATAAGCTCGTTTGAAGCTATAATTTCCTCTCTTACATTATTATTAAAATTTTTATTTAATATAATAATAGACGCTACAAATATTAAAAGTATAGCCGCTATTGAAATAATATAAGGATAAAAATTATTTTTAACTTTATTAATCGTTATCGATTTATTTCCCGATAATATTGAAGATATAGAATCGATATCGGATTTAAATTTTCTGCATGACGGACAATTTAATAAATGTTTTTCCATTTCAAGTATTTCTTCGGCGTTTAAATCTTTATCTTTGTGTCTGCTTATAAGCATTTCATAATATTCATGTTGTCTCATAAACTTACTCCCATTTTTTTAATTATAGATAAAAGTTTTTTTCTCGCTCTAAAAATTCTCGTTCTAATCGTATTAACGGGCAAATCAAGTTTTTTAGAAATTTCTTCATAAGAATAATTTTCGTATTCCGACATAAGAAGGGGAATTCTAAAAGTCTCGTTTAATTTTGATAAAGCGTCCGCTAATATAATTTTATTTATGCTATTATCGTTTCCCGATTCTTGCATTTCAAAATTTCTATATTCTTTAAGCCTATATTTTTTTTCTCTCTCTTTCTTTCTTATATAATCAATAGCTCTATTAAAAGAAACTCTATAAAGCCAAGTATAGATTTTCGACCTGCCTTCAAAACTTTCTCTCTTTATATAAAAACTCACAAAAGTATCTTGCACTATCTCTTCTGCTTCTTCATAATCTGAAATAATAGAATAAACCAAATTAACCAAAGGCTTTTTATAGGTTTCCATAAGTTCTTTATAAGCTTCTTCGTTAGAGGATTTAAAAGCTTCTATATCGTCTTCATAAGTCATTTCAACACCGTTCATAATTATATCCTTAAAATAAAAAGATATATGCCTTATTTTTTATATTTATTTAATTGAACTCTCTGTTCGGGAGTCAAAATTCCTATTATATCCAAATCTCTAAATATAATCAAACAATCTCTTTCCGCTTCTATTTCTTTCTTTCTTTTTATCAAATCTCTTAATATATTTCTATCGGGATTATCTTTAATAAGCTCGTTTTTTATATTATAATCAATCTCTTCTATTTTTATTCTAATCGATTTCTCATCGTTTACAAATTTTATGGCTATATCGTATATTCTATTTGTTTGATCGGATGTTAGAGTTATTCCCGCTTTTCTAAAAAAATGCATCAGGTCTGGTCCTAATTTATCCTTATGAGGTTTCTTTCCATGTTGATGCGGAGGAGGCGGAGGCTGCCCATAAACCGATAAAAATAACATTGTAAATATTGCTAAAATATAAAATATCTTTTTCATAATTATAACCTGTTCAATTACCTTAAAATTATTTATTTATTTATAATTATTTAGACGAATTAACCTTAAAAAAGTTCCCACAATTTATAATTTTTTTTATAATGAAAGTTTAATATATGCTGTATAATAAGTCAACTATTGAAATAAATTTATTTTAAATATATCTTTATTAATAATAATTATTGATAATAATTTATTTAAATATATTTTAAATTTAAGGAGATTAAAATTGAGTTGGATTGTAGGAATTATACTTCTTGGAATATTGGTATTTGTTCATGAAATGGGGCATTTGCTTGCGGGACTTGCCGTTGGAATTAAAGCCGAAGCTTTTTCAATAGGTTTCGGTCCGATAATATTTAGAAAAGATATAAAGGGAATAGATTTTAGATTGTCAATAATTCCTTTCGGAGGATATTGCAAATTTAAAGGCGAAATTTCAGAAGACGGAAAAGTGGAAGAAGACGATTTTTTGAATATGTCGCCTTTAAAACGAATAATAGTTTATTTTGCAGGACCTTTTTTTAATTATATTTTTGCGGTTATATTATTAATCGTATTGGTTTCGATTCCTTCGACTATAGAATTATATTCGCCAAAAGTTTCGGTTTTTAGAGATGGAAAATATATGCATACAAAATCGGGAATGACTTTAGCTTACGAATATGGAATAGAAAGCGGAGATATTATTACTGCAATAAACGGAAATAAAACAGAATCGGATAACGATGTCTTAAAAGCGATAAACGAAGAGGCGATTCAAAAAGGCTCAAACGAAATAATATTTACTTTAAACAGAAAAGGCGAAACTATAAATATAAGCATTCCTTTAGTTGAAATGCTAAAAGCTTTAAGCGGAGAGAGAGCTTTAGGTTTATATTTCGGAGAGGACCTTATTATAAAAAATATAATTTCGGGTTCGGCTGCTGCGGAGGCGGAACTTAAAATCGGAGATAAAATTATCGCTATAAACGGAATTTCGGCAAATAATATAGCGGATTTTCGTCCTATAGTTATGGATAATCCTTCTCAAAAAATAAATATTACGATAATGAGAAACGGAGAAGAGATAATAAGAGAAGCGATACCAAAACCAGTTAATTCAAAAACTATTGGAACTTATGGAAGTTTAGGAATAGAATTTGAAAGCTCTCCCGTAAAAATTGAAAAAGTTGAAGGAATTTCTTTTCCAAAATCGATTCCCGAAGCATTTAAAGAAAGCGGAAATTATATTTCGTCTTATATAAACGGATTAAAATTACTCTTTATGGGAAAATTATCTTTAAGAGAAAATTTGGGCGGTCCCGTTAGAATAGTTCAGATTTCTTCACAGGTTTTATCGGTTAGCGCGGAATACAGATTAAAAACTATACTTTCTTTTACGGCTACAATAAGCCTTATATTATTTTTAATGAATCTTCTTCCTCTTCCCGTTGTTGATGGAGGAATGATAGTTTTCTCTTTTATAGAGCTTATTTTAAGAAAGCCTCTCGATAGAAAAGTATTGACTAAAATACAGGCGATTGGCGCGGCGTTTTTAATAACTCTCGCAATATTTATAACAATAAACGATATAGCTCAATTATTTAAATAGATTATAATTTTGTAATATTGTAAATTATTTTAATCTCAATTAATAATTTTTTATATATTTTCAAATTCGTTAAAAATAATTTTAAATTTATCCATATTCAAATAAAAATCGAAATCGTTATTTTTATTACGATTATTATGATATTTAAAATTTGTTTCTTCGCATTCGATATATTCGTAATATTTTCCGCCTAATTTTTCTAATATGGCTTTATAAGTATCTTCCATTCTATTATTAGGAACTATTCCAAGAACGGCTACAGTTTCTTTTGAACATACTAAATTAGTAAGTCCGCTTCCCAAAACGGATATTATTTTATCGGCATTGTAAAAAAGACAAAATTGTTCTTCTAAAGAATAATCTTCAGGATATATAATTTCGTATTCAAAAGGTTTTATCATTTTTATTAATTCGTCTTCGTTTAATATTCTTCTCGTTTTTACTTTCTTTCTGCTTAAATATATTTTTTTAGGGAATTTATTTTTTTCGTATTTCTTCATTAATTCTTTTGTTAATTCTTGGTATTTATTGCAAATCCATTTTGAAGGATAATGAGTCGTTTCGCTTGGGAATGAAGATAAATATAAATTCTTGCATATAATCTCCTTTTGGTCTGAAATATATATTATCTTTTTATTTTCTAAATTGAATATTTTTAAACTTTCTTTATGGAATTTTGTTTTGCATCCGTCTCCCAATATAAAGGCGTCTATTTTATCCAAAAATCCAGCGTCTTTTAAAATAAATAATTTAGGCAAAGTTTCATGTATCCAATGTCCAAAACAAACATTCCATATTGATTGCAAACTAAAAACATTTAAATCGGTTTTCTTTTTAAATCTAAAATTATAAAATGCAAATCTTCCTCCAAGTTCTTCGGATAATCGCAATATTCTATCGTAAGGCAAAACTTCTTTTATTATTTTATTGTCGCTTGTAAAATAAAATCCCCAACTTGAATAAACTTTTGCATTATTTATTTTGCATAAAAACATTTCTAAATCTGAATTATCGTATTTTACGGGAATATATAATTCTTTATCTATATCTTTTATTGAAATGGAATTAATTTTTAATTTATCTATAATTTTTAATCCAATTTTATGTCTTATTTTGCCGTTTAATAATTTATTACCGAAGCCCATTTGAGCCTCCAAAAACGGCAGATATATTGCGATAATTTAGATTTATAAATGTTACTATAAATACAAAATCAAAAAATCTTGCAATGTAAAAAAATATTTTTAAGTCATAATAATATGTTGACGGTTGACGGTTGACGGTTGACGGTCACCAAAGTATTAAATAATAATTTTAATATCATTATAACTGAATTATAAGATATTTATAATTTTTGTCAAGTTTATTTTAAAAAATTATTTCGGTAATGACGATTGGATAAAATCAGAAGGATGATAAAAAAATAGTTGACTTTTTAAAAAAGTTTGTTATCTTATTAATAGATTAAAAAATAAATTTATTGAAATTATAATTAATATTGAAATTATCAAAATTATTATGATTTGAGTTTAAACTTATAAAATTGTAATCCGATAAATTAAAT
>ERZ857984.1311-NODE-1311-length-21060-cov-3.727065_pt1 | contig 21060 bp, 40 predicted proteins | sample MGYA00519914_ERZ857984 | MGnify/ENA primary metagenome ERZ857984 (study PRJEB31778, sample SAMEA3449417) | human gut metagenome | biome: human gut; feature: human-associated habitat; material: faeces | place: United Kingdom | collected 2010/2012 ... | reverse complement strand
GCCTATTCCGAGCTGAACGACCCCATCGACCAGCGCGAGCGCTTTGAAAAGCAGGTGGCGCTGCGCAAGGCCCAGGGCATCCACGCGGAAGTGGATGAGGATTTCGTCACCGCGCTGGAATACGGGCTGCCGCCCACGGGCGGGCTGGGATTCGGCATGGATCGCATGGTGATGCTGTTCACCGATTCGCCTTCCATCCGCGATGTGTTGTTGTTCCCCACGATGAAGCCAATCAGCAAGTAAAGTCTTGATTTTTCAAGGGCTTCAAGGCTTTTCGAGGGTTGAAAAATCCGATTCTACACCAGTTTTACACCAATTGAATTAGAATCCGACTCTGGCAAGTCAAATGGACACTCTTCCATCTCGGAAGGGTGTCTTTTTTATTCTGTAAAATTTTCCCGAGTGGGAAATTTCAGACAATGTTTCAGGGCGGTATCCCACTCCTTGAGCCCTGCAAGGAGGTTCCAATGGGTACGAAGATCAGAAGCGAGGTTTCCAGGAAGAGAGAATACTGGCTCCCAAAACATCGGCAATTAGAACTGGTGCATTTTTGTCTCCAGTATCCGGAGTGGATGGATCGTCTTGATTCACTCAACGGAGATTCGATTGGCGGGCGATCGGTTGTGAAGATTCCGGAGAAGAACGGAAGTGTTTGGAAACCGGTTGAAGAGATCGTTGAGGAACGAACACTGCTCGAAGAAAAGATTCAAATGGTCGAGTCGGCTGCGAGGAAAGCGGCTGATGATTTATACGGGTATTTGCTCAAGGGCGTTACCGAATCCGTTGGGTATGAATTGCTTGGGGTTCCGTGCTGCAGGGAAGTTTATTACCGAATGTATCGGAGGTTCTTTTGGTTACTAGATAAAACGCGACATTAACATGCTTTTTTATAGAAAGGATGGTGTTACAATGGAGAATTTTAAAACTTTTGAACCGGAACACTTGAGAGAAATGGCTATTCAGTTGATGCGAATGGGAACGTTTATGATGAATACGGCAGATGAAATCGAAACCGTTACAAAAGGGATGGATAAAGATTTCGTCGAGTATTGGATCAATACGCGCTTCGCTTTTTTCAATGTCGAAATGAGGGCCAGATTTCCCAACGTGTTCCATGATGAGATATTTGATTGTTTCTTTACAATTGAAGACACCTGATTTGCTGAAAAGGATTGAGCCCTGCGTGGGCTCTTTCTTTTCGCGGTAAAAACAATCGCTATTATGGAAATCCGAAGGAAAGGATGTGAACAGGTGTTATGCTGGCGATTGGTGGGGCGGTGTTGATCGGCGTCGGCGCATTGATGATCGCAAAATGGATCAAGGATAACTGAAAAGCGAGAGTCCTACGCGGACTCTTTCTTTTATATTTTGAATTCAGGAGGAAAAAATGAACTGGGTTTGGTTGATTGTCGGAATCATAGTTGGAGGGCTCCTTGCTGTGATGATCACGATGCGGCACCGATGTGCGGGGCTGATCCGAATTCATCCGAACGATGAAGAAGGGGGACGGCCCTATTTATTTTTGGAACTGAACGATGTTCCTGAAAAAATGATGAACAAGAAGTATGCGGTCTTTCGAGTCAAGTTGGATTCGCGTTAATAACAGTTTCTATTATGGAGAGATCTCCATATTTTACCGAAAGGAGAATGAGAAATGTTGGATATGGACATCAGACAGATGCTTGACAAGGAGTATAAGATTACTTTGAAAGCAGTCTCTGAAGCCAAGGCGGGAACTGACGAAGCGAAATGGCAGATGCAAAAGCTGATCGAACTTCACAAGCAGCGTATGAACGAGGAACAGACCGATCGCGACACTTCTATCCGCTCTGAGGAATTGGAGCTGAAAAGAGAACAGATCAAGGAAAGTAAGGCCGACCGCGTTGTACGGTTGATTGCAGACGGTGCAGCGATTGTTGTGCCCTGTGTCGTTTCATCCTACTGGATGGGCAAGGGACTCAAATTCGAGGAAACTGGAAGCTTTACGTCGAGGGTCGGTAACTGGGTGTCGGGCCATTTTCGACTTTTCAGAAAGTAAGAAGGGAGATCCGAAAGATCAGGCTCGTGTCAAAAACACGGGCTCTTTCTTTTCGCGGTAAAAACAATCGCTATTATGGAACCGAAAGGTTACTATTTTTTTTTTTTGGAGGAGACGAATATGAAACTGAAAGAGCGGATTAGTCGAATCAAGGATTGGTGTATTGAGCATAAAGCAACTATCGTCTTTGCTGCTGTTAGCGTGGCTGGTTGCGGCGTTTTGTGCTATGGTGTAAAGAAAATAAACGACATTTCGAATGCGCATATCAAGGAGCTGGAAGAAGAAGCTGCTTCCGTGTTTGAAGATTTGGAAGGTGACATGTTTGTGAATGGCGTCAAGAAGCAATTTCTGAATGGCGCTGAAGGGTATAACATTGCCGAAATTACCGATGATGTTCGAATCACGAAAAGCATTGTACAGGATTCCAACTGCCTGTGCGCTCTTCGAAATGCAGATAAGGTTCTGATCATGGCGCAGGACGTACCGGCAACGCGCGGTATCGAAATTATGGAAGCAGTGCGCAATGACCTTCCAGGAATCGACGATCTGGAAATCTGGATCGGCGGAACCATTAAAGAGTAACCCGGTTAAGCGAGGGCTCGTGCCAAAAACACGGGCTCTTTCTTTTTGCGCGGGATAAGCAAACCCCTTTATGAAAACCAATATCGAAAGGACGGATTTTTCATGAGTAAGCGAGTCTATCTTTACGGATTTACTGAACTTCACCATGTGGTGATGTGCGATTACCTTACGGAGAGTCGAGCTACGGCTCAGGGAATGGATTATTTGGCTATATATATGTTGGAGTCCCGACCGGACATCAGCAATATCTATGCTGTGAACAATCGACCCGGGCTGAAGGACGATTTTCTGGACGCGATCATTCGACCGCATTTCACGAAGGACATTGAATTCGAAGACCTAATTCAAAGAGAAAAAATTCGCTGCTGGAAACGGTGACAAATGAGAGAGCCCAATGCACAAGGGCTTTTCTCATTTCCCGATGGGAGGATAGATGCGATACTTCTTTGAAAAACCCGATTTTTATATGCGCCGCTATGGAAGCGTATATACTTGCGATCATCCGGTGTACAGCAAGTGCACGCTTTTTGAAATAGATCATATGGGTTTAGCCATCATTCAGCAGAGATATGACCCAAAGACAAAAACCACATGGTGGGGAGAGATTGACCCCTGGCTCAATGATTTGATCTATTTACATCCTGGATTTAGAGAGTTCTTTCAAAAGCGTGCCAAACCGTGTATGGACGGGGTATTTCCAACGGTCTCTATTCGCCAGATCATGTGGGCTTTGAAAATGAAGCCTTTACCGAAGGAAGTATGGGAAACGGTTTTTGATCGACGGGATATTTAGAACCGCGGAATGTACAGATGGTTGTATGAAAACCCATGAACAGATGGTAAATGGAAAGGAGAAATAGACTGTGATGTGGACTACCTTTGTTATCATTCTGACTTCAAGAATTGCCGGCGATGTGATCTGGCATTTCCTGCAACTGTGGATGATTAAGCAGGCGTGGTATCAGAAGCTGGTCGCGATTATCAGTATCGATTTTACGAAGAAGCTCATGGAAGAAATGAATGAAGAAGAGGATTAAGCCAAGGCGAAGAGTGCTATGTGTTTAGCCTCTTCCTCTTTTCGCGATATTTACAGAGCATATTATGGACAAACAAACGAAAAAAAATAGAAATGGAGGATAACGGTATGAGTTTTCTGAGTTTCATTCTGTTTACGTTTCTTGGTATCTGCATGATCGTGGGATGCAAGAGGGCGTGCAGAGTCATCATTCGGGGAATCAATTATCTGTTCGACAAGATCGAAGAAAAAATCGGATGCTGAGCCAAAGCAAGGGCCTGTGAAAGCGAAACACGGGCTCTTGCTCTTTTATATTTTGGGAAGGAGAAAAATCATGATTAAGAAGGCTGCGGAAACGATCATTGGCGGTGCGTTTGGGCTGCTTGCGCTGTATCTCGTCGGCCGCGTCGCCTATCAGGCTGGGCAGGATATTGCTCGTGAGGAATGCCGTTATCAGGCGATGCAGGCACAGAACAACCAGACTCACACCAAGGAAGAGACAGAAGAACTTCCCGAGGAAGAGCTTGGGTTGGCGCCTGCCTATGCGCCCGTGACTGTGCGAAGGAGAAAGAAGAGTGTGCTTTCCATGTTGTCGGGAGTAAAAAGCATTTTTGGCAACCGGCAATCCGTAATCGGTCACTTGGTGAAAAATCCGGAGGATCATCGGTTTGAGGCGTATGTAGAAGGTGATGAATTGCAGATCCATGTGAAAAGAAAGGGGGAGGTTTCGTGAGATCTGCACGCTCCATTATGGAGATCATAGACGGAAAGGAGATAAGGAATGAATCGAGTTAAAATCTATGTTGCGCCGGATCCAAACGAAACAAAGTTGGAGTACATGAAAAGGAAAGCTGACGCGAAGTTTCAGGAATGCAAAAATTGGTTCCATAGGAATAAGGAAACCGTTGTCATCCTAACTCCGGGTTGGTAGGCGGGCTTACGACCATTGCCAAGGTTATGAGCAAGCATAGCAACCTGAAGAGAGAAGAAATGGTGAAAAACCTCTATTGCTACGACCGATCCCTTGGCCATTACTGGGCGCTTCGCCGTGAGCTTTCCAACAAGGAATGGCTTGAAATCGATGCGAGGAAAAGGGCCGGAGAACGACTGAGCGACATTCTGGCTGAATTGAAGGTCTTGAAGTGATCTCTGAGAGTGAGGGAATGCAGATTCTCTTGCTCTTTATATTTTTGTGAAGGAGGAAGAATGATGGATTTTGGAAATTGGCTGCGAAAAGCTTCCCCAACAATCCTGACTCTTCTCGGCGTTGGAGGCGTGGTTGCCACGGCTGTGCTGACCGCAAGGGCGGTTCCTGAAGCCGAGCAGCGGCGCAAGGACGCCGAAGAGGAGAGCAAAAGTGTGCTGACCGCCATGGAGATCGTGAAGGCAGAGGCGCCTGCCTATGCGCCTGCAGCGATGGTCGGTATCGGCACGATCGTCTGTATATTTGGCGCAAATGTGCTGAATCGAAGGCAGCAGGCGAGCCTTGCCAGCGCCTATGCGCTGATGGAGAGGACCTTTCATCAGTACAAGGACAAGGTGAAAGCCATATTTGGCGAGGAAGGCAATCACATCGTCGAGCGCGCCATGGAGGAGGAAAACAGAGAAATCGAAGAGGAGCGACCACCGTGGGACGATGTACAGACCTTTTATTTTGAGCCCTATGGTAAGTTTTTCGAAAGGACGATGGAGCAGGTCTTTCAGGCGGAGTATCACCTCAATCGGAATTTTCGTCTGGCCGGAAAGGTTACGGTGAATGACTTTCTTGATTTCCTGAGCCTTGAACATGTGTCCACCGGTGATGAATTTGGCTGGAACGACTATGATGGAGAGGCGTTCTACGGGTATCAGTGGATCGACTTCAGCCACCGTTATATTCTGACGGATGACGGGCTGACGGTGTGCTGCATCGACACGCCGTTTCCCCCGCATATGGGAGAAACGCTCTATTCCAATGGTTGGGAACAGAATCTCCTGATGGAGGGGTATGCCCGTTACAATGAACAGACGAAAAAGAACCCGAGTCTGCTTCCCGATCAGAACGCGAAATAATCAGCTTGTATTATGAGGAGGCGAAAGCATATGAAGAAACCCGGTATCAAAACGTTGGGACTTGTGGCGACGCTTGGAGGAATTGCAATGACATTGCTTAGTTCCTTCGTGAGCGAACGGCAGACGGACGCGAAGATCGAGGAGAAGGTTCAGCTGGCGCTTGCCAAGCGCCTTGAGAAAGGAGAATAAAAGGCGGAGCTCTCATTGCGAGGGCTCTTCCTTTTTCGTTTGAACGATGACAAAGGAACGAGCAATTTCGCTTTTGAGGCGCTACCGGCAGGCGGAGCTTTCAGAGCCTAAGCACTATTCTTTCGCCAAGTGGACGATGCACGAATTCGGAGAGCGTTCCTATACCCGATCCGTTATCGCCCATCTGATTGAAAGAATCAAACGATCCTCGGACGAAAGCGATCCGCTCACGGTTGTGCATGATTTCATTTGCTGGATGGATATGATTCGTATGAATGGCAATCATCCAATCAAAAATGAATTTGTGACAAACGTGATATGGATTGCGGACAATCTGGAGCAGTACCTATGGGAAGCCGAAAAAAAAGATGATTCACAAGGAGGACAGCGATGTTGCATATCAATTGGTCCGATCTTTCAAGGCGGGCAATACAGATGATCAAAAAGCATGGCCCGGAGGTTCTGACGGGCATTGGAATTTCCGGCATGCTTACGACGACGGTGCTTGCCGTCAGCGAAACGCCGGAGGCTCTCAGGCGAATTGAAAAGAAAAAGCGGGAGGAACGACATAAGAAGCTGACCGTGGTGCAAACCATCCAAGCGGCCGGAACCTGTTATATTCCTGCAATCGTGACCGGCGCAATGTCCACGGCGTGCCTGATCGGGGCGAGCACGATGAACGGACGCAGAAACGCGGCTCTGGCAACGGCATACAGTCTGTCTGAAACTGCACTGCAGGAGTATAAGCACAAGGTTGTCGAGACCATCGGCGAGAAAAAGGAAAACGCCATACGCGAATCCATCGACAAGGATCACATCGAGCAGAATCCGCCGAGTCAGGAGGTTTTGCTCACCGAGGGCAATGGTAAAACGTTGTGTTATGACGCTTTGTGCGGGCGATATTTCTATTCTGACATCGAGTCGCTGCGCCATGCGGCGAACAAGCTCAACCGCCAGATGACCATGACAAGCGAGCCGTATATTTCTCTCAATGAGTTTTATATGGAAATTGGTCTGAGCGTAGTGGAGATCGGGGATGAACTGGGATGGAATGTGGATAAGGGGCTCATTGAGTTGTACTTCTCATCTCAGCTTGCGCATGGTTCCGTGCCCTGTCTGGTTATGACATTCCAGACGATGCCTGAATACAAGTTCAACATGTTTTGAACTGCCGATTGGCTAGTGTTTTATGGATAGGTCCGCGAAATTTACAGGCAGTATTATGAAAGGGGAAACCCAATTATGTTTGAAAAGGAGAAGTGAACTATGGAAAACAATGAAACGATGAATGCGATTGTTCCGGCCGAAGTGGTTACGGAGGTTGCTGAGCAGGCGACTGCTTCGACGCAGAAGAACAGCGGTCTGAGGAACGCGGCGATCGTCGGTGGTATCATGACTTTGGGCGTACTGGCCTGGGAGTTTGGTATCAAGCCGGCTGGCCGCAAGGCTCGGACTGCCTGGCATGCTGTGAAGGGGAAAAAGAAGAAATCCAGCGCCAGAAATACGTCCAAACCGGCGGAAGAAGCTATCGTCGTGGATGATGTTGAGGAACAATTCCCGATCAAGTAAGGAATCCTGACAAGAGGGAGGCGTTAAACAAACGCTCCCCTCTTTTATATTTTGAAAAGGAGCGGGATCTATGGAAGAGTACAAGTCGAATTCCGATCGATCCAAGGGACAAGCGCAGGAAGTTCCGAAAAAGCGGGCGGAAAAGGTGATTACCGGCACCGCCATACAGCGTAGAAAAAGTGGGATCGGCAAGCTGGGCAGCATTTTTCTCGCCAATGATGTGAGCGACGTGAAGGATTATATTGTGGAAGATGTTCTTATTCCTACGATCAAGCGCGCGTTTTACGATATTGTGTGCAACGGAACGGGAATGCTGCTTGGCGAAAGAAACCCTGGAAGAGGCGGACAGGCCAATCGCGTTTCCTATCGGGCTTATTACGATCGACAAGATGATCGCAAGGTCGGAAGTGGCGGAAATGGACGCTCGAAAGTCAATTACAGCTACAACGACCTGATTTTCAGCAGCCGCGGCGATGCAGAGGTTGTGCTGGAGCGGATGTATGAGTTGCTAGATCACTTTGACGCGGTTTCTATCGCCGATCTTTTCGATCTGGCCGGGGAAAGCTGCAGCTATACTGATAATAAGTATGGCTGGACAAATCTGGATGACGCTAGAGTGCAGCCTGTTCGCGGAGGATATATCATCGATCTTCCGCGGGCTACGACACTGTAAGTAGGAGGACACCAATGCAGATAGATATTGTAAATCATCCGCCTCATTACAAGACGGAAAGCGGTTTGGAAGCGATCGACGTGATCGAAGCCTTTACAGAAGGTCTTTCCGGGGCGGAGGCAACAAACACAGGAAATATCATCAAGTATATTTGTCGGTGGAAGAAAAAGAATGGGCTTACGGATCTGAGGAAAGCCCAATGGTATTTGAATCGCCTGATTGCTAAGGTGGAGGAAAAGGAGAAAATGGAGATAAGCAAAGCAGCGGCTTGCTCTATCTCTTCCGTTTCCTCGAAATATTAAGAAACGGAGGAAAGAAAACGATGAGGTTTGATTTGGTTGGATGGACGAATCGTGCCGGATTCTTTATGAAGAAACACGGTCCAGAAATCCTGGTATTTGGCGGTGCGCTGGGCACGCTTGTCGGAGGTGTAATGGCTTGCGTGGCGACGACGCATCTGCCGGAAGTAAATGAGAAAGCGAAAGCACGTTTTGAGGCAGTTCGTAAGCAGCATCCGCAGGAAATCCGCAAACAGGAGATGACGAAAGCATATTTCCAGACCGGATTGGACTATATGAAGCTGTATGCACCGTCTGTAATCGTAAGCGGGCTTTCGATTACGGGGATTCTGGCTGGCAATAATATGCTGCGCAAACGCAATATTGCCCTGGCGGCAGCATATGCGACGCTGGACACCAGCTACAAGAGATATCGTACCCGCGTGGCCGACCGGTTTGGCGATGATGTGGAGCGGGAAATCTATCATGACATTCAGAAGAAGACCATTATGAAGCAGGTTACGGACGAGGATGGGAATGTAACCGAAGTGGAAGAAACGATCGAGATTGCGAATGATCTTGGCGAATATTGTTTCTATTTCGAGCAGGGCAAAGCAAAGGCCTGGGAGGCGAACCATGAATACAACATGTTCTTCCTTCAACTTCAGCAGCGCCTGGCAAACGATCAGCTTCGTGCACATGGATATCTGTTCCTGAACGACGTCCTTAAAGATCTCGGCATCGACCGCACCCGTGCCGGCGCTGTGACAGGATGGGTGTACGATCCCGAGAATGCGGATAAGTACCAGAACGACAATCGGGTAAACTTCCATATTCAGCCGATTTATCGTATGGAAAACGGCGAAGAGATCGTCGAAACGATTATGCTGAATTTCAATGTGGACGGCGTTATTCTGGACCATGCATCTGACAAAAAGCTAATTGGATAAAAAGAAGAAAGGAGAATCATCATGAAGAACGGAACGGCTTTCCTATCGTGTTTCTTCGCCGCAATGGCCGGACTGTGTCTGGTTGGAGGTGTGGCTATTCTGGCCGGATGAAGCTAACAAAACCATATGACCGAAGGAGGAGTTAGATGGATATTTTGGAAGGACTCGTCTGTTCGATCGATATGATTCTTGACACCAAACGTAAGCGGCATATTGTAGGCGGCATTCTATTGAGCGCCGCTTTTCTTTTTGGCGGATTGGCTGTAACCGCCATGACGATTAAAGACTGAAGGAGAAATCGCCATGTTCGGAGCCATACTCATCACGTTTACCATTACGTCGCTGTCCATGCTGGCGCTGTTCCTTTACTTCTACATGAAGAAGCAGGGGTGTGGAGAACGATACGCTTTACCGAAAGATGCTCAGCCAGTATTCGGCCGGCGAACAGGCGACCATGATGATGTACGGCGATGGTGAATCAACCGGACCGAGAAGGAGGAAATGAAGATGAACAAGGGCGTTATTGCGTTTCTTGGATTTTCCTGCGGCAGCGTCATCGGCTTCTTTGCCGGCAAGAAGATGCTGGAGCAGCATTACAATCAGATGGTCGAGGAGGAGATCGAATCTGTCAAGCAGGCGTTTCGAAGCTATCGAAAAACCGTTTCCGGCAACGAAGAGAAGCCTGCCCACGATACTCCCGATCCCAATGTAAAGAACTTTTCTGCCCGGCCCAAGTCCGAGAGAAAGGATTACAGGGCCTGCTATGGCAGCGAAAAAACGGTGGAAGAGAACAAGGAGAAGAAGACCAGACCCTATGTAATCTCCCCTGCTGAATTCGATACCAAGGGGTATGATACGGTCAGCCTGAGCTATTATGCCAACGGTATCGTTGCGGATGATATGGACAACCCCATGACCGACGCCGAGGTTGAGGCGGCCATCACGCATGATGCGCTGAAACATTTTGGCGAATACGAGGATGACTCCGTATTCGTGCGAAATGACGCCACGCAGACGGACTACGAGGTCCTGATGCGCGAAAGCGAGTATGAAAACAGCAAAGTTTAAGGAGGAACATTTTATTTGAACAGACACGAGATGAAGGAAACATACTTCCAATGGATGATCCATCTCGTGTGCGAAAACGGATACGGACGGAGACGATCCCATCTGAAGCTATTTTCTCTGCTTCATGAAACGGAGTTCATCTATACGATGGACATGGATGCGAATCGTGCTGATGATGGGACGGATCTTCGATATCGGTTTGCATACGAATGCGGTGTGAAGGCAGAAGAAGTAAGTGAATATTTGGATGATCGGCCGTGCAGTATCTTTGAAATGATGGTTGCTCTTGCGCAGAGATGTGAGGAGCAGATCATGGATAATCCGGATGACGGAAATCGAACGGGTAAATGGTTTTTCGACATGCTCAAAAGCCTTGGGCTGACGATGATGGATGATTCGAGATTCGACCGCCTGACGGCGATGGATATTTTGATTCGATTCATGCGACGGGATTACGAGGAAAGCGGGCAGGGCGGGCTATTTACCCTTCGATATCCGAAATTCGACATGCGAAATATCGAAATCTGGTATCAGATGATGGCATATTTGGAGGAGAATGAACAATGATCGGTAACAAACGAATCAAGGAGCTTGAAGCGCGCATTTCGGTTTTGGAGATGGAGCAGAACAGTATTCATGAAGCGAATACCGAATTATTTGGTCTACATCGCCATGAGCAGAAGATCGATCAGGATCAGCTTGAGCTGCTCGAAGGGATGACGCGACAGATGGAATGGATGAAAAGCATGATCATCCTTCTTTCCTTTGCGACTGCCGGACTGCTTGTTGGCCTGCTCGACTCCCGTTCCAAGGCGACGGCGCTCAAGAAAATAATGAACGAAGGATAAGTTATGGTCGATTTTATGATGGTTTCGACCCGTTCAAGAAAGAACGGGCTCATTGAAATCTATCCGAATTTCATCATCAAAAACCCAAGCAAGGATCTGATGATTCGTGGTCGGGATTTTTATGCAATTTGGGTAGAGGAACGCGGACTGTGGTCTGTGAGTGAGCAGGATGTAATCGAAATCGTCGATCAGGAGTTGGACAGATTCGCAAAGGAGAATGCGCATCGCTTCGAAAATGGTTACAAGATCATGTACATGCGCTACGCCGAGAGCGGCATGATCGACAACTGGCATAAATATTGTCAAAGACAGATGCGCGATTCCTTTCACATGCTGGATGAGAAACTGATATTTTCCAATATGGAAACGGGACGAACCGATTACGCCTCAAAAAAGCTCCCGTATCCATTAGAAACGGGAGAGCCGAAAGCGTGGAATCGCCTGATCAGCGTTCTATACGCTCCTCAAGAGAGAAAAAAGATCGAATGGGCTATTGGCGCGATCGTATCAGGCGACAGCCGTGAATTGCAAAAATTCATGGTATTTTATGGCGCTGCCGGTACGGGTAAATCCACAATTATCAATGTGATTGAGAAGCTGTTTGCGGGATATATCGGCGTGTTTCATTCGAAAGCGCTGAGCAGCGCCAGCAATCAATTCGCATTGGAAGCGTTTAAGGATAACCCGCTGGTGGCGATCGAGCACGACGGCGATTTGAGTAAAATCGAGGATAATACGAGACTCAACAGCCTTGTTTCGCATGAGAAGATGACGGTGAACGAAAAATTCAAGGGGGCATACACCAATAGTTTTAAGTGTTTTCTGTTTATGGGCACGAACAAGCCTGTGCACATCACAGATGCGAAGAGCGGATTGATCCGAAGATTGATCGACGTTACGCCGACCGGAAACAAAATCCCCCGAAAAGAATACACGCAGCTGGTCAAACAAATCAACTTTGAGCTTGGCGCGATTGCGCATCATTGCCAGCAGGTGTATTTGGAGGATCCGAGCGCATACGACGATTATATTCCAATCGCAATGCTTGGCGCATCTAACGACTTTTACAATTTCGTGATGGATTCGTGGGCGGTTTTCCAGAAGGAGGATAAAACGACGCTGAAAGCCGCATGGGAGATGTATAAGACCTATTGCGAGGACACGAAAGTTCCCTATCCGTATCCGCAAAGAAAAGTGAAGGAAGAGCTTAAAAACTATTTTCGGGAATTCGCTGAGCGAGAAACCATGGATGACGGAACACGGGTGCGAAATCTCTATCGGGGTTTCCGGTCTGAAAAATTTGAAGAGGGCGGCGAAGAAGTGAAAGAGATTCACACGCCGCTTATTTCTTTGGAAAATCAGCATTCCATTCTCGACGATCTGCTTTCTGATTGTCTGGCACAATATGCCAGCGAAGCCGGAACGCCTATGAACAAATGGGCCAATGTGAAGACGACGCTAAGAGCGCTGGATACGACGCGGGTTCACTATGTGAAAGTGCCAGAGAATCACATTGTGATCGACTTTGATATGGTGGGACCGAACGGAGAAAAGAACTTTGAGAAAAATCTCGAAGAGGCAAGTAAATGGCCGCCGACCTATGCTGAGGTCAGCAAAAGCGGAAAAGGCATTCACCTGCATTATCTGTATTCGGGCGATCCTTCCAAGCTAAGCTGCGTGTACGATGATCGAATTGAAGTAAAGGTGTTTACAGGAAACGGCAGTTTAAGGCGCAGACGGTCTCTTTGCAACGATCTTCCTTTAGCCACGCTCAGCCATGGACTCCCTTTGAAGGAGGCGAAAAAGACGATCAATTTCGATTCTGTCCAAAGCGAAAAGGGATTGCGAAAACTGATCGAACGCAATCTCAGAAAGGAGATTCTCCATTATACCAAGCCAAGCATTGATTTCATTTACAAAATTCTGGATGAAGCTTATGCGGGAGATCTGACTTACGATGTGAGCGACATGAAGCCCGCAATCATCGCATTTGCGGCGAGAAGTAGCAACCAGTCGGACTATTGTCTCAAACGCGTTTCTCAGATGCGGTTCAAATCGAAGGAAGAATTGGAAAAAGAAGAGGCCCCCTATGAAGAGACACCTATCGTGTTCTATGACGTAGAGGTGTTTCCAAATCTGTTTCTGGTGAACTGGAAAGCAAGGGGCAAGGACAAGCCCGTAGTCCGGATGATTAACCCGAAACCACATGAGATCGAGCAGCTTCTGAAGTTCAGGCTTGTTGGTTTCAACTGCCGCAGATACGACAATCACTTACTATATGGCTGTCTGATGGGTTTTACCAATGAGCAGCTTTACAAACTGAGCATGCGTATCATCGAAGGAGATCGAAATGCATTCTTTGGCGAGGCATACAATCTCAGCTATACGGATGTGTACGATTTCGCAGCGAAAAAACAATCGCTTAAGAAATGGGAAATCGAACTTGGAATTCACCATCAGGAACTTGGGCTGCCATGGGACCAGCCCGTTCCGGAAGATCAGTGGGAAAAGGTTGCGAAGTATTGCGACAACGACGTGATTGCAACGGAAGCCGTATTTGAAGAGCTTGCGGGAGACTTTACCGCAAGACAGATTTTGGCCGAGATTGCCGGCATGACGGTGAACGATACAAGCAACAGCCTGACTACACGCATCATTTTCGGAAAAGAACGACATCCGAGACTAATCTATACCGATCTGGCGACGGGGCAACAATATTAAGGAGGAAGGAAAATGAAGAAAATTTTGAAGACCGGAATGATCATATTTCTGTTGATCTGCGTCGTCATATGCATGACAGGCTGCGAATATGAATATAGCGGTTCTAAAGAGGATATGTTTAATCAGATCGAGAAGGCGGACGATCTTGCCAGCTCCCAGCCGACTCCTACGGATATAAAATATTCTCTGGAACGCTATAATCTGATTCGCCGTGCCTATTGGGTCAACGGCCAGCGGGAAAAAGCAAATGCACTTCCCTGTGAAATTGAGAAGCCGCTTGGATATATCGTGCTCTTTACTGGAAATACAGTGGTCGGAAAGTTCATTGTTGACGGCAAAGTATCGAGCCTGAACAGCTTTCTGACTCCCGATACTAAGTATCCCAGTTATGATTCTACATATAACGTATGGTTGGCCGATGTGGATGGCTCCTATGGTGAAAACGACAGCGGTATTTTCTTCTTTACCACGGACGGGAAATATATTGAGTGGAACGGCGATTACCTGTATTCCGATATTCCGTTTACGGTAAGCAATCCCATTGTCACTTATCAGAGTGGCGCAAACTAAAGAAGGGAGAAAAAAAAAAGATGAAAGGTTTCTATATTTTTCTTTCGATTCTGCTGATTGGAGCGATTCTGGTTGTGGGCGTCACCCCCTTTGGCCGGGCTATGTGGAACAGCTGGTTTCAGCAGGTTCAGGAAGCGGACGATATTACCAGTTACACGACCAAAAAGCAAGTAGAAGACACCTGCCGCGCAATGATTGCTAGTTATACCAGCGATAAGCTTGTCTATGAACAGTATCTAACCAGTTCTGATCTGGAAAAGCATGGGTGGGCTGAACAGGCGAAGATGCGCGCCAACAAGACGGCTGCCAGCTATAATGAGTATATTCTGAAAAACGATTATGTATGGAACGGAAATATTCCTCCGGATATTCGAGGAAGGCTGGATTATCTGGAATAAGGAGGCTGTCGAACCATGGGATACCCGATCATCAATTCGTTTCCAGGATATGAATTTCGCTATTGGCGAGAGGGCGATCCGTTTGTGGATGATAAAAAGAAGCATAACATGTATCGGGGAACGGACATCGGAAAGGGGGGTTATATTCGTTCATGGCCGGGCATGTACGGCAATGTGGCGCTGCTTGACGTAGCATCCATGCATCCGAACTCCATTCGTGCAATGAATTGCTTTGGTGAGTATACGAAGAATTATACGGATATTCTCGATGCCCGTATCGCAATCAAGCACAAGGATTACGATTCCGCAAGGAAGATGATGGATGGGAAGCTCGCGCCTTATTTGAGCGATCCGAAACAGGCAAAGAATGTGTCCAACGCACTGAAGATTCCGATCAACAGCGTATATGGACTGACGGCTGCCAGCTTTGAAAACCCGTTCCGTGATCCGAGAAACTCGAATAACATTGTGGCGCTGAGAGGCGCTCTTTTTATGCGCACGCTTCAGGATGAGGTTACGGATCGCGGATTTCAGATTGTTGCTATCAAGACAGACTCCATCAAGATCGCGGATGCAACACTGGAAATCATCAAGTTCTGTTTCGAATTCGCCGCTAAATACGGCTACACATTCGAACATGAAGCGACCTACGAGAAAATGTGCCAGATCAATGATGCGGACTACATTGCCAAATACAAGAGCGCAGACGGCTGCAAAGCGCTTTATGGCTATATTCCGGAGAAAAATGGCGAGCATTCCGAAGAATGGACGGCCACGGGCGCTCAATTTGCCGTTCCCTATGTTTTCAAGACACTGTTTACACATGAACCAGTTGAATTCAAAGATTTGTGTGAGACCAAAGAGGTCAAAAGCGCGCTGTATCTGGACATGAACGAGGCTCTTACAGATGTGACGATGCTTGAAAAAGAGCAGGAGAAACTGCGCAAGGCGGATCCGGACGGAAACGCAGCAAAGATCGAATCGCTTGAAAAGCAGATTGAGAAGGGGCATCACCTCGTATTTATCGGGAAGGTCGGTTCCTTCTGTCCGATGAAGCCAGGAGCCGGAGGTGGGCTGCTGCTGCGCTCTACCTCTGGAGGAAAGTATGCGGCTGCAACCGGAAGTAAGGGCTATCGCTGGATGGAGAGCGAAATGGTAAGCGAGCTTGGAAAGGAAGCGGATATCGACCGCAGCTACTACGACAATCTGGCGAACGAGGCGCGGGACAACATTGCGCAGTACGGCGATTTCGAGTGGTTCGCGTCGGATGACCGGTACGACGTGCCGGCGGACGGCTGACCGCGGCAAAAACAAGCCCTTATATGGAGATACATCCAAAATGAAGGAGGTTGTTTTTATGAGGAAACTGAATCCGGAGTTCGTTGATGTCATGCATAACGCGTTAGCTGAATTGAGGGGCGAGAAGGAAAAATTACAAGAGATGGCGATGGAAGTCGCGGTGCAAAGAGAAGACATGGAAGGGGTCGATGCCGAAGATATTGAGATCGGAATAAACTTTTTCTACATTCTCATAAAGCTGGGCTCTGAAGTGATCTGCATATGGCCGGAAATCCGGGATCATTTCAGCGAAGATATGCAGGAAATCGGCGATGGACTCTTCGAATCGGTTTCGATCGAGGACGGCAATCCCGAAGAGACGGAGTAATCCATAAGGAAGCGAAAGCGGTCTTATACAGATCGCTTTCGCTTTTTCATTTTCATTTTTGGAGGAATTGCTTCATGACATTCATCTTTTTGTTGACCGTCATGTTTGGCGCTCTCCTGATTCTCGCGTATCTGGAAGACCCGAAAACGGAATACCGGCGCAATCTTGACAGGCTTGTAAAAGAGAGCCTGAAAAAGGAATACGCCCGCCAACATAACGCCAAACGCTGTTACCGGTATATGAACGCGGACTGGGTAAAACGCCACCAGAGGAGAACATCATGAGAAAAACCTTTAAGGTAACCCTGATCGGCAAGAGTCCGACCTATCCGGTGATTGGGGATGAACATACCACGCTTGAAGCGGTTTGGGATTCCCAGAAGAGTCTGTTTGCTCCGGGCACCAAGGTTCTGATTCAGGACGCCGAAAACCACATTCAGATTTTTGAGAAGGAGAGAAAACATCATGGCTGAGAGATTCAACATTGATAACACCCGATTCGTGTACAAAACCAACTTTTCTGGAGATCCGGAGCGTGACCGCTTTGCAGACAAGCGGCGCAAATGCAATATCCTGATTCCCGACCCCGAGCAGGTGAAAGACCTGATAAAGATGGGGGTTAAGATTCGCCAGACGACTCCGACCAGCAATGACGATCCGGATACGTTTGTACCCGACAGTTTCGTTACCGCGGTTGTTGCGTACAGGAACAAATACAATGAACCGCTGGAATACCTGCCCAAAGTTTATTTGGTCGTTCACGGCCGTCCTCCCCGCCTTCTGTCGGAAGAGACGATCAGCGAACTCGATTTCATTCGCGTGAAGAATGTGAACGTCATTCTGAACGCGCGTGAATACGATCCGGTCAATCATCTCAAGAGTCTGTACATCCGAACGATGTATGTGGAGCAGGATGTGGAGGATGATCCTTATGCCTCCCTATACGCCGGTTACGATGAAGAGGAGGATTCGTTTTGATGAACGATCTGATTCTGACATTTCTTCTGATGATGAACTCCGTGATGTGAGGGATGAAGGGATGACTATCGAGCTCTTTGATTATCAGCTGGATGCAATTGAGCGCATGAAAAACGGCTGCATTCTTTGCGGAGGCGTCGGCAGCGGCAAGAGCCTGACCGCCATCAGCTATTACTATCTGAAGAATGGGGGGAGCGTTTCTTCGTTGCGGGGAGGCGAGTATATTCCAATGGATGACCCGCCCCAAGACCTTTACATCATCACCACTGCCCGCAAACGGGATACCTTCGAATGGGAAAAGGAGCTTGCGCCGTTCCTTTTGTCCACCAGGCTACTTTGCAATCTATATGAAAATACCGTGATTGTGGACAGCTGGAACAATGTTCACAAGTATGTGGATGCGAAAAACGCATTCTTCATATTCGATGAGCAGCGCGTGGTTGGAAACGGCGTATGGGTAAAGAGCTTCCTGAAAATTGTGAAGAACAATCGATGGATCCTTCTTTCCGCTACGCCGGGGGACACATGGCAGGACTATATCCCGGTGTTCATTGCCAACGGATTTTACAAAAATCGGACGCAATTTACCAATGAACATGTAGTCTGGTCAAGAGTTTCCAAGTTTCCCAAGGTAGACCGATATTTGAACACTGGGAGACTCGTCCGGCTTCGCAACGCCATTCTGGTCAATATGGATTTTCATCGGGAAACGATCGCGCATCACGAAGACGTTTATGTAGATTACGATATGCAGACGTACAGGAAAGTGATGAAGACCCGATGGGACATCTGGAAAAACGAGCCGATTGAAAATGCCAGTGAACTATGTTATGCGCTTAGAAAGATTGTAAACAGCGATGAGACTAGGCAGGGCATGGTGCTGGAAATCCATGAAAAGCATCCGAAGATGATCATATTCTACAATTTTGATTATGAATTGGAAGCGCTGAAAAAGCTTGCCTATTTCGAGGGCACGGAGATTGCCGAATGGAATGGGCATAAGCATCAGCCAATTCCGGGTGGAAACAGGTGGGTGTATCTGGTGCAATACAATGCGGGCGCAGAGGGCTGGAACTGTGTAAGGACGGACACGATTCTATTCTATTCGCAGAATTACAGCTACAAAGTGATGGTACAGTCCAGTGGGCGTATTGACCGATTGAATACGCCATTCCATGATTTGTACTATTATCATCTTAAATCCCGCAGCAGCATTGATCTGGCGATTGCAAAAGCGCTCAGGGAAAAGAAAAATTTCAACGAAGGAAGGTTTGTGAAATGGTGATAACCTGGAAGCATGCGTTGGTTGGCGCGGGTTTAATTGGACTTGGATACCTGGTTCATGAAAGCCTGATGACGGAGCAGATGCGAAACGAGATCGCCAGGAGGGTGCGTGTACCGGAAGAAGTCGTTGAGAAGGCCATCGAAAAGGCGGTATCTAGAAGCGTGGACGACCGCATGGATCGGGCAATGCTGCACGCCATGGAACGCGTTGAAGTGAATCTTCGCAATATGGTTCAGGCGGCCGTCGTTCAGAAGTATGCCGATATGGCTGAACCGATCAGCCAGCAGATTGCCATTGCCGCGGCCAAGGTCGATACCGATCTGATTCGCAGGAATGCAGTGAAGGAAGCCAAAGAAGCAATCATGGAAAAACTCGATGACTGTATGGACGATATTCTTACGGAAATCAAGAGCAAGATTGAAAATGCCGATGTGGATGAAATCGTGTCGGCTGCCATGAACAAGTCCAAGACGCACTGCGTGCTGAAGATCGTGTGAGGAGAAAGTTGAATGGAAATTCAAACGAAAATGATGGAACTTTGCAAAAGCTGTCCTTACTTTTATCCCAAAACAGATTTAAATGATCTGTATGCGGATGGAAAAACCTATCATCGTGAAATTGTGATTTCATGCGATAACGATCATCTTTGCAGACAGATTCGTGAGTTCCTGGAAGGAGAGAAGCATGCCGCAGAAAAAAATCAAAACTCCGCTGAATGACGTGCTGTTGGTTGGATTCGACTTCACCCATGAAGTAAATCAAAGCATCCTGATCGTCGGAAAAAAGAACGGGAAGATTACCGACATCATTAACGCTTTTCAAGGCGAAGACGCAAAGGCTCTATATGATCTGCTTGTAACACAGCAGAAGAAGTAAGGAGAGTGCTTCATGGAAAAGTTTAAACTTGGACAGATGGTAGCAACATGGGATGTTGATCATCTGATGCGGACCGAAGAAGACTTCAAGACCTTCGTATTTGCCTGTCTTGAACGTTACAGAAAGTGTGACTGGGGCGACCTCGAAGCGGACGACAAGGAGCTGAACAACGAAGCCGTGAATAACGGCGTGGATCGGATTCTGGCTTCGTACAATCATCCAAAGCATCCGCTGTGGAGGATCTGGATCATTACGGAAGCGGATCACAGTGCAACGACAATCTTATTCCCGCATGAATATTGAGGGGATATCATGCCGAAACAAGATTGATGCACAGATCGCGCTGATCGATATCGATGTTCCGGCATTTCCGTTTTTGAGCAACGAAGAGAGAGGAAATGAAGACCTATGAAAATCGAAATCTGGTGCGGGCGAGAAATTCACTTCTATGAGATCGACGGAGACTGGTGGGCGCTTCTTCAGGACATCTGCGATGCGTTCGGCCTGAATTGCGATCTGATGGTACAACATTTGCCCAGGGAAATGGTGCGGATGGAAAAGGCGGACAAAGATGATCCGCTTGGTATCCCCTATCCATGGGTCAATGAGCTAGGTATATACGAACTGCTGCTTGAGAGCAGCAAGGCAGACGCCCGCAAATTCCGTCTTTGGTCGGGGGCTGTGATGCAGAAGCTTCGCCGGAGCATCGGCCTTAACGCATATGAAGTGCTCAAGATGATGGAACCGGAGGTGCAGGACGAGATCGACCAGATTCTCGATACGCTGTATTGGGATGAGGAAACCGTAAAGATAATGCGATCGGTTACGGTCGCTGGAGGCGACGTCGATCAGGTCGAATTTTGCTGACGGAGTAAGGAAATGAACAATTTTACCATTACGGAAAGCGCCGAAGGCGAGTTTATCCTGAGCGTTCAGGGTAGAGGCTACGTCTGCCGGCAATCTTCTTATGATGAAGCGATTCGAGCGTATGAGGATTATCTGATTGCTCAGGAAGTCAAAAACCAGCACTGAAGCTAAGAGAAGGAAGAAAGAGAAAATGAAGAAGTTTGAATTTACCGGAGAAACCAAGATTTGGTTTGGCCACACTCTGCACCGCATCCGCGCTATCAAGAAAATCAAACTAGATATGTTCACTACCGTGAAACCTGGAGATTTGGGAGGCTGGCTTGAAAAAGAGAGTAATCTTTCTCAAGACGGCAATGCGTGGGTCTCTGACGATGCGAGGGTCTACGGCAATGCGTGGGTCTCTGACGATGCGAGGGTCTACGGCAATGCGTGGGTCTC
>ERZ857984.1304-NODE-1304-length-21203-cov-2.911765_pt1 | contig 21203 bp, 21 predicted proteins | sample MGYA00519914_ERZ857984 | MGnify/ENA primary metagenome ERZ857984 (study PRJEB31778, sample SAMEA3449417) | human gut metagenome | biome: human gut; feature: human-associated habitat; material: faeces | place: United Kingdom | collected 2010/2012 ... | reverse complement strand
AGATTTTAATTGAGGTTTAACTTCTTTATATGCTTCTACTAAAGCAGCACCACCACCAATAACAATACCTTCTTCAACAGCGGCTTTAGTGGCATTTAAAGCATCTTCAATACGTAATTTCTTTTCTTTTAATTCACTTTCAGTTGTTGCGCCAACTTTAATTGTTGCCACACCATTTGATAATTTACCCAAACGTTCTTTTAATTGTTTTTGATCATAAGAAGAAGTTGTTTTCGCTAATTGATTTTCAATACTTTCAATACGTTGTTTTAAACTATCTGATGGATTATTACCAGCAATCATTGTTGTATGATCTTTTGTAACGATTACTTTTTTAATTGTTCCTAATTGATCAAGAGTAGCATCTTTTAATTCCATAGAAATATCTTTATTAATAAAGGTACTACCAGTTAAAGCAGCAATATCTTGTAATAATTCTTTTTGGTTATCTCCAAATCCAGGAGCTTTTGTTGCGACAACATTGAATGTTCCTCTTAGTTTATTTAAAACAAGGGTTGAAATAACTTCGTTTTCAAAGTCATCAGCAATTAATAATAATGGTTTATTACTTTGAACGATTTGTTCAAGAATTGGAAGAATTTCTTGTAAATTATTGATTTTATGATTTGTAATAAAGATATAAGGATTTTCCATTTCAACAGTCATTTTATCATGATCTGTGACCATATAAGGAGAAACATATCCTTTATCATATTGCATACCTTCATTGATTTCTAAGACGTTGTCAAAACTATTAGATTCATCAACGTTGATAATTCCATTTTTACCAACTTTATCCATTGCTGAAGCAATCAATTGCCCAATTTCTTCATTACCAGCTGAAATAGTCGCTACTGAAGCAATATCTTGACTTGTTTCTACTTTATGTGAATTTTTCAAAACAACATCAGCAACTTCTTTACCTGCTTTTTCAATACCTTCACGCATCAAAACTGGATTTGCTCCACGATCTACTGCACGCAATCCATTTTCAATCATGCTTTGAGCAAGGATCGTTGCTGTCGTTGTACCATCACCTGCTGTATCATTTGTCTTGTTAGCTACTTCATATACTAACTTTGCCCCCATATTCTCGAATTTGTCTTCCAATTCGATTTCTTTGGCAATACTTACACCATCATTTGTGATAAGTGGTGAACCATATTCCTTTTCAAGGACCACGTTGCGTCCTTTAGGGCCTAAAGTAACACGTACGGCATCTGCCAATGTGTTTACTCCTTTTAACATTGCTTCACGAGCATCTTTTGAAAAACGCACTTCTTTAGCCATAAAAATGTACCTCCTTATTTGCTTACTGCAATAATATCTTCATCTTTGATCACGATATATTCTTCGTCATCTACTTTGATCGTTGTTCCTGAGTATTCTTTATATAATACTTTATCATTTAAAGCATATTCACAATCTTTAACACCTGAACCGATTGCAGAAACAACGGCCAATTTAGATTTTTCTTTACCGCTTGTCAAAATAATTCCACTAGCGGTTGTTTTTTCTTCCTTTTCTCTTTTTAACAAAACATAATCATGTAATGGTTGTAACATAATATTCCTCCTTTAGCACTCTTTTAAATCAACTGCTAAGAATATTATACACGCTTTTAGCAGTTATGCAATAGGTTTGCTAAAAAATTTATACACCTTTTTTACTTTGCTGGATCCAGTTTCCAAAAGAAATCAATTCATAGCCTTGATAAATCAACCTCCCTTCCCATCCTTCTTCAACAACATTATATTCAAAGACACTTACTTCTAAAGAAACAGTCGATTTATCTTCTTTTAAAAACACCAATTCATAAACTTTCTGTGGTTCAAAGATATTTCCAGGCATAGGATAATAGTCACTGCATTTCTTTTCAATCAACTTGGCATTACAGTTTGTGATTTCATGTCTATTTATAGTATAGCGTTTCATTCTTCATCACCATCTTCTAAATGATCTACTCTTTTTACATAAATTCGATTCACGCCTATTAAAATTAAATACATTAAAATCGTAACGATCAAAAATATCATCAATAGATATCCAACATGCAATCTATTTAACAAATACAGTTTATACCCAAATATAAAAGCTCCAACAATTCCCACAAAGATAGATACCACAATACTTTTCTTTTGATTTACATCCTGATATGACCATATCCCCTCTTTAAAACAAACAATAATGAAATAAATGGAAACAATCACAAGCAAAACTATTGGTAAGATAATTTCTTGGATGTCTTTAAAATCGTTCAAAAAAGCTTGAATCACAATTACGAATACTAAGCCATAAAACATCAAATAAAAACCTTTTTCTTCAATTTTAAGAAGCTTTAACCTTTTCATTTCATCTAACTTTTTCATTCGTCTTCCTCCCAGAACAAATCATCCAATGTTTTGTCTAATGCTCTACAGACAGCACGACATAACTTGATCGTCGGATTATATTCTCCTTTCTCGATCATATTGATCGTTTGTCTAGAAACATCCACTGCTTCAGCTAATTCTTTTTGTGTCATATCTTTTGAAGCTCTGGCAGCTTTCATTGCTAGATTTTTTGACATCCCCTCACCTCAATTACACAATAAATTATAATTTACTTTATGTCAATTATATTTTACTTTTAAAATATAGAAAAAGAGCGATTTCTCGCTCTTACTTGATCAATCCTTCTGGAAGTTCAATATTAAATAGATTTAAGAATTCTTCAATTTGATCTTTTACATCACTTGCTGCTTCATAGCGAATATTCTGTTTAGAATATGTATTAACCGCAATTTCAGCATTTGGAACGCCAAGCTTATCAACACCAACTTTATCGATAATTTCTTTCATTTCATCTTCGCTTAATTCTGTATCTTGCAACAGTTCTAAAGCATAATCAACATTAGCATCCGCTCTTACAAACAACGAAGCTTGTGGATACCCATCTTCATCACTGCCCGTTTTTTCTTTCCAAAGTGCTTGAAGATCTTCAAGAACAGATAACTCTTTTCCTTGTTCTTTAGCCTTGGCAATCGTTGCAGCGGCAACAGGCTGCGCCAATAAGGCAACTTCAGACTGCCCAGTCAATAAAGCCTGCTGAGCTTCTTGAACACTGGCATAATATGTAACATTCATATTAGCTGTATCCATTACATACTGGAAAACCAATTGAGGAACCGCTTTTTCGCCAAAAGCTGCAATAGATGCACTTGTTAGATCAGAACCTTCTGGTCCAACCAAATATAGATTCCCCCAGGTCAATACCGCTTCAAGATTAAAAGCTTCTGCCTGCGAATACAATTTAGCGCCTAAATTTGTTGGTGCTACGATGATATCATATTCACTATCTTTTTTAGATAATTCTGCAGTTAGTACATCTGTACCTTCTACTGTTTCAATGTCTACATTTTCATTTTCATACAAAGATAATAATGATAAGGCAGGTGCCCCTGTAGGTGAAAGGATCTTAATTGGTTCTTGTGGTTCATTACTAGAAGAACAAGCAACCAATGATACCGATAAAACTAAAGATAAAGCCAAAGATATTATTTTTCTAACAGACATTTTTCTTCTACCTCTTTAACAAATTTTTCTAAGGCTTCATTTAGTGCCATTGTCTTACTTTCTTTTTTACCACTCTGACGAATCGTAACTGTTTCGTTTTCGGCTTCACCATCACCAACTACGATCTGATACGGTACTTTAGACATCTGTGCTTCACGTACACGATATCCCAGCTTTTCATTTCTATCATCTAGTTCCACACGCATACCGGCATCCTGCAACGCTTTTACAACCTTCTGTGCGTATTCTAGATGTTTTTCCTGATGAACTGGAATTACGACAAATTGTCTAGGAGCCAGCCACAATGGGAAATGACCTGCAAAATGTTCGATCAAGATACCAATGAAACGTTCGATAGAACCATAGATAACACGGTGTAACATAACCGGTGTTTTCTTAGAACCATCTTTGTCAACATATGTACAGCTAAAGCGTTCTGGCAAGTTCATATCCAACTGAATTGTTCCACACTGCCATACACGACCTAAACTGTCTTTGATATGAATATCCAATTTAGGACCATAGAATGCTCCATCTCCCGGGTTCACTTTATATTCTTTTCCGGCATGGATACATGCATTTGCCAATGCCTCTTCGCTCTTTTGCCAAATTTCTTCAGAACCAATATATCCACTCTCTGGACGTGTAGAAAGCTCAATGTCGTAAGGAAGACCAAATACAGAATAAATTCGATCGATCAATCCCAATACATTTTTAACTTCGCTCTCAATTTGGTCTGGAGTAACAAACAAATGCGCATCATCTTGAGTAAATGTACGAACTCTAAATAAACCATTTAAAGCACCACTTGCTTCATGACGATGTACCTGGCCTAATTCTCCGATACGATATGGGAGTTCTTTGTATGAATGCAAAGTACTGTTGTATACCAATAAAGCGCCTGGACAATTCATTGGTTTGATCGCAAATTCACGATCATCTACCATAGTTGTATACATGTTTTCTTTATAGTGTTCCCAATGTCCACTTGTTTCCCATAACTCTTTAGACATCATGATAGGTGTCTTGATGAACTGATAGCCAGCCTTTGTATGTTCTTCATACCAGAACTGTTCCAAGATATTACGTAAGATCATACCATTTGGCAAGAAAATAGGCATACCGGGAGCATATTCACTGACTGTAAATAATCCCATTTCTTTACCGATCTTTTTATGATCGCGTTTCTTTGCCTCTTCTAATAAAGCTAAATGTTCTTCCAATTCTTCAGCTGTTGGAAAACATACTCCATAAATACGCTGCAATACTTTATTATTGGCATCCCCTTTCCAATAGGCACCAGAATGCTTCAATAATTTAAAGTTTTTACATTGTTTAACTGTTTCCACATGAGGTCCACGACATAAATCAATGAATTCACCTTGTTGATAACAAGTAATTGTTCCATCTTCAAGATCCTGGATCAAATCAATCTTATATGGATCATCTTTAAACATTTCCAAAGCTTCAGCTTTAGTAATTTCTTTACGTACGATACGTTTACCATCTTTGGCAATCTTCTTCATTTCTTTTTCAATCTTAGGTAGATCTTCGTCTTTGATAACTTCATCTCCTAGATCCATGTCATAATAGAAACCTTCGCTGACAACAGGTCCGACCCAGAATTTTGCCTGAGGATATAATCTTTTTACGGCCTGTGCCATCATGTGTGCACATGAATGATTCAATACATTTAATTCAGCATTTTCTTTAATGTCGATCATCTTAATTCTCCTCCTATTTCCATATAAAAAGCGACAGTCATCTCAAAGGACGTCTGTCGCACGCGGTACCACCTTTGTTCATACAATAATTGTATGCACCTCATTTTCTTTTAACGCAAGAGTACGGCACACTTTTTCAAGGGCAATTCAAAGGGAGTAAACACATGTTTTGTCAAAAAGTTTTCACCAACCACTTTTCTCTCTACATCCAAGATTCATGCATTCATGTCCTTATCACTATTGTTGATTCGATTATAAAACGGCTATGAATAAATGTCAAAACTTTTGAACACAAAGACTTCTTTAACCATGAACAGATTGATTAAACTCTTCTTTTACTTGTTTTAATTTATTTGGATTTTCCAATAATTCCAAAGCAACCAAAGCAATTGCCTGACTTGCCTTGATTAAACCATTTTTCCCATCTTCAGATATCGTAGCCGCTGCCATTTCTTTAGAATGACCTAAAACATCATCTGAAGCAATTTTGATATTTCCCTGGATCGTAGGACATTTATAACTAGCTGCTCCAACATCTGTACTTCCTTTAGCTTCTTCATCCACTGGATCTACATTCGGCAGTCCAAGTTCATGATATGTATTAGTTAACATCTCTGCCAATGTGTAATTGACAAGTGTATCTTCATAAGGACATTCATAAACAGAAGTTTTTAAGGTTGTATTGGTTGCCTGACATGCACCTTTAGCGCAATTAATAGCTTTTTCTGTTACTTCTTTGGCGTATTTCATTGTAGAAGCACGGAAATAATACTCTAAACTTGCATAAGCAGGAATCACATTGGCTGCAGTTCCTCCATCTTTAATTATGCCATGAATATAAGTACCTGGTTCAACAAATTGACGAAGCATATTAATTGAAACAAAAGTCATAACTGCTGCATCTAAAGCCGAAGCCCCTTGTTCTGGATCGCAGGCATGGGCGTTCTTTCCAAAGAACTCAAATTTGATTGGATTCAATGCCTGTGATTTTGAGCCTACACCATTTTTAGTACCTGGATGCACCATCAAGGCAACATCAATCGTATCAAAGACACCGGCATTGGCCATGGAAACCTTGCCGCCAAAATTTTCCTCAGCCGGTGTTCCAAGCACGATTACTTTTCCACCATATTGATCTACAACTTGTTTTAAAGCTTCTCCAGCAGCAATTCCAATTCCTGCGATCAAGTTGTGACCACATCCATGTCCGACTTCAGGTAAAGCATCGTATTCACACATAAAGGCAATAGTTGGACCTTCCTTCTTTGTATCATATGTTCCAATAAATCCGGTTGGTACAACATACCCTTTTTGTGTTTCAAAACCTGCATCTATCAAATAGTTTGTCAATAATTCCATTGTTTCAAACTCTTGATTTCCTATCTCTGGATTTTCATACATTGTTTTGACCAAAGCCATATAATCATCGGTTTTGGAAACAATGAAATCTAAGATCGTTTGTTTATTATCCATTGACTATTCCTCCACTTCAACAGCCTGTGCAGATAATTCTTTCGCTTCTGTCACCCATTTTTCCAAGTCACCATTTTCTCTAGCTTTCTCAATTACATCGTTACATAAATCGATTAATGACTGATATTCATCTCCTAATGGGAATCCAATAACATTTGTGGAATACATTGCATCTGGGTCTAAATCAAATCCATCTTTAGGAAGTAATGTTAAATCTGTAAATGTATCCAACATAGGTAAAGCAGAGTTTGAAGAAACAATGACTGCATCAATATCTCCAGCATCTAAAGCTAAAGCAGAAGCATCTGTTGTTCCATATTGTTTGATATTGGCTTCATCCGTCAACTTCATTGCCAATTCATACTGAATGGAACCGGATTGTGCCGCAATTGTTAGATTTGCTGCTTTAAATTGCTCTAAAGTTTTATATTTTTCGGCATTTTCTTTTGTGGTTAAGATTCCTTGATAATCCTCACTGTCTTCTCTTTGATACCCTTCAGAAAACTGCATCACTTGTTTTCTTTCTTCTGTCTGAGCAAAACCAGAAATCGCCATATCTACACTTCCTGATTGTACATTGGCTAATACACCATTGAAATCGGTTGCCTTGATTTCCAGTTCAACACCTATTTCATCCGCAATAGCCTGCGCTAAAGAGATATCGCTTCCTACGATTTGTTTCTCGCCATTTTCATCTAAGATATAGAATTCACTAGGTGGAAAATCTGGAGAAGTTCCTAGTACGATCTTACCTGCTTCTTTGATTTGTTCTAATTTATCCGCAGAACCAGATGTTGCCGATGAACATCCAGCTACACCTATCATCATCGTTGTTGCTAATACTACATTAACTAATTTTTTCATTTTCATAATTGTTTCCTCTTTCTTTCTACATAACTTTATCTAAAAATTCTTTTGTTCTTTGATTTTTTGGATGATTGAATATCTCATCCGGTGTTCCTTCTTCCATAATGATTCCTTCATCCATAAACATGACACGATCTGCAACTTCTTTGGCAAAGCCCATTTCATGCGTTACGATAACTATGGTCATCTTGCTTTGGGCAAGACTTTTGATAACATTTAATACTTCCTTTACCATCTCCGGATCAAGAGCACTTGTTGGTTCATCAAACAACATCACTTCTGGATTCATAGCCAAGGCTCTGGCAATCGCAACACGTTGCTTTTGTCCACCAGACAAGTTATTTGGATAGGCATCTTTCTTTTCTTCCAAACCAACCTTCTTTAACAATTCAATTGCCTGTTCTTTTGCAGCCTGTTCTGACATTCCTTTTATTTTGATTGGAGCTAATGTCAAATTATCCAAGACCGACATATGTGGAAATAAGTTAAAATGCTGAAATACCATCCCAATATGTTCTCGAACCTTATCGATATCGACTTCCTTTTTGGCTTTGGACGTGATATCTGTATCTTTAAAGAAAACTTGCCCTTTCGTTGGTTCCTCTAAAAGATTCAGACATCTAATAAATGTGGATTTACCAGAACCCGAAGGTCCGATAATGGCCACAACTTCTCCTTTATGAATCTCTGTATTGATTCCCTTTAATACTTCCAAATCCCCAAATGATTTATGTAAATCTACTGTTTTAAGCATATACTTTCAACTTCCTTTCGATCAAAGACATAATCGTCGTTAGAACACTAGTTAAGGCAAAATAGATAATTGCGATAATGATCAATGGTTCAAATACAGAATATGTTGATGCCTTTACGATATTGGATGTATACATGATATCGAATACACCTACTACACTAACAATACTTGATTCCTTGATCATCATGATAAATTCATTACATAATCCCGGTAAGACAACTCGAATCGCCTGTGGGACGATGATATATCGCATCGTTTCTAAATTGGAAAATCCTAATGAGCGTCCAGCTTCCATCTGACCTTTATCAATGGAATCTAAACCGCCTCTTAATAACTCACAAATATATGCTCCTGAGTTAATTGCCAAAGCAACCACTGCCGTCAAGAACTCACGACTTCCATAAATACTTCCCAACATTGGAATTGATGGAATGGAAATCCCAATCATTGGAAAACCATACAACCATATATATAACTGAAGTAACATTGGCGTTCCTCGAATCACCTGTGTATAAGCTGTTGATATCGCATTTAACACCTTTATATGTGATCGTTTCATCAAAATAGCCAATAAACCTAAAATACAACCTAAGATAACGGTCATCAACGCCAAGACAACAGTTACGATCGTTCCATCTATAAAAGTTGGGATCCATTTGATCATCTTGGTAAAATCAATCGTTACTGCCATTAAAGTATTTCCATACATCTCTTTTCCCTCCCATAAAAAAAACGTCTCTTGAAATCAATCAAGAGACGACATATATCGCGGTACCACTCTATTTGCCATAGCCTAGCTATGACCACCTCTAGTCTGTAAAGTAGACAACTTGATATCCTACTCTATATTCAGATATCCCTCTCCAAAGTGCGGTTCACCATAATTTGTATGCTGATCTTTCACCATCATCAGCTCGCTTCTTTTACGCCTTATGACTACTCTCTTCTTCACTGAGTTTTTGAATATAGTGGTAGAATACACGAAAAGAAAATTAATGTCAAGAAAAAATGTAAATTGTTTTCACAAATGTAAAAGAATGTAAATTATTACAATTCAATTTCCAATTGAACTGGGCAATGATCACTTCCATAGATATCGGTCAAAATCTTAGAATCTTTAACCTTCGGCATCAATTCTTCAGAAACAAGCCAATAATCAATTCTCCAGCCGGCGTTCTTTTCACGTGCTTTAAAACGATAACTCCACCAGGAATATTCAACTTTGTCTGGATACAAAGTACGATAGGAATCTTTTAAGATCGTCAAAAGATTTTTTTTAAAACTGTCTCGTTCTTCATCAGTAAATCCTGCATTTCGACGATTAGTCTTAGGATTTTTGATATCAATTTCTTCGTTAGCAACATTTAGGTCCCCTGTTAATAAAACAGGTTTATCTAGACTTTGAATATAGTTAGAAAAAGCTTTATCCCATTCCATACGATATTCTAAACGTTTTAAACCATCTCCAGAATTCGGTGTATACACTGTGATAAAGTAATAATCTTTAAACTCCAGTGTGATCACACGTCCTTCCTGATCATGTTCTTCTATCCCAAGACCATAAAAAACGCTGATCGGTTCTTCTTTTGTAAAAATGCCTGTTCCTGAATATCCCTTCTTCACTGCATAATTCCAGTACTGGTGATATCCCGGAAGATTCAGGTCAAGCTGGCCTTCCTGCATCTTACTTTCCTGAATGCAGAAAATATCGGCATCTGTCTCATTGAAAAAATCCAAAAATCCTTTCTTCACACATGCTCTGATCCCATTGACATTCCATGATATGAATTTCATCTAATTTCCTCCACGTCTCTTATTATAAAGAAACATAATCACTCCTGCTGCAATGATCACACAATATCCTACAAAACTCAGCATATCTGGAAGCTGTCCAAAAACGAGAAGCCCCATAATTGCTGAGAACATGATCTGTGTGTAATCATATACAGAAATTTCCCTTGCTGGTGCATACGTATATGCCGCTGTGACTCCAAACTGTCCTCCTGCAGCAGCTAATCCTGTTAATACCAAAAAGAATAACTGCCTTGCTGAAATCGGATGAAAATCCATGATCAAATATGGTACACACGCCAACATAGAAAATGTTGAGAAGAAAAGCACGATCATTGGTCCTCTTTCTCCTCTAAGTCCAAGTTTTCTCACACAGGTATATGCAAAACCTGCACACATTCCCCCTGCAAAGCCGATCACAGCTGCTGGTGTCATCCCGCCTGCGAAACTTGGTTTTACAATAAATAAACTACCGACAAAAGCTGCGATCACACATGCGCATTGTGTCGGTGTGATCTTCTCTTTCAGTACTAAATAAGAAAATACAATAACAAAAAATGGCGATAACTTATTTAGACATGAAGCATCTGAAAGCACCAGGTGATCTACCGCATAAAAGTTGCAGAAAATACCTAAGGTCCCAAAAAGGGACCTTAGAATAAACCAATGCAAATTTCTTTTCTGAATCTGAATCTTTTCCTTGCTACGAATGATCATGATAAATGCAATGACCACCGCAACTAAATTGCGGAAAAAACTCTTCTCGATCGCTGGAAGATCTCCTGACAGCTTTAAAAACAATGCCATAAGGGCAAAGGAAAAAGCTGACAGTATGATGCATATAATTCCACGATTCTTATCTTTCATAACAAGATTATACTCTTGAAGAATATTCTCCAGTTCTTGTATCGATCTTTAACGTATCACCTTCGTTAACGAATAATGGTACCATTACCTGAGCACCTGTTTCAACGATACATGGTTTTGTAGCACCCTGTGCTGTGTTTCCTTTTTCTCCTGGTTCACATTCTGTAACAAGTAATTCTACAGAGATTGGTGGCTCAACCTGGAATGCATTTCCTGCGTGAGAAACGATCGTAACGTTTTCGTTTTCTTTAACGAATTTTAAAGAATCTCCGATAACATCTGGTCCTAATGCGATCTGATCAAATGTTTCGTTATCCATGAAGTAGAATAATTCTCCATCATTGTACAGATACTGCATTTCTTTACGTTCGATATGAGCGTTTTCAAATTTCTCTGTTGGACGGAATGTTTTCTCAACAACTCCACCGTTCTTGATATTTTTTAATTTACAACGTACGAACGCTGCTCCCTTTCCAGGTTTTACATGCTGGAATTCGATGATCTGGTAAATATTATTCTCGAACTGAATTGTTAATCCATTCTTAAAATCTCCTGCTGTAACCATATTATAATTGTCCTCCTTAAATTATATCTTTTTTTATTTTATCTTAAATCTATAGTTGAATCAACTATTTATTTGCTAATTTATAGATTTCGTATATGTCATTCTCATCACAGACCTTAAAAGAACCGATTGTTCTGGTTCCTTCATAGGAACATCCATGTGCCATTTGCTTCATTTCTTCGTCTGTTTTTGAACCAATTTCTTTCGCCTCACGAAAACTTGTCGGCATATCAAGTGATGCAAAATATGTAACTGTTTTTCGGATTCCTTCCTGTGCTGCCTTCACATCGTCAGCTTCTTCTACATTCCAGACTCTTCTTGCATACTGCGCAAATCTGGCTGGTTTTGCATCATATACATAAGTTGCCCATGCTCCCCAGACAGCGGATAAACTTGCCCCATGTGCAATATCAAACTTCGCACTCAGTTCATGTCCTAACTGATGCACTGCAAAGTCTTTCTCAGCTCCAAGTCCTGTAATTCCGTTGTGTGAAAGACTTCCTGCCCACATGATCTCACTCATCGCATTATAATCGTGTGAATCCTTGATCGCAACCGCACCATTTCTGATCACTGTACGAAGCAGACCTTCTGCAATCTCGTCTGTCAGTTCATTATTCTCTGTCTGTGTAAAATAACGATCCAATGTATGCATCATAATATCCACAATGCCGCATCCTACCTGATACTTTGGTAATGTATATGTAAGTTCAGGATTCATGATCGCAAATGCCGGGCGGTTGAAATCTGTGGAAAGACCTCTCTTGATCTTCGTCTCTTCATTCGTAAGTACTGCTGAATCGCTTGTCTCACTTCCTGCCGCTGCAAGTGTTAATACAACTCCAACAGGAAGAGATTTCTTCACTGTCTGTTTCTTAGACCAGAACTCCCAGATATCTGTATCCGGATTCGCTGTTCCATGTGCAACAGCCTTTGAGGTATCGATCACACTTCCTCCACCTACTGCCAATACAAAGTCCGTTCCAAATTCAATGGATTTCTTCACTGCTTCTCTCGCAAATGAAAGCCTTGGATTCGGCTTCACGCCTCCAACTGTCATATATTCAAGACCGGCTTCTTCTAATGAAGCAGTTACCTCATCAAGTAATCCGCTTCTTACAACACTTCCTCCACCATAGACAATGAATACTTTGGAAGCTTTCAGGCTTTTCGCAAGTTCTCCTGCCTGCTTCTGTGTCTCTTTTCCAAAAATGATTCTTGTTGGTGTATACTGGGTAAATCCATGCATTCGCTCATCCTCCATCTGCCCATAAACAGGGGCAAAACTTGTATGTTACTGATTAATCTGCATCTCTTGTTAACTTCACAACGATCTCTTCTGCGATCTCTTCCACAGTCTTATAATCTGTGTTCACTACAACATCTGCTGCCGCTTCGTACTTTGGACGGCGTTGTTCCATCATATTAGAAATAAATTCAGTATTCTTATTCCCACGTAATAATGGTCTGTCATCATTGTCTTTGACACGCTCTAAGATCACTTCTGGAGATGCTGTTAATAAAACGACCTTTCCATTCTTCTTCATCTCAGCAACGTTCTCATCACGAAGCGCAACTCCACCACCACAGGAGATGATCTGGTTATTCTTCTTCTGAAGCTCAATCAAAAGGTTTGTCTCACAGTTTCTGAAATATGTCTCTCCATATTCTTCAAAAATCTTATTGATAGACATTCCTTCTTTCTTCACGATCTCTTCATCCATCTCTACCTGTGGAGATGCAAGGATCTTACTTAGATATGTAGAAACAGTACTCTTACCTGCTCCCATAAATCCGATCAATAAGATGTTATGTGTAAATAATGTCTTTGCCTGAATTCTTCTGCTGTTTTCTACAATATAAGTAAATATATCAAGAATCTCATCCTTATAGGTATTCTCATCCACATGTGTGAGCAGCATCTTACGCTGTCTCTTTTCCTGTTCTGGCTGAAGGATTGGCAATCCATTCTCTTTCTTGTAGACCATGATCTCTTTGATGATATCCATTCTCTCTTCTAATACTTCTTATCACACAGATCTAATCTCTCTCTAATCTCTTCTAACTGACTCATCTTCTTGTTCTTTCCTTTTCTATACTAAATGTCCCCATACTTCTCAGATAATGAAGTGTGGTCTTGTTCAGTATATCATACATTCCTATATTTTTTCAATTCATTGCCTCTATAATTTAGGCAAATTCACTTTGATCTGTGATAAATGAAATAAAATCTTTCACAACCGGTGTCAGATATTTTTCTTTTTTTAGTACAAGATATATATATCGTTCGATCTCTGGTGATATGATCGGACGAACACACACATCCATTGTATCAAGAAGCGGAATCTTTGGAACAATCGCAATTCCAAATCCTGCTGCAACAAGCCCTGCAACAGAAGAATCTTCTTCCCCTTCATATGCAATCGTTGGTTGCCTTTTAATCCTTGAAAAACAACTGTCGATCACTGGCCTTAATCCACTGTTCTTTGTAAAATATACGTAATCATATTCAATTGTATCCAGAAGATCGATTTCTTCCTTTTGAGCCAATGGATGGTCCTTTGGTGTGATCAAAACCAGTTCTTCCTGACCAACCGGAATAAATTCAAGTTCATCTTCCCCTTCCACATAAGAAGAAAATGCAAGATCATATTTCCCATCTTTTAATTCTTCCACGATTTTCTTCGTCGTTCCCTGTCCAAATGAAAAATGAATATGATTCTTCCCTTTTTCTTCCAGATAACCTTTGATCAGATTTGGAATAAAATGACTTCCCAAAGTAAATATATACCCCATATCAATAAATCCACCGCTGGTTCCTGATGTTTCTGTTACCACCCTTTTTCCTTCATCCAACATATCCAGCGACTGCTCCACATAACGTAAAAACAATGCTCCATATTTCGTTAATTTTGCATTTCTCCCCTGTTTTTCGAATAATTTCACTCCTAATTCACTCTCAAGACATGAGATCGCATGACTTAAACTTGGCTGCGTAATGGACAACATATCTGCAGTTCTAGTATAGTGTTCTTCCTTAGCTAATGCCCGAAAATAGTACAAATGATTCAAATTCATAATCTATTCCCTTTCAATTCATAAAATTTATTTATGGATAGTATACCATATTCTTCATTGCATTTATATATCTACTTTGCTATAATTATTTTTAGAAAACTATTAAGCAAATTGGAGGATCATAATTATGGCAGCAAAGAATTTCCGTAAATTATTTGAACCGTACACAGTAAAATCTATGACATTAAGGAACAGAATTGTCATGACTCCCATTGGAACAAATTTTGCTGAGCATACCGGAGAAGTAAATGAGAGAATCATTGATTATTATAAACAGCGTGCAAAGGGCGGAACAGGTCTGATCACAATTGAAGCTGCGAGTGTTTATTCACCACAGGGAGCAAGCGGATCATACCAGCTTCGTATCGACCACGATAACTATATTCCTGGATTATACAGATTATGTGAAAGCATCCATGACTGTGGATCTAAGATCAGTATCTTACTAAATCATGCTGGTTCTGCAGCGAATGGTAAAATAACAAACATCCAACCAGTATCTGCATCTGATATTCCATCCAGAGTTGGTGGTGATATTCCTCGTGCTTTAACAACAGATGAAATCTACACGATCGTTGATAAATTTGCTGAAGCAGCAAAACGTGCAGTTACAGCAGGATTTGATGCTGTTGAGATTCAGGCTGGACATGGTTATTTATTAAACCAGTTCTTATCTCCAACAACAAATGACCGTACTGATGAATTTGGTGGATCTAAAGAGAATCGTGCACGTTTCACTACATTAGTATTAAAAGCTGTTCGTGAGACAGTTGGTGAAAATATTCCTATCTTCTTAGGAATCAGTGCTGATGAACTTGCTGAAGGTGGTAACACATTAGATGATACATTAGAGATCGTTGAATATTTCAAAGATTACGTTGATGTATTTGATGTTTCTGCTGGACTTACATGTTCTATCCAGTACCAGTATGATGCAGATTACCTTCCAGATGGATGGAAATCTTATATGTCTAAATCAATCAAAGAAAAGACTGGAAAGCCTTGTCAGACAAGTGGTAATATCCGTGAGCCAGAAGTTGCAAACCGTATTCTTGAAGATGGTGAAGCAGATCTGATCGCAATCGGACGTGGACTGATCGCTGATCCTGAATGGGTAAATAAAGTTCAGTTTGGTAACACAGATGATATCAATCGTTGTATCTCATGTAACAATGGATGTACAGCAACATTAGGGGATGAACCTATCAGATGCAGCATCAATCCTGCTCTTATTTCAGGTTCATTATATAAAGATAAGAAATTAAAGAAACCATGTAACGTTGTCGTTGTTGGTGGTGGTACTGCTGGTCTTGAAGCTGCATGCACAGCTGCTGAAGTTGGATGTGCAACTGTTCTGATCGAGAAATCAGGAGAACTCGGTGGACTTGCCAGACGTGTAGGAAAGATGCCTAACAAACAGCGTCTTGGATATTTCCCTCAGTACTTAGAACGTCGTGCAATGAAACTTAAGAACCTGTTTATCTGTAAGAATACAGAAGCTTCTATCGAATTTATCGAAGGTTTCAAACCAGATATCGTTGTTAACGCAACAGGATCCGTTCCTCTTCTTCCAAATATCCCTGGATTAAAGGAGAACTTAGAAGCAGGTAATGTATCTACGATCTTTGATCTGGTAGATCACGTAGATTCTTATCCAGAAGATTTATCTGGTAAGAAAGTTGTTGTGATCGGTGGTGGTAACGTAGGACTTGACGTTGTTGAATTCTTTGTTCCTAGAAAAGCTGATGTAACGATCGTTGAGCAGAAATCTCACTTTGGTGAGAACCTTGACTTTATCACTAAGACTGGTTCTATCGAATTCATGAATAAGAATAAAGTAAATCAGTATCCAAATGCTTCTTTATTAGAAGTTAAAGATCACAGCTTTATTGTAAGACATGACTATAAAGATCTTGAATTAGACTTCGATTATGGATTTGTATGTCTTGGAATGCAGTCTGCAACTCCTTCTCTTCAGGAATTATACAACCACTTCATCTATGAAGGTGTTGAAGTACTTAATATCGGTGACAGTGCTCAGACACGTCGTATCATCGAAGGTGTAAAAGAAGGTCGTGACATTTTAGTTGCATTAGAACGTCAGGATTTCATCTAAGATCATAATTTTGATTTCAAACCTTTCTTTGAAAGATAAAAAATATATTGTAAATAATAAAAAACATGGACCAGATAACAAAGATCTGACCCATGTTTTTTATTATTTCATTAATGTTTTTTCTTACGGTACTGCCACAACACAATCTTTTCAAAATAACGCTTTATGACGATCTGAATCTCTTCTTTCGGATTCATCGGTGTTACAAGAATACTATGTATACCTGTTCTGTTCGCTCCATAAACGTCTGTAAACAACTGATCTCCAACGAAGAATGTATTCTTCTTATCCGTTCCCATCAATTTCATTGCTGTCTCATATCCTTTGATCGATGGTTTATTTGCTTTGTATACATAATGTTTTCCACCAACTGCCTCGCAGAACGCTTTCACTCTTGGTTCTTTATTGTTACTTGTAAAACAATACTGCATCCCCATCGCATCCAGTCTCTTAAATAACTTCTTTGCACGTTCATCTGCTGGTGCATTGTGTGGTACTAACGTATTATCGACATCAAAGATCACTCCTCGATATCCTTCTTTGTAGTATCGTTCGAAATCAATATCATAAGTACTTCTGATATCTTCGGACGGGTAGAATTTCTGAAACATAATTTATCTTCCTTTTTACATCTTTACATTGTTCAATCTTGTTTATTTTATAACAGCTTTTTATAATTAGCAAGAAGAAAACAAAATATGAGACCAGTTTTTTTCAAAAATTCTAGTCTCATATCATTCATTTTATTTCTCTACACCACTTAAATATGCATTATAAATATCTTTTGAGATACTCTTCTTAATCGCATCATAAACTGGCTGTGCCTGCTTACGCATCTCTTTCTGTGTCTTTGCATCAAGTTTCACAATCTTTGTACCACTGTCTTCAATGGTTTTGATACGGTCTGCGATTCTCTTGTCAGATGCTTCTCTCGCATACACTTTCGCTGTCTGTGATGCCTGATCGATGATCTTCTGCTGATCTTTTGACAGACTATTATAGAATTCATCACTGACAATCAGCGAAATATAATGTGGCAAATGGTTTGTCTCTACAACATAATCCTGCTGTTCATATAATTTACTAGAAACGATAACTTCGTAAGGATTCTCCTGTGCATCGATCGTTCCCTGCTGAAGTCCGATATAAACTTCGCTGAATGTCATTGGTGTTGGATTCGCTCCAAGTGTCTTCCAGAACTTCAAATGATAGCTGTTCTCCATCGTACGGATCTTCTGTCCTTTGAAATCGTTAATACTCTTAACATTCTTATTGGTAGACATAACACGGAATCCCTGATCGGCATATCCAAGTAATTTGTATCCACCCTTCTGATAGACTTTCTCCATCTTCTGATAGAACTCTTCATTATCAACAGCTGCTCGTGCCTGTTGGATCGTTGTAAATGCACTTGGCAGGTCAAATACTGCGGTATCTGGAAGGAATGTTACCTGTGGTGCAGTATTCTGCACTACAAATGGAATATCTCCATCTTTACAGCTCTCAAGAAGCTCACGGTCTCCTCCCAATGTACTGTTTGGATAAACTTCGATCTTCATCTTCCCATGACTTAATCTGGAAACTTCTTTTGCAAACTTCTCTGCATAAAGCTGTGTTACCGTATCTTCCGGACTGGAAGTTCCAAGCGGCCATGCATATCTTTGTACTTCGTCTTTCTTTTGTTTCTTCTTGCATCCAGATAAACTAAATAATAAAACTCCTGCAAGAAGAACAACAACGGATCTTTTTATGATTTTTCTCATGAAATCCTAAACCTCCTTATAAAAGTGCCAGACTGATCTGTGGAATAAATGTGATCAGAAGTAATGCGATCAGGAAGCAGATAATCAGCGGCATTGCTTTCTGTGCGATCTTCATCACTGGAATATCCGTTAAGGATGATGCCACAAATAAGTTGACTCCAATCGGTGGTGTAACGAAACCGATTGCAAGGTTTACAACCATCATAACACCAAAATGAATTGGATTCATACCGATTGCTGTAACAATTGGTAATAAAATTGGTGTCAAAATAAGAATCGCTGGTGTCGTATCCATGACCATACCTACGATCAACAAGAATATATTGATCACAAGCAAGATCACAATCTTATTATGGAAGTTACCTAAGATCCATGCACTAATGGACTGTGGTACACGCATCAATGTTAATACTCTTGAGAATGCAATGGATGCTGCCAAGATAAACAGAATAGGTGCATATGTTCTCACACCTTCTACCATGATTCCCCAGATATCTTTAAATTTCATGGATTTATAGATAAATAAACTGACTACTAAAGAGTAAAATACAGAAATAACCGCTGCTTCTGTTGGGGATGCGATTCCTGTGTAAATACATCCAAGGATGATAACCGGACTTAAGATTGCAAAAAAGCTTTCTTTAAATACTCCAATAAATCCTTTTGCATGTAACTGCTGCGATCTTTTCCTTATCTTCTCCATGTTTTTTACAATAATAAATGGCATACACCATCAATAAGGCACCAATCAATAATCCTGGTACAACTCCTGCCATAAACAGATCACTTACAGATTCCCCAGATGCCATACCATACATGATAAATGGGATACTTGGCGGTATGATAACTCCAAGCCCGCCCGCAACTGCTACGATTGCTGTTGAAAATGACTTGTCATATCCTAAACGGACTAAGATCGGAATTGTCATACTTCCTACTGCTGCTACAGTTGCAGGTGCAGATCCTGAGATTGCTCCGTAAAATAAGCAGGTTACAATTACTGCACATGGCATTCCTGCCGTTAATTTTCCAATAAAAAATGCAAAAACATCAAAAATCTTCTTAGAGATTCCACCTTTTGCCATGATCATTCCAGATAATACGAACATTGGAACTGCAAGTAATGGGAAACTATCAATTCCTCCAAGCATAGAACGAATGACAAATGTCCCGCTTGCTGTAAATGATGGATCAAATGCTCCTGGAAGTACAGATACGATCCCAAGGGCGATCGAAATCGGAATTGCAATGATCAAACAAACAAAGAAGAGTAAAAATACGACTGCTGCTGACATTTATTTTTCCTCCTTTTCTTCATCTTTGCGGATCACAATCTTAAATTCAATGATCCAACGTTGGACGATACGAAATGCTACTAAAACAAAACTAAACAGCGGGGCTGCCTGAATATAATACATTGGAATCTGACATGCGGGACTTACCTGTCCACTTTCAAATGCACTCTTTAGATAAAGAACTGCATATGGAATCAGATATAAAAACAAGGCAAGTTCGATCGTGTGGTTCACCACTTTGAACAATGCTTTCCCTCTTCTTGGAAACATTGCTACAAACTGTTCAATTTTAATGGAAATACATTTCTTAGTACAATAACTAACACTGATAAAGCCTGACCAGATAAACAAATATCTTGTCAGTTCCTCTGACCATGAAAGAGAAGCTCCAAGTGCATATCTTGCAAATACCTGGATTCCCATGATCACTGTCATTGCAATCAATAATGCTACCATCAGAAATTCTTCCAGATTCTCATCAAGCCATTTTAGCATGATTCACCTCTTTCTACTTTCTATAACAAAAGTCTTTATTTTCACAAACTATGGCAAAACTTTAACAATTTGCTCTACTAAATTATACTGAAAAAATAGGATTTCAGCAAATATTTTTTATGTATTTAAAAAAGAGGAAAAGAATAACCAAGAATCTTCTCCTCTTCTACATTTAATTTTTAAAGATTCAGTTCTTATAATCCCTGATTTTCATGAAGGAACTGAAGCATATTATTTAAGTCATTGACTGCTGCCTGTCCAGGTGCAGATGCTTTTTTCGCTGCTCCGAATGTAAGAGCAGATCCGAATACTTCACCGCAAAGACGGCTGATCAGCCCTGTTCCTGCCATAGACATTGTGATGATCGGACGATCTGCATGTTCTGTATACATTTCTTCTGTTGCACAAAGAAGTGTTAATACGTCACGTCTGCAAGTTGGCATAACTGCGATCTTAGGGATATCAGCACCAAGTTCCTGCATTTTGCAAAGTCTTCTTACGATTTCATCTTTTTCAGGTGTTTTATCAAAATCATGGTTAGATGCAACAACTTTTACTCCACATTCGTGAGCTGCTGCTACGATCTCTTTTACGATCTCATCCCCTGTAAATGCTTCTACGTCTACAAGATCAACATATCCTGTTTTCGCAGCAGCGATATTTAATTCTTTATAAGGTTCGGCTTCGATTGCTTTTTCTCCACCTTCTTTTGATGTACGGAATGTGAAAAGAATTGGTGTTTCACCTAAAGCTTCTCTTAAATCTTTTAATACATCTTCTACTTTATCAAATTCGAAAACTCCTTCGAACCAGTCAACACGCCATTCCACAACGTCTACAGGGATGCTGTTAAATGTTTTC
>ERZ857984.1303-NODE-1303-length-21219-cov-5.026035_pt1 | contig 21219 bp, 20 predicted proteins | sample MGYA00519914_ERZ857984 | MGnify/ENA primary metagenome ERZ857984 (study PRJEB31778, sample SAMEA3449417) | human gut metagenome | biome: human gut; feature: human-associated habitat; material: faeces | place: United Kingdom | collected 2010/2012 ... | reverse complement strand
TTTCATCCCTATTTGTGCCGGTGCCGCACCGGCATGGTGATTTCTATGAAAGAGCATATGCGGCGCATCGCATTGATTCTGCTGGCAATCCTGCTCGTTGCTTCGATGTACGCCTGCGAGCCCGACCCGGAGAGCGTATCGGAGCCGGAAACAAGCGTCCCAACGGAAATCCATCTGCTGACCGAGGGCGATTTCGATTTCGCTGTGCGCGACGGCGAGGCACAGATCACCGATTATTTCGGGTCGGAACAAAACGTCGCCGTCCCCGACACGCTGGGCGGCGTTCCCGTGACGGAAATCGGCGCCAATGCTTTTCACGACAACGACACGCTCCGTTCGGTCACGCTTCCCGACAGCGTGCGGACAATCGGAGACAACGCGTTTTCCTACTGCTACGCGCTGGAAACGGTCCGCTTTGGAAGCGGGCTGAAGCGCATAGACGATTACGCCTTCTGCGGCTGCAGCGCGATGCATACCGTCGAGCTGCCGGACGGCGTTGCGGAAATCGGGAAAGGCGCATTCAGCGAAACCAGGCTTACTGACGTTGGGATCCCGGGCAGCGTCCGGCGGATTGAAGCGAACGCATTTGCGAACACGCTGTATCTCGCGTCGCTGACCGACGAATTCGTCATCGTCGGCGACGGCGTGCTCCTCCGATACAACGGCGCAGAGCAGGACGTCGTTCTGCCGGAGGGCGTGCGGTTCGTATCCGACGCGTTCGACCGGCAGCAATACGATGATGAACCTGAGACGCCGATGCGGAGCATCGTGCTTCCCGAGGGCGTAGTGGAAATTGCGGACAGTGCTTTCAAAGACATAGATACGCTCGAAAGCGTCACCCTCCCCGAAAGTCTGTGCAGAATCGGAGAAAACGCTTTTGCAAGCTGCAGAGCGCTGAAAAGCATTTCGATCCCCGACAGCGTGACCGAAATCGCCTGCCGGCTGTTCGCAAACTGCAATGCGCTGGAAACGGTTTCGCTGGGCGATGCGGTCGGCTCGATCGGAGAAGGGGCTTTCTTCGGCTGCGCATTGACGTCCATCCGGCTGCCGGACAGTCTTCAAAAAATCGGCTCCGGAGCGTTCCAGAACTGCAAAGCCTTGCGCGAAGTTGCGATTCCGGCCGGCGTGACCGAGATTGCCGGCGATGCATTTGCAGACACGCCGTATTTTGAATCGTTGACCGACGAATTCGTCATCGTCGGCGACGGCGTATTGCTCCGCTGCAACAGCAGCGAAACGACCGTGACCGTGCCGGACGGGGTCAAGTGCGTCGCCGGGGTCAATGATACGGCCGCCGAAGTCCTCCTGCCGGACAGCGTGACGGTGATTCTATGCGGGGCGTTTTACAGAAACCCCTCTCTCAAGCACATCACCGTCCACGGCAGCGTTCGGAGGATCGATGATCAGGCGTATTATTGGTGTGAAGCCCTGCAAAGCGTCACGCTCGAAGAAGGAGTCGCCGAAATCGGATACCGAGCGTTTGCCAATTGCCACAAACTGACAGAGCTTCATCTGCCGGAAAGCCTGACGACAATCGAAAAAGAAGCATTCAGAGGCTGCTCGTCGCTGGAGGAGCTGAACGTGCCGGAAAACGTGCGCGTCCTCGGCAGCGGATTTGCCTCCTCCTGCTCATCGCTGAAAACCGCTTCGCTTCCCGGCGCAGTGGAGCTGCCGCCGTTTGCATTTGAAAACTGCGACGCATTGGAAACCGTTGCGCTCGGCGAGAGCCTGCGGTCGATTGGGGCATTCGCCTTTACGTCCTGCGAAGCACTGCGCTCAATCCGTATCCCGGACGGGACGCGTAAGATCGGCGAAGGAGCGTTTCACGCATGCGAAGTTCTGGAAGAAATCATCCTGCCGGATTCGGCAAGGCTCTCCGAAAGTATATTCAGGGCGTGCAAAGCTCTGAAAAAGGCTGTCCTTCCCGGCGGGCTCCCTTCCGTCCCGGATCATCTTTTTGATGCCTGTAATTCCCTCGAAAGTATTGTCCTTCCCGAAAGCGTGACCGCCGTCGGCGCATACGCCTTCCGCGACTGTCATGCGCTGACCGAGATGCCCATTCCCGACGGCGTGACCGAGGTCGGAGAAGGCGCCTTTTGGAACACGCCGCTTCGTTCCGTCGAGCTGCCGGAGGGCGTCACTTCCATCAAAAACAGCACATTTAATGACTGCACGAATCTGGAAAGCGTCACGCTCGGCAGCGGCGTGACGAGCATCGGCGACAGAGCCTTTGAAAACTGCTGCCGCCTCTCGCAGATTGCGATTCCCGACAGTCTGCGCGAACTCGGGGAATGCGCCTTTTACGGCTGTGCCGAGCTTGCGGAGCTGAACATTCCGGAGCAGGTGCAGAAAATCGGCCCGAAAGCGCTGCACGGCACGGCGTTTTACGACGCTCTGTCGGAGGATTTTGTTATCTTCGGCGACGGAATCCTGGTCAAATACGCCGGCAGTTCGCCGCAGGTGACCGTCCCGGACGGCGTGAAGCAGATCACGGACGCTTTCGGAGACAGGATCGTCACGGATATCATTCTTTCCGACAGTGTGGAACGCATCGGAGATTGTGCGTTTGCGGACTGCAAAAGTTTAGAAAGCATAACCTTTGGCAGCGGACTGAAAACGATCGGAATAGAAGCATTTCGAAGCTGCACGGCGCTGCGGGAAATCGAAATCCCCGACAGCGTGACCACGGTGGGCAGAAGCGCCTTCTGGGAATGCCGGGCGTTGGAAAGCGTTTCCGTCGGCAGCGTGCTGACGACTCTTCCCGCAGATCTGTTTTCCTGCTGCACCGCACTCAGGAGCGTCGAGCTTCCCGAGCAGATCACCGAAATCGGAAACGGGACGTTTTCCGTCTGTACGGCTCTTGAGGAGGTCCTCCTCGGCCCCAACGTCAAAACGATCGGCGCTTATGCGTTTACATCCTGCATTGCCCTTTCATCGATCAGGCTGCCCGAGGGTCTGTCCGAATTGGAATTTTCCGCCTTTGAAAACTGCACTTCTTTAACGGAAATTACACTACCCGGCGGGCTTGAGTCACTTTCCGACAACGTTTTCAGCGGCTGCACGGCGCTGGAGGACGTTTATCTGCCCGGCAGCGTGACGCATATTTCGGACGACGCGTTCGAAGGCTGCTCTCCCTCCCTGCTCCTGCACGGTCCGGCGGACTCGGAAGCCGAAAGGTTCGCCGAGAAATTCGGATTGGCTTTTCAGGCGGATTGACGTGGCATTCCGATAAATTGGAATTTGAAACCGGCGTAAAGGGTCCCTTTGCGCCGGTTTTTGCCGCGCGAAAAAATGTCGGCGTCGGGCTGTGCCGCAGGGGCGTTTTTTTACGCTTTTTTATTGATTTCTTCCTTTCCTTGTGCTATACTAAAATGAATATTGGCAGACAGGAGAAAATACGGTATGAAGGTCAGGATTCTAACCCACACGCCCGAGCCGGAAAAGCTCATTGCGGCTGCGGCCAAGCTATGCTACGCCAGCGCGGAAATCGACGAGCTGCTGGACGGGCTGACGGCCGAAAAAACGGCGTCTTTTATCGAACGTCTGGAATCGCTCGGGCACGAAAGCCCTTTTGAGCATGTCTCGTTCACCTTCGGGATCGAGGGCGTCTCACGGGCACTGCTGGCACAGATCACGCGGCATCGCATCGCGTCCTTCTCCGTACAAAGTCAGCGGTATGTAAATAAAGAAGCGTTTGAATACATCATTCCTCCTGCCATCGAAGCCAATGCGGAAGCAAAAAAGCTGTTTATTGAAGCGATGGAAACCGACCGGCGGTATTATACCCAGCTCGCGGCACTGCTGGAAAAAGACGCGTATGCCCGCCTGACCGCAGAGGGGATGCCGCACGCGCAGGCCGAAAAGGCGGCGGGAAAAGCGGCGTTTGAAGATGCGCGCAGCGTCCTGCCGAACGCCTGCGACACGCGCATTGTAATGACGATGAATGTGCGCTCGCTCTGCAACTTTTTCGCGCTGCGCTGCTGCAACCGCGCGCAGTGGGAGATCCGTTCCCTCGCCTGCGAGATGCTGTCGCTCTGCCGCAAAGCGGCGCCGCTGCTGTTTGCGCACGCCGGACCGCCATGCCTTCGCGGCGGCTGTCCCGAGGGTGCGATGACCTGCGGCAAGGCCGCCGAGGTCCGTGAAAAATTCGCAGCCTTATGAAAAAAGGGATGTTGATTACATTTGAGGGGCTGGACGCGGCGGGCAAGGATACGCAGACGAAGCTCGCGGCGGCGTATCTGGAAAAGCGGAACCTGCCGTACCGCCTGCTTTCCTTCCCTACCTACGACGGGCGGATGTCCGCGCTGGTACAGATGTATCTGCGCGGCGAATTCGGCTCCGACCCGAAGGCGGTTAACGCCTACGCCGCTTCCTCCTTCTTTGCGATGGACCGCTACGCGTCTTATATGACCGACTGGAAAAAGGATTATGAGCGCGGCGCGGTTCTCCTCGCCAACCGCTATACCACCTCCAATGCCATACATCAGCTATCAAAATTGCCCGAGGCGGAATGGGAAGGATTTCTGAACTGGCTGTATGACTACGAATACGGCCTGCTCGGCATTCCAAAGCCGGACCGGGTGCTGTTCCTGCGCGTTCCGCCGGCGCTGTCTTTCCGTATGGCTGAAAAACGCTGTGCCGAAACCGGCGCGGCCAAGGACATTCACGAATCCGACCTGCGCCATCTGGAAACCAGCGCGAAAGCGGCGCAATACGTTGCCGAGCGTGACGGATGGATAACGGTCGACTGCGCGGCGGGCGAGGTCTACCGAACGCGGGAGGACATTGCCGCCGAGCTGGCTGCATACATCAGGGAGCTTTTAGATGCTTGATTTTGCAATGCTCACCGACACCTCTGCGGCCGCGACGCTCCATGCGCAGATTTTCGACGAAAGCGAGCGCGGCGTGCGGGCGTTCTACACGCCGGGTGTAGAGCGGGAAATCCACGGCGTATTCGACGGAGACGCGCTGGTATCGGTACTGAATTTCTTTTCTGTCAGCGTCAACGGCGCGCCCTGCGTCTATATGGCCGGCGTGTGCACGCATCCCGACTACCGCGGACGCGGGCTGTTCCGCCGGAATTTCGCAAAAGCGAAGGAGACGTCGCGCTACGACGTGCGCAATCTCTTCTGCATCCCGGCCAACGACAGTCTGTTCGGGCTGTACGAATCGGTGGGGCTGCGCAAGCGGACCTGTGCCTCTCTCCTCCCGCTCGTCGGCGACGGCTGCGGCGGGAAAGCGTTCGACGGTGATTACGGCCGTCTGTTCGCGCTCTATTGTGCGTCCAAACCAGACGTACAGCATAATTTCCCGCTTTTCCGTGCGTGTGTGGACAATTTTCTTGCGTCGGGCCGTGCATTCTACGCAGGAGACGGGTTCGCGCTGACGGACAGGACCGGCGTGCGCTTTGCCTGCGGAGCCAATCCGGACGAGCTGCGCGGACTGCTGCGGGGCCGGTTTGAACTGCTGACGCGTGCCGGACAGGGCAGAGAGGTCTATCTTGCCGCTTACTGCGGGGATCGGATTCAAGAGGATACTTACATCAACCTGCTGTTCAATTAAATGAACGGCAAGAAAGGCGTGAGAACAATTATGAAGGTTTATATACTGATGGCGGACGGCTTTGAGGAGTGCGAGGCGCTTACGCCCGCCGACCTGCTGATGCGGGCCGGCGCAGAGGTCGTCCTGACCTCAATCACCGACCGCTTAGAGGTGCGGGGTGCGCATGGCATCCGTGTTCTCTGCGACGCTACAATCGGCGGCTTCTCAATTGATAATGCGGCGATGGTCATTCTGCCGGGCGGCGGCGAGGGCACCGAGAACCTGAAGGCTTCGCTGCGCGTACAGGCAATTTTAGATGCGGCGGCAGCGCGCGGGCTGTACATCGGCGCCATCTGCGCGGCGCCGAGCATATTGGGCGAAAAAGGCCTGCTGGACGGCAAGCGCGCAACCTGCTTCCCTTCCTTTGCGTCCGCACTGGCGAACGCGATTAAGGTAGAGGACAAGGTTGTCACCGACGATATCTTCATCACGGCGGAAGGTATGGGCGTTTCCTTTGCGTTCGGGCTGGCACTGATTACGGTGCTGTACGGCGAGGAAAAGGCAGAGGAGATCCGCATCAGCACACGTGCCGGCTGACCGCGCAGGGAGAGGGACACTTGGAAAGCAGAAAAAAGAAGGCTGTCAAAATCACCTCGGCGCCTATCACCGTCCCGCTGCTGACAGCAGCGGTCATCGTGATGCTGGGCGTATCGCGCTTCGTGCTGGAGCGGCAGGCAGAGAATGAGAACAACATCTTTTTAGTTATCACCATCCTGCAGCTCATCATCTTTGCACTGCCCTGCATGCTTTATTATTTTCTGAAAGGGCGTAAGCTGGCCAGTCCGATGTACATAGCACCGGTTCGGCCGGGGCACCTTATCTTTATCATATCGGCACTGGCCACGCTGGTCACCGGCAACCTTCTGATTAAATTTTTCTACTATTTATTTACGGGTGAGGCCGGCACAAACGGAACTTATTTTGCCGGCGTTATCGAAAACGCAGGTACGGATACGAGCACGGCAATGGTGCTGACGGCGCTTGTGTTCGTCCCGGCGATCTGCGAAGAATTCTTTTTCCGCGGCGTAGTGCTGGCGGAATACAGGCAGTTCGGCTCGGTCAACGCAGTGGTATTTTCCTCACTCTGCTTTGCAATGCTGCACTTTTCGATCGAAAATTTTCCGATCTACCTGTTCTCCGGACTGATGCTCGGGCTGGTCTGCACGGTTTGCCGCTCGATTTTCGCCTCCATCGTACTGCACATTGTTTCCAACGCGATGAGCATTTACCTGAGCGACCTGTTCATTCGTGTGACCATTCAGAAGAGCGGCGCGTTTTTCGTCGGCTTCGTATTGGCGATGCTTTTTGCGGTCTCGCTGATGCTGATGACGGGGCGGCTGGAGCGGATTTATACCGGCTATGCACAAAAGCCGCCGGAGGAAGGGCTTCCGCCGCGGAGCTTGGACCATCTTGTTTTCGTATACCTCTCTCCGGCATTTTTCCTGCTGGTGATTGTATTTGTTCTGATGACGATTTTTCTGTAATTGCGCAAAAGGCTGGGACAGTGCCTTCGGCCAAAGCAGCCAAACGGAAAGGAGCAAGGCATGAGCGACGATAAAAAGCCCTTTGAACGTGAGGACGACGAGGTCCTTGCGATCATCGAGGAATACCGAAAAAAATACGCTTCCGAGGGCGAAAAGTCCGATGAAGCCGTACCTTCGGACGACAAGCCGTCCGAAGCGCCGAAGGCAGACAGCCCGATCATGGCGCATTTTCACGACACGGCCGAGCTTCGCGCTTCTTCCGCGCATTCCACGCTCAATATCGAGGCGCACCTGACCTCGCTCAATGTACAGTCCGCCGACCCGGCCGGAAACGGCGAAGCGCCGGCGGAAGAAAAGCCGCCGGCGGATGTTGACGCCGGGGCGGATGACGAGGCGGACGAAGCAGAAGAGACGCGTCCGAAAAAGGGCCCCTTCAGACGTGTGTTGCACTTTTTGGGAAATTGCTCCTTTCTCGTGAAGGCGACGATCTATGTGGTCGTGGTACTGATCATCTCAGCTTATCTGTCATATATGGTCATCACGGTCGGCAACGATGTGTTTGCCTTCGTCAAGGGCGACCGCGAGGTGACGGTGACAATCCCCGAGGATGCAACACGCAAGCAGGTGGCGTATCTGCTGGAGAGCAACGGGCTTATCGAGTACGACTGGGCCTTCAACCTGTTCTCGGTCTACCAGTGGGATGACGATACGTCCTTCATCGCCGGCGAACACACACTCAACACGAGTATGAATTACTCGCAGATGCTTTCCGCCCTGACGGTGATTCCCTACTCACGTACAGAGGTGCGTGTGACGGTACCGGAGGGCTATACGGTCGATCAAATCATCGAGCTGCTTGTCTCCAAGGGCATCGGCGAACGCGAGAAATACGTCGAAGCGATCAACGAATACCCGTACAAGCACGAATTCGTCCGTGAACTGGAAGAAATGGGATATCCCGAAACACGAAAATATCGGTTGGAGGGCTATCTTTATCCCGATACGTATGACTTTTATCAAGACGAGGAGGAGTACCTTGTCATCAACAAATTCCTCAACAACTTCCAACAGAAATTCTGGAGCAGTTATAAAACCGTGCACAAGGAAGACCTTGATGCGCTCGGGATGACGTTTGACGACGTCATTACGCTGGCTTCAATGGTTCAGGCGGAGGCGAAATTTGCTTCCGATTTCGAATCGATTTCCTATGTTTTCCACAACCGCCTCAATCACCCCGACACCTTCCCGAAGCTGGAATCGGACGCGACGATCCAGTATATCCTCAGCGAACGGAAGGAGGACCTGACCGGCGCGGATCTGGCCATTGACAGCCCGTACAACACGTACCTCTACGAAGGACTGCCGCCGGGCGCCATCTGCAATCCGGGCATCGACGCCATCACGACGGCGATCTATCCCGCCGCGCCGACGAACGAGAACGGACAGACCATCAACGCCTACTTCTTTGTGTCCAACAAGGAGGGCACGACCTACTATGCCGTGACCAGCGCCGAGCATGAGGCCAACAAGGCACGCGTGGAACGCGAAAACGCAGAAATGGCAGCCGAAGAATCGAGTGCGGCGTCATGACGCGCCGTGCGGAGCTCCTCGCCCCTGCCGGCAATCCGGAAAAGCTGCGCTTCGCCGTAGATTACGGCGCAGACGCGGTCTACTGCGCGCTGGACAGGTTCGGCATGCGCGCCGCAGCGGACAACTTTACGCCCGAGTCTCTGGCAGAGGGCGTGCACTATGCGCACGAGCGCGGCGTGAAGGTGTATGTGACCCTCAACACGATGCCGCGCGACCGCGAGCTGGACCGGCTTCCGGCTTATATCGCCTGTCTGCGGGATGCGGGTGCGGACGCGTTCATCGTCGCCGACACAGGCGTGGCGGAGGTGATCCGCAGCGTATTCCCGCAGGCGATGCTGCATCTTTCGACGCAGGCGTCGGCGATCAATTCGGCGGCCTGCCGGTTCTGGCACAGGCAGGGATTTCGGCGGATTGTGCTGGCGCGCGAGCTGACGATTGATGAGATTCGATACATCCGCAAAAACACGCCGCCCGAGCTGGAACTGGAGGCCTTCGTCCACGGCGCGATGTGCGTAGCATATTCGGGACGCTGTCTGCTTTCCTCCTATTATTTGGGCAGAAGCGCAAATGAAGGACGCTGCGCGCAGCCCTGCCGCTGGAAATACTACGTAACCGAAGAAAAGCGGCCGGCGGACACGCTGACCGTCGAGCAGGACGGCGAAGGCAGCTATCTGTTCTCCTCCCGCGACCTGTGCATGATCGAACACCTCGGCGAGCTGGCGGACGCGGGCATAGATGCCTTCAAAATCGAAGGAAGAATGAAAAGCGCCTATTACACTGCGGTCGTGACCAACGCGTACCGGCTGGCTTATGCAAACGTTTGCGCCGGAAAGCCGTTTGACCCGCTGCATCGAAAAGAGGTCGAATCGGTCAGCCACCGGGAATACGGCACAGGATTTTATTACGGCGCGCCTTCGGAAAACGCCGATGTCTGCAAAACGAACGAATACATAAAGGACCGCGCTTTTCTCTGCGTCATAACCGGCTATGACGCGAACACGAAGCTGGCGCGCTGCATACAGCGCAACAAGCTCCGCCGCGGCGACAAGGCCCAGCTTCTGACGCCGGGCGCCGTCGGACGGGACATCGCAACCGACGAGCTGTTCGACGAGACGGGCGCGCCCATTGAAGCAACACCGCACCCGGGACAGGTGTTTTACCTGCGCTGTCCGGGCGCAAAGGAGAATGACATCATACGATCGACATGAAACTACACGAACTGATGCAGCATAAAATTACCGTTATCAGCGGCCATTTCGGGTCGGGCAAGACGAATGTGGCGGTCAATCTGGCATTGGACGCCGCCCGGGCCGGCGAGCAGGTCTGCATCGCCGATCTGGATATCGTCAATCCCTATTTCCGCACGGCGGACAACGCGGAATTCCTGCGCACAAATGGCGTAAAGCCGCTCGTTCCGCAGTATGCGAATACGAATGTAGAGATCCCTACGCTGCCTGAGACGCTGGGCGAGGTCTTTTACGGCGAAGGGCGTGCGATTGTCGACGTCGGCGGCGATCCCGAGGGCGCGGCGGCACTGGGCTGTGACCGCGACCGGTACGAAGCAGCCGGGTACGACATGTATTTCGTCTGCAACTTTTACCGTCCGGCCACACTGTGCGCAGAGGACGCGCTGCGACTGCTGCGCGAGACGGAGCTGGCCTCGGGGATGCGCTTCTGCGGGATCATCAACAATTCCAACCTCGGCAGGCTGACCGAGCCGTCCACGGTGGAAGCAACGCTGGCGGAGGGTGAGAAACTTGCTGCGCTGGCCGGCATCCCGGTGATGGCGGTGACGGCGGTCGTTACACTGCCCTGTGCCAAAGCCGTGCGCATACAAAATTTGACAAAACAACTGTTTTGAATATAGAAAAAGGAAATCAAGGAGTGGAGAGTATGAACAAGGTAACCTTCAACGCCGATCTCTGCAAGGGATGCAGGCTGTGCATCGAAGCCTGTCCGAAAAAGATCATCGCCTTGGACGAGGACTGTCTCAACGCCAAGGGCTTTCACCCGGCAGCGGTCAAAGAGATGGAAAAATGCTTAGGGTGCGCAATGTGCGCCACAATGTGTCCGGACGTTGTCATCACCGTATACAAGGAGGAGAAATAAATGGGACGCAAGCTGCTCATGAAGGGGAACGAGGCACTGGCGGAGGCCGCCATCCGGGCCGGCTGCAAGCTGTTCTTCGGCTATCCGATCACCCCGCAAACCGAGCTGTCGGAATATATGGCAAAAAATATGCCCAAGAGAGGCGGGCTTTCGTTACAGGCAGAAAGTGAAATCGCGGCCATCAATATGGTGCTGGGTGCTTCTGCGGCCGGCGCACGGGTCATCACGTCGTCGTCGTCGCCGGGCATTTCGCTCAAAAGCGAAGGCATTTCGTACATAGTCGGGTCCGACCTGCCGTGCGTGATTGTCAACGTCCAGCGCGCAGGCCCGGGTCTGGGCGGCATTCAGCCGTCGCAGGCCGACTACTTCCAGGCGACCAAGGCGCTCGGCCATGGCGACATGCACTTCATCGTGCTCGCACCCGCGTCGGTACAGGAAATCGCTACGCTGACAGGCGAAGCGTTTGATCTGGCGGATATCTACCGCATGCCGGTCATGATTCTGGCCGACGGTGCGCTCGGGCAGATGATGGAGCCGGTAGACTTCGAGGAAAAGAAGCACCGGGAGATTCCCGAAAAGACCTGGGCCTGCACGGGTACGAAGGACGGACGTCCGCATAACATCGTCAACTCGCTCATCATCGAGCCGAACGAACTGGAAAGCGTACTGGAGGAGCGCTACAAGCGCTATGCCGAGATCGAAGAAAAGGAGGTCATGTACGAGGAGTTCATGACCGATGACGCCGAGATCATCGTGACGGCGTTCGGCATCACCGCACGCATTGCGCGCACAGCCGTTACGGCGGCACGCGAGAAGGGCATCAAGGCCGGGCTGTTCCGCCCGATTACGCTCTGGCCCTTCCCGACGAAGCGGCTGCGCGAACTGGCCGACAAAGCCGACCGCTTCCTCTGCGTAGAGATGAACAAAGGTCAGATGGTCTACGATATTAAGCTGGCCACCGAGTGCAGAAAGCCGGTCGATTTCTACGGCCGGACCGGCGGTATTGTGCCCGAGCCGGCGGAGATCCTCAACGAGCTGGAGAAACTCACGGGCAAAGGAAAGGAATGACACGACGATGAAAGAAGTTTTCAAAAAGCCGCATGCGCTTACGGACAAACCATTTCACTACTGTCCCGGCTGCACACACGGGATCATCCATCGGCTTGTCGCCGAATGCATCGACGAATTCGGCGTCGAGGGCAAAGCCGTCGGCATCGCACCGGTCGGCTGCTCGGTGTTCGCTTACAACTACTTTAACTGCGATATGATCGAAGCACCGCATGGCCGTGCGCCTGCGGTAGCGACGGGCGTCAAGCGCGCCAATCCCGATCTGTTCGTATTCACCTATCAGGGGGACGGCGACCTCGCCTCGATCGGCACGGCGGAGACCGTCCACATCGGCACGCGCGGCGAGAACGTGACAATCATTTTCGTCAACAACGCCATTTATGGGATGACGGGCGGCCAGATGGCGCCGACCTCGCTGCCCGGACAGGTGACGACCACTTCTCCCTACGGACGTGACAAGCACATCCAGGGCAGCCCGATCCGCATTTGTGAGATGATGGCGACGCTGGAGGGCGTTGCTTACGCCGAGCGCGTCTCGGTGGACTCGGTCAAGAACGTCATCGCCGCCAAGAAGGCAATCAAGAAGGCATTCCAGACACAGATTGACAAGAAAGGCCTTTCCATCGTAGAGGTACTTTCCACCTGCCCGACGAACTGGGGCTTGTCACCGCAGAAGGCCATCGAGTGGCTGCGCGCGGAGATGATTCCCTACTATCCGCTCGGCGTATTCAAGGATAAGACGACAGAAAGCGAGGCTGAATAAGTATGGCAGGCATTCTTTTGGCGGGCTTCGGCGGACAGGGCATCCTGTTTGCGGGAAAGCAGCTGACAAAGGCGGGCATGGACGCGGGAAAGCAGGTCTCCTGGCTGCCGTCCTACGGCCCTGAAATGCGCGGCGGCACCTGCAACTGCTCGGTCAATATCGATGACAAGCCCATCGGCAGTCCGCTGGTTACGGCGCCGGACATCCTCATCGTGATGAACCTTCCGTCGCTGGATAAATTCGAAAAGAAGGTTGTACCCGGCGGGTGTGTTTTCATCGATTCGTCGCTGGTCCCCAAAACCTGCGAGCGGACGGATATCCGTGCTTACTACATCCCGGCGACCAAGCTGGCCGATGAGGCAGAGCTAAACGGGCTGGCAAACGTGATTATGCTGGGCAAGGTCATCCGCGAGACGGGGATTTTTGACTACGAATTCTTCCGGAACGAACTGCTGACCTCCGCGCCGAAATCGAAGCCGCAGCTCGGCGAGCTGAACGCGAAGGCACTGAAGATCGGCTATGACGGCTGAGCGGCCGTTCACCTCCGCAATCATCGTCGCGGCGGGCAGCGGCACGCGGTGCGGCGGCGTTGCCAAGCCGCTGATCCCTTTGTATAAAGGAAAAACCGTGTTTTCCTACGTGCTCGAGGCGTTTGCGGCCTGCGGGACGGTCGACGAGATCGTCGTTGTCTGCAAGGACAGCAGCCGCTTCGAGCCGCTGCTCGGCGGCATTCCGGCCGTCTTTGCGCCCGGTGGTTCAACGCGGGCGGCGTCGGTCTACAGCGGTGTCCGGGCGGCGAGCGGGCAGGCGAGGTTTGTCTGCATCCACGACTGCGCGCGTCCGTTCATCGCGCCGGAGGACATCCGGCAGGTGTGCGAAAAAGCCTACAAGACCGGCGCAGCAGCCGCGTGCAGTCCGATGCGCGACACGGTGAAATACAGCGAGCCTGAAAAAAAAGTACTGTTCACGCCCGCGCGCGAGCATCTGATTGCGGTGGCGACGCCGCAGGTGTTCCGAAAGGAGCTTTATCTGGCCGCCTACGCCGCGGCACAGGGCGGGCCGGAGGCAACCGACGAGACGACCATCTGCGAACGCATCGGCGTCCCGGTGGCTTATGTCCCGCTGGACTCGAACAATATGAAGCTGACGACCGCCTATGATGTGAAGCTGGCGAAGGCGGTCTGCTTCCTTGCGGAAAGCGAGCGGAAGGAGCGGGAAAAGGGATGACCGGACTGCGCATCGGCACCGGCTACGATGTACACCGGCTGGCCGAGGGACGGAAGCTGATCCTCGGCGGCGTAGAAATCCCGTTCGGACGCGGCGCGGTCGCGCATTCGGACGGCGACGTGCTGCTGCACGCGGTCTGCGATGCGCTCTTGGGCGCGCTGGCGCTGGGCGACATCGGGCAGCACTTCCCGCCGACCGATCCGGCCTACGCCGGCATTTCCAGCCTGCTGCTGCTGGAGCGGACGGTCAGGCTGGCCGCTTCGCGCGGATACCGCATCGTCAACCTTGACGCAACGGTCATCGCGCAGTCGCCGAAGCTCGCGCCGTATATCCCCGCAATGCGGGAAACGATTGCGCAGGCCGTCGGTATGGACGTCGACGCCGTGAGCGTCAAGGCGACGACCGAGGAAAAGCTCGGCTTTACGGGGCGCGGCGAGGGCATCGCGGCGGAGGCGGTCGTATTGCTGGAAAAAGCAGAATAAGCAAGCGCGGTGCAAAGAACGCCCGCAATTCCAAACGAAAGCGACGGTACGCATTATGAGTGACAAGCAAAAGCTGAAGGGCAGAATCCTTACACCGCTGCGCGTGATCGAAAACGGCGAGGTCTGCTTTGAAAACGGCAAGATTACCTACGTCGGTCCGGCCCGCACGGATGACGGAAGCCATGTTGTAACCGACTATGGTGACAAGTACATATCCCCCGGTTTTATCGATATCCATGTCCATGGCGGCGGCGGGCATGATTTTATGGACTGCACGCTCGAGGCGTTCCTCGGCGCGGCGCGGCTGCATGCCGCGCACGGCACGGCGACGCTGCTACCCACCACGCTGACCTGTCCGGACGAAGAGCTGTTTATGCTGTTCGACCTGTTTGCGCAGGCGAAAGCAGCTGAGAACGACGGAGCGTTCCTCGCCGGGCTGCATCTGGAGGGTCCCTACTTTGCGCCTTCACAGAAGGGCGCGCAGGACGAGCGCTACATCGTCCCGCCGCGACGCGAGCATTACGAAAAAATTCTGGAAAAGGCCAACGGCAGTATCCTGCGCTGGAGCGTCGCGCCCGAGCTGGAGGGCGCGATGGAGCTGGGCCGCCGGCTGATGCGGGAGGGCATCCTTCCCTCGATCGGCCATTCGGACGCGGTCTATGAAACGGCGCTGGAGGCGTTCGAGAACGGCTATACACATCTGACGCATTTTTATTCCGGGATGAGCGGGCTGGTGCGAAAGAATTCCTACCGGTTCCCCGGCCTGATCGAAAGCGGATATATGGAGGACGGCTTCACTGTGGAGGTGATCGCCGACGGCTGCCATCTGCCGATTTCGATGCTTAAATATGTGTATACGGCAAAAGGCCCGTCCAAGACCGTTCTGGTGACCGACGCGATCCGCGGCGCAGGACAAACCGAAGGGCACACGATCATCGGCTCGCTGAAAAACGGCTACGAGGTCTTTATCGAGGACGGCGTTGCGAAGCTGCTCGACCGCAGCGCGTTCGCAGGCAGCGTGGCGACAGCCGACCGGCTGGTTCGGAATATGTACAAGCACGTCTGCCCGATCTGCGACGCGGTGCGGATGATGACGCTCACGCCTGCGCGAATTGTGGGGCTGAAAACGAAGGGCGTGCTGGCGGAGGGCTTCGACGCCGATTTCACCGTATTTGACGACGACATTCGGGTTGAGGCGACCTATTCCAACGGGCGGAAAATTTATACAAAATAAGCGAAAGAGAGCAAACGACAAAATGGCTTTGGTAAAAACCGAACAAGTGGACAAACTAAACGTAAGCGTATATACGACCCGCGAAGAAATGGGCGAAGCCGCAGCAAAAGAAGCGTCCGTTGCAATCAAGACGGCGATTGCGGAAAAAGGCGAGATCAATATGATTTTTGCCGCCGCGCCGAGCCAGAACGAGTTCCTCGCGCATCTGATTGCCGACAAGTCGATCGATTTCACAAAGATCAATGCATTCCATATGGATGAATACATCGGGCTTCCGGCCGATGCGCCGCAGGGCTTCGGAAATTTCCTGCGCAGAAATCTGTTCGACCGCGTGCCGTTCAAAACAGTCAACACCATCGATTCGACCGCCGCTGATCCGGAGGCCGAATGCCGCCGCTACGCCGATCTGCTGCAGGAATATCCCTGCGACATCGTGTGCATGGGCATCGGTGAAAACGGGCATATTGCCTTCAACGACCCGCATGTGGCCGATTTCAACGACAAGAAGGCCGTCAAGGTCGTAGAGCTGGACGAGACATGCCGTCAGCAGCAGGTGAACGACGGCTGCTTTGCAAAGCTCAGCGAGGTGCCGACACACGCGCTGACGCTGACGATCCCGACACTGGTCGCGCCCAAAGCGGTCTTCTGCATCGTCCCGGCGAAAACGAAGGCAAACGCCGTCAAGGCGACACTGCGCGGTCCGGTCACCGAAGCCTGCCCGGCATCCATCCTGCGCCGGCACGCAAACGCCGCGCTTTACTGCGACGCGGACAGCGCTGCGCTGATTCTCTAAAAAACGCATTCGTCAACAGTATAAAGAAAGGCACAGGGTTTCAAAATGGAAAAATCCAGCAGTTCCATCTGCCGCGGCGTCCATATGACCGCACTGCGGACGGACAAATTCAAATTCGGCCTGCTTTCCCTCTCCTTCATTCTGCCGCTGACAGCCGAAAACGCCTCGGCGGCGAATCTGGCTGCCAGAGTACTCAACCGCGGATGTGCGAAGTACCCGACGCTTCGCGACATATCGCTCGAGTGCGACCGGCTCTACTCCGCTTCCATTACGGCGGGCTGCAGCAAAGCGGGCGAAGCGCTGATGATGTCTTTTTACGTCAGCACGCTCGACAACGCCTATGCCTTCGACGGGACGGACGTATTCGGCGGCGTGACGGCGCTGCTGGGCGAGCTGCTGCGCCGGCCGCTTTTGGAAAACGGCGGCTTCAAGCGCGAATATCTGGAAAGCGAAAAGAAGAACCTCACCGACGACATCCGCGCGCAGATCAACAACAAAACAAGCTACGCGATCCATCGCTGCATTGCGCTGATGTGTGAAAATGAACGCTTTGCCGTCAACGGGAGCGGAGACATTGACCTCATCAACGCGCTGGACGCGAAAACGCTGTATGAAAAATATATCGATATCCTGCAAAACGCACCCATCGAGATCTGCTATATCGGCTCGATGGAGGCGGAGGAAGTGGCGGAAAAGCTGCAAAACAGCCTCGCGCTGACCGACCGCGCAGCGGAAATTCCCAAGACCGATGTCATCCGCAAAGCCGAAAAAGTCCGCGAAATCACGGAGACGATGGACATCAGCCAGGGCAAGCTGTCGATCGGTTTCCGCACGGGGAGCTGCATGTACGACGAGGACTACCTTTCCTTTTCGCTCTTCTGCACGCTGTTCGGCTCCAGTCCGACGTCGCGGCTGTTTCTGAATGTGCGCGAAAAGCTGTCGCTCTGCTATTACTGCTCGCCGGTGCCGGACGGGCTCAAGGGCACAATGATCGTGGCCTGCGGCATTGACTGCGCGAACAAGGAAAAGGCGACCGAGGCCATTCTGCGTGAACTGGAAGAAGTCAAGAACGGACGCTTCACCGATGAAGAACTGGCAAACGCCGTCCGCGCGATGCAGAATTCGTACCGGGAGGCGATGGACAGTCCTGCGTCGCTTTCAAGCTGGTTCACGGTACGTTCGCTGGCCGGCATCACCGAGACGCCGGAGGAATACGCAGTGAAGCTGAACGCCTGCACACGGGAGGACATCGTCCGCGCGGCAAACCGGCTGACGCTGGACACCATCTACTTCTTGAAGGGGAAGGACGTCCAATGAATGAAATCAAGCTGACCGAAAACCGGTCGATCAACGAAAAATTCTACACACTGCACCACGAGAGCGGGCTGGACATCTATGTCATCCCGAAAAAGCACTCGACGGCGTTCGCGGTGTTCGGGACGCGCTACGGCTCGGCAGACCGCACCTTCAAGCTGGCAGGAGAAAACGACTGGCTGACCGTGCCCGACGGCGTAGCGCACTTTCTGGAACACAAGATGTTTGAGAACGAAGACGGGACCGACGCCTTCTCTCTCTACGCGCCGTTCGGCGGAAACGCCAACGCGTTTACTTCGTTCACGACGACGGTCTACCTTTTTTCCTGCACGGAGCATTTCGACGAGAACCTGCGCGTGCTGCTTTCGTTCGTAACCTCACCGCACTTCACCGAAGAGACGGTCCGCAAGGAGCAGGGCATCATCGGCGAAGAAATCAAAATGTATATCGACAACCCGTCGTGGCGTGTCTACTTCAACCTGCTGCGCGCGCTGTACGTCCACCACCCGGTACGCGTGGACATCGCGGGGACGGTGGAATCGATCGCGCAAATCACACCTGAAATTCTCTACCGCTGTTACAACACTTTTTATAACCTGCACAACATGGCGCTGTGCATCTGCGGTGACGTCACACCTGAACAGGTGAAAGCCGTAGCCGACGCAGTGCTGAAAAAAGCGCCCGATCAGGAGATCCTGCGGCAATACCCGGACGAGCCGGACGAGGTATGCCGTCCGCGTATTGAGGATAGGCTTGAGGTATCCCGCCCGCTGTTCAATATCGGCATCAAGGTCACACCGGCTGCCGACGCGGCCGAGCGGCTGCGCAGGGCGGCCGCGACCGACATTTTGATGGATATGATGTTCGGCCCGTCGTCGGAATTCTATCTGAAAAACTATGAAAACGGCATCATCTCCGGCAAATTCGGGAAGAGCTTTGAATCGATGGCGGACATCGCCTGCATCCTCTTCTCGGGCGCAGCGGACGATCCGGACAAGGTGTACGCGGCGATCCGGGAAGAAATCGAAAAGCGGCGGCGCGAGGGCTTTACCGAAGAGGAATTCAACCGCGCAAAGAAGGTGTTTTACACCGCGACGCTTTCGCACTTCGATTCGACGGAGGACGTGGCGAACTCGTTCCTCTCCTTCCTGTTTGACGGCGGCAACATGTTCGACTATCCTACCACCGTCGCAGAGACGACGCTGGAATACGCGACCGAGTGCTTCCGGCGCGATTTTGACATCAGCCGCAGCGCGATTTCGGTGATCCTGCCGATCGAAAAGCAGGATTGAGCGCGCCGCATCCCACAAGAAAGGACGGGTCATCAGAATGAGCACCATCGGATTCCCCGGTCTGGGGATAGAACCATTTACGATCAACAAAACGGCATTCACGATCTTCGGGCTACGGGTACAGTGGTACGCATTGATCATTGTTGTGGGCATTCTGCTCGCACTGTTTTATTTCCTGCGGCGGGGGACGCGGACGGAGGGATTCTCCGAGGACGACCTGCTGAACATCTGCATCCTCGTCATCCCGATTTCCATCATCGGCGCGCGGGCAGTTTACGTACTGACCTCGCTGGAGAAATACAACAGCATCTGGGATGCGCTCAAAATCTGGGAAGGCGGACTGGCCATTTACGGCGCGATTCTTTTCGGACTGGCGACGGTGCTGATTTACTGCCGGCACAGAAAGCTGCCGGCGCTCAAGCTGCTGGACGCGCTTGCACCGGCGGTGATGCTGGGGCAGATTATCGGACGCTGGGGCAACTTTGTCAACGCAGAAGCCTACGGCTATTCCGCAGGCGTGGAAAAGCTGCCGTGGCGGATGACGGTGGGAACAGTCTACATCGACGGCGTCCCGCACCCGGAGATCGAATTCGTACACCCGACGTTTTTGTACGAATCGCTCTGGAATCTGCTCGGCTTCATCGTCATCAATCTGTTTTACAGACACAAAAAGCGCGACGGACAGGTGTTTTACCTGTATGTCGCCTGGTACGGACTGGGCCGCGGGCTGCTGGAGTTCCTGCGGACGGACAGCCTGCGCATTTTCGGCTATAAGGCGTTTGTGATTCTCGGACTGGGTTCGTTCGTCATAGCGGTGATCCTGCTGATTGTATCCTATCGCCGTGCGGCTGCGGAGCGCGAAGAAATCGAAGCATACACGAGCGCAAATCCGACTCCTGTGTCCGTGCCGAAAACCGAAAATACATTGGACATACCCGTGGACTATGACCACAAGGACGATAACGATGAAAGCGACGAAAAAGAAGGAGAAGACAATGGCGACCATACTTGACGGCAAGCTGACGAGTGCAAAAGTAAAGGAGGAAGTCGCGGCGAAGATCGCTGCGGCCTGCGCGGATGGAAGGACGCCGCCCTGTCTGGCGGTGGTAATCGTCGGTGACAATCCGGCTTCCAAGGTTTATGTGGCCAACAAAAAGAAAGCCTGCGAGGCGGTGGGTATCCGCTCGCTGTCCTACGAGCTGCCCGGCGAAACGTCGCAGGAAGAGCTGCTTGCACTGGTGGACAGGCTCAACGCCGATGCGGCGGTCAACGGCATCCTCGTACAGCTCCCGCTGCCCGGCCACATCGACGAGCAGACGGTGATCGAGCGCATCTCGCCCGCCAAGGACGTGGACGCCTTCCACCCGTCGAACGTCGGGCGGATTATGCTGGGGCTCGACGGATTTGCGCCATGCACGCCGGCAGGCATCATGCGGCTGCTGGCAGAGTACGGCATTTCTGCAGCAGGCAAGAACTGCGTGGTGGTAGGGCGCAGCAACATCGTCGGCAAGCCGATGGCGCTGCTGCTGCTGAAGGCGAACGGTACGGTGAGCGTCTGCCATTCAAAGACAGCCGATTTGGCTTCTCATACGAAGCAGGCGGACATCCTGGTCGTAGCCATCGGGCGCGCGAAGTTCATCACTGCGGATATGGTGGCGGACGGCGCGGTCATCGTCGATGTCGGTATGAACCGGGTAGACGGTAAGCTGTGCGGCGATGTGGATTTTGAGCCTTGTGCGCAGAAAGCCTCGTACATAACGCCCGTGCCGGGCGGCGTGGGGCCGATGACGATCGCAATGCTGATGGAAAACACGTTCCGCGCGTGGGAAAACGCGCAGCGCTGACGCGCAAAAAGGATCCGCCATTGGGGCGGATTGCAAAGAAAAACAGACTGAAAGGCATATTGCTTCAGACTGTCAAAAAAGTTCGATTGGGGCTTTGCCCCAAACCCCATTCAGGGAACTTTTTGGAAAAAGTTCCCTGAAAATCCTCAAAAACTTCTGTTAAAAAGGATTTTGAAAGGCGAGCGCCCGTAAGCAAAGCATGGGTGAAATTCCGCAACCCCTTTTTCGACAGGCTGCCCCAACGCCCGCTACGCGGGCGTTGGGTATAAAAGGGTAAGAAACGCAGCCAAAGCCAACCAACATTCCACCGATTCAATGCTATCTCTTTCCTACGCCGTACGCCGGCTTTGCCGGCGTACGGCGTAGAATGAAAATAACGTTGTTTTATAAGTTCCGCTTTGCGCGAATGCCCAACGCC
>ERZ857984.1296-NODE-1296-length-21304-cov-6.069039_pt1 | contig 21304 bp, 23 predicted proteins | sample MGYA00519914_ERZ857984 | MGnify/ENA primary metagenome ERZ857984 (study PRJEB31778, sample SAMEA3449417) | human gut metagenome | biome: human gut; feature: human-associated habitat; material: faeces | place: United Kingdom | collected 2010/2012 ... | reverse complement strand
TCACCCTGACCTCCTCCGATTCCCTGGTGTCGGTGCCGGTCAGCCGGGTCAAGACGCTGGAGGTGACGGTGGAGGGCGATGCGCCCGCCGCCCAGCGGGCCGAAGCCCGTACGGGCCTGCCCGAGGCCCCGCCCGACCGGGTGCTGGCGCAGCAGGTGGAGGAGCGGCTGGCCTGGACCTACCCACGGGCCGCGCTGACAGGGGTGCCGGCCAAGGTGAGCGTGACCGCGCTGGTGCACTCGGCCGAGGAGGCCACCCTGCAGCGGCCCTCGTTCCTTTATAAAGAAGGGCTGACCGCCGCCGAAAAGGGCACGGCGCTGCACGCCTTTTTGCAGTACGCGGATTTTGAGGCCGCCAGCGCCGATGTGCGGGCCGAGGCCCGGCGGCAGGTGGAAAAGCGGCTGCTTTTGCCCGAGCTGTATGACAAGATGGATTTTGAAAAGCTGGAGGAGTTTTTCCAAAGCCCCGCCTACGCCCGCATAAAGGCGGCCGACCGGGTGCTGCGGGAGTATGATTTCATCACCTCGATCCCTGCGGAACAGGCCGCGCCCGAGGCGGAGGGCGAGCTTTTGGGCGCGCGCACGCTGGTGCAGGGCGTGGCGGACTTGGTGCTGGAATTCAGCGACCATTTGGAGATCCTGGATTACAAGACCGACCGGGGCAAGACCCACGAACAGTTTGTGGCGGCCTACCGCCCGCAGCTGCTGATGTATGCCGAGGCGATTGACAGGCGCTTCAAAAAGCCGGTGACAAGGCTTTCGCTGTACAGCTTTGACCTGGGCGTGGAGATCGCGGTGGACCTGGCGTGAAGCGGGAAGAAAAAATGGCACCCCCGAACGCATGCGTTCGGGGGTGCGGGCTGTTTTATGGGGGAACGAGACATGGATGCCCTTTTAAGAATCCGGCTTTCTTTTACAAAAGCTGTTTAATAGCAGATAAACGACATAAAAAATATAAATCAATTCGATTTTATCGAATCTCCCCATGTAGTTTAAAAGTGCGTTGCAACATAACACAATGAAACATACGCCACTGCCTGCCAAATTCCAAGGTCGAACACACCAATGAGATTTTCCCAATGGGAACGCTGCAATGGAAATTTTATTCCATCCATACAGGAACACAGAAAAAACCACTGCATAAAGAAACGGCAGCTTGACCATAAGCCCTGCATTGTAGGTCAATTTCATATATGCATTCAACCTAATCTCTATATAGGCTGTAATTGGGAATGCCGCCCCCATTAAGGCCAATCCACCCAGCAAAAGTGCATTCTTTTTCATTTTATTCCTTTTCGGCAACGAGGTCACACTCTAAAGATTGATGATACATGTAGCTCCCATTTCTGGTGTAGGTAATATCCATGCCTGCTATGATTGAAGCAACATCAACGGCGCCCTGTGGATGCCCGTAGTCATATTTGTATTCTTGGCCATGTACGGGATCAGATATGAATTTTGATGTTGCTCCAAAGGGCGTACTACATGCTACTGTCATATCAGTAATCCAAAATTGGCTATCTATCCGTTCATACATCCCGAAAAAGGATTTTACATACCGCATATTTTGGGAAGTAGAGTCTTGTTCATAAGTATAACCATACGTCGCACGAAGCACATAGTCTGTAGGCATTGTGGAAACAGATACCGTATACACACCGCCTAAAAGCATCATCGTTCCACCGTCATTGGTATCATTGATCCGATCAACGCTAATTGCAAATACGCCATACTCGTTTTCGGTTGGCAGAGAAGACGCAGCAGAAATCAAATTAAGATTTGCCGGAGCCGTTTTTACATGAGGGGTGTCAACATATACACCATTAAGAGCTAATTCAAAGAGTTGCTCATTGGTCATACTGGAATAATCCAGTTGGAAGTCGTCTGCAAAAGCGACACTTCCAGTAACACACAAAATCATCACTACTGATAGCAACAGACTGAAAAGTTTTTTCATAATCGCAAACCTTACTTTTAACAAACTTAGTGTTTTGATTTTTGAATTGTTTGTTTCCTGTCCATTATGGGACCCAGCATGGAAATGGGATTGAAAGAACAGGTTTATAATAAAAATACATTGGTATCACCTTTCCTTTCCATTTCTATAGTACACTACACGGTTTATATTTGTCAATAATAAATATTGACAAATATAAACCGCATGATATAGTTAAAATGTACTAGTACAATAGATTCGAGGAAAGAAATGGCACAGAAACCGGGGGAGCAGCCGGGGAAAAGCGGCACCCCAGCAGGCATGCGGGACGCGATGAAAAAGGCCACCACAGAGATGCTGGTGCTTTTTTTGCTGCGCCAAAAAAGCATGTATGTTTATGAGATGATCCAGGAAATGGCGCGGCTTACAAGCGGCGCGCTGACCTTCAACACCCTGTACATTGCCATTTACCGGCTGCAGGAGCGGGAGTTCATCCGCGAGGCGGAAAAACGCATTGCGGAAAACCGCACCCGGGTGTATTTTGCCATCACCGAAAAGGGGCAGGCGTATCTGCAGGAGCTGATCGCGGAATACACCGCCGCCACCCGGGCCATCGACGGGCTGCTTGCCCGGGACGGGGAGCTGTATACGGAGGAGGAAGGCCATGTTTGAGCGCGAGATAAAGGAATATTGCCGCAGGGCCTGCCGCGAGCTACAGTGCGGCCGGGCACAGCGCGAAAAGTTCCGGGCCTTCATTTTTGCCGGCGCGCGAGATTATTTGGAGCAGCGCCCCGACGCGGCCTTTGCGGAGGTAGAGGCGGCCCTGGGGCGGCCGGAGGATGCGGCGCGGGAGTTTATGGCCGCGCTGCCGGAAGGCACGGCCCAGGCCTGGCGTAAGACCCGCCGCAGAAGAAACGGCATTTTGATCAGCGCAGCGGGGGCTCTGATCGCGCTGCTGGTAGGGCTGGTGATCTGGAATTACTGCGTAAAGGGCGTGTTTACGGTAAAAACAACGATTACATATTATGGAGAAAGCATCCCTTTTGAGGCAATGCCCACGGCGGCCCCGATTGAAGATTGAAACGGTGGAAACGGTATTTGAAAAGGAGGAAGGATCCCATGAAAAAAATCGCAGCGATCATGTTGAGCGCATTGTTGACGATTGCATTTTCTGTGACCTGCTTTGCCCAGGAGGGCCCGGCACAAAAGGAAGTGATCCGTTCCTACACTTGGCAGACGGAGGACGGCTTTACGGTGGTCACGACCATTGAAGCCGACCTGGGGAATCCACGCTCATCTCAAAGAGGTTCTAAAACAAATCAATACTATTACGATGGGGCGCATGTGGGAACAATGGTGCTGAACGGCGAGTTTTATTACGACGGCAGCACCGCCCGGGCCACCGGGGCCAGCAAAAGCTACAGCACCGCAAGCGGCTGGAGCTACAGCGGGGGTGACGCAAAGACCAGCGGGGCCAGTGTTTCGGTGAGCGGCAGCTTTGACAGCGGCTCGAAACACTGCGCGGTGGATATGACCCTGACCTGTTCGCCCAGCGGCGAGCTTTCGTGAAAAGGGCTTTTGAAAATATTTTTGCGCATATCTTGAAAGAGGCGCTTATGAAAAAACGAAAGCATGCAGTTATTTCTTTCCCCTTGGCTTTTTTCATGCTTTTCACCGCCTGCTACTATGGGGGGAAGGTAGTTCCGGCCTCCTCTTCTGAGGTTGCGCCCTCTGGTCCGCAACCTCAGAATAATTTGGAGCGCCTTTTGGAAAAGAGCGGCCTGAAAATGGAACAAACTTCCTTTTCAAGGGGCTATCAGGTTTCTTGTTTAGAGAACGCAACAGCGTATATCGCCGCCAATAACGATGGCGGGCACTGGATATTATTGGACTTCCAGGACGGTTCCTGTTATTCCATCGGGTGTCCGTATTCGTTTGTGGACAGTGTGCGCACAGCAGATCAGGAGGGATGTGTGCGCATTTTTACCGATGGACGGGTGTTTGGCGGTGATAAAATTTTTCGTAATTTCCCGGGCTCTTACACGGTTGACCTGGAAAGCGGAGAAGTAGTGGAGTACGACTTTACCGGTATCAATCCAAGCGGGCTGTATGGGCTTGAACGCGGCGGCGATAAATACCGGTTTGGCGACTGCGTGGCGGAAGGCGACAGCGCGGTATTCACCTTCGAGTTTACCCAAGAGCCGACGATCAGCGGGAAGCCGGGAACCGAAATTTATATTTTTACCCCGGAAATGCTCTGCGACCAAAAAGGCCGCCGCGCCGTGCAGATCTTTTTTAACGAAACCGAGGCAACCTTGAGCGACGAGTTTCTTGTGAAGCTGAAAACGCTGCCCGGTATTGTGGATGTAACGGTGCAATTTATGGAAGACGACTTTTTCAGAGGGACCAGCCTGACACTGGAATATATGGAGGACTATATCCTGAACTATTCCTTTAATCACGGGGGATACGCGGAGGAGTTTGAGGACTTTGTGATCTCGTGCAGAAGGATCGCATCTTAACTTGTCCATAAACAACGGGAGGCGCTGCGACTGCAGCGCCTCCCGTTGTTTATGGATGGCAGGTATAACAATTCAGATAAGAGTAGCCGTCGCCATAGGTGGTGCTCAAGGTACAATTTCCATGGACGGGATCCATAACATAAATCCTGTCCGCACGGTCTCCATTGCCAGTGAATCCATACGCCAACACATAGTGGTCACTGCTGGGGCGTCGGCCCTGGATTATCACCGGGCATCCCGCTAAAATCTCACTTACTACTCGTGCAAAGCAATCGCTTTCGCTTCCTCCTTGAGCTTGGACTGTCATTTCATAATTCCAGTTCAATACTTTAGCAGAAGTTCCATCCACATATCCACGCTGGATTGCATCGTCAATGGATGCGTTTGTATTTCCCAAAGCACTCGACGCAGAAACGGTACAGCAGGCTGCACATGCTCGCTGCTGGAAATAATCGGGTTTCCCCAGCTCATATTGCTTAACAACAGGAACGCTGATCGAAGCCATAAAAAATCCTCCTTTGAGCTTTATTGTTTTGTTATGAATCTTCTAAAGCGCTTTTTCCATGGGCTGCATTGGCATCACTGCTTTCTGTGAAATTTATCTATTTACAGAATAAATTAAACTTTATATACTTGTCAATAATAAATATTAACAAATTAAGAGCGAGCGCTATAGTCAAAGTGTACTAGTATATTGGGCTCAAGGAAAGCAATGGCACAGAAAACGGGGAAAACAAATAGGGAAATGCTATACCCCGGTAGGCATGTGGGAACAATGGTGCTGAACGGCGAGTTTTATTACGACGGCAGCACCGCCCGGGCCACCGGGGCCAGCAAAAGCTACAGCACCGCAAGCGGCTGGAGCTACAGCGGGGGTGACGCAAAGACCAGCGGGGCCAGTGTTTCGGTGAGCGGCAGCTTTGACAGCGGCTCGAAGCACTGCGCGGTGGATATGACATTGACCTGTTCGCCCAGCGGCGCGCTTTCGTGAAAAGGGCCTTTGAAAATATTTTTGCGCACGGCTTGACGGCGGCGGCGGGGCATGCTATACTAACTGGGTAAAGAAAGCAGCAACCGGCTAGCCGCCGTGCTCACCTTGCGGCCCACAGGGCCCGGGTCATACTGAAAGGCCGCCCGCTTTGGGGCGCCTTTGCGTGTGTTTTGCTGAACGCGGCTGCCGAACGGTGGCCGCGTTCGTTTTTTCAAAACTGAAAGTTTTAGATGGAGGTGTGTCCCAATCGCTACGAACGGCAAAAAAGACCTGGAGCTGAATGAAGGCATTCGCGACAGAGAGATCCGACTGATCGGCGCTGACGGCAGCCAGCTGGGCATCGTGTCTACCCGCGACGCGCTGCGTATGGCGGAGGAGCAGGAGCTGGACCTGGTCAAGATTGCGCCGCAGGCGGCCCCGCCTGTGTGCAAGCTGATGGACTACGGCAAGTTCCGCTTTGAACAGCAGAAGAAAGACAAGGAAGCCAAGAAGAATCAGAAGGTCATCGATGTCAAGGAGATCCGGCTTTCGCTGAACATCGACACGAACGACTTCAACACCAAGGTCAGCCAGGCGGCCAAGTTTGTGAAGGCCGGCCACAAGCTCAAGGTATCCATCCGGTTCCGCGGGCGCGAGATGGCCCACACCAACCTGGGCCTCGAGGTGGAAAAGCGGTTTGCCGAGGTACTGGCCGAGATAGCGGTGGTGGATAAGGCCCCCAAGCTGGAAGGGCGCAGCATGCAGATGTTCATGAGCCCGAAGCCCAGCCAGCAGCAAAAGTAAGCAAACAAAATCTTAGGAGGAACATAAAATGCCTAAAATCAAAACTCACTCCGGTGCGAAAAAGCGCTTTAAGCTCACCAAAAACGGCAAGGTGAAACGCGGCCACGCTTACCGCAGCCACTTGCTCAACGGCCACGGCAAGACCACCAAGATCAAGCGGGGCTACCGCAAGAACGCCTACGCCGACAAGACCAATGCAGCCGCTGTCAAGAGCATGCTGCCCTACGCCTAAGGGTCTTTTCAGGCAAGATTTAAAATTGACAGTGACTGTAAAGGAGAAATAAACAATGGCTCGTATTAAAGGCGCGATGATGACCCGCAAACGCAGAAAAAAGACCCTGAAGCTGGCCAAGGGCTACTATGGCAGCAAATCCAAGCATTTTAAGATGGCGAAACAGCAGGTGATGAAGAGCGGCAACTACGCTTTCGTTGGCCGTAAGCTGAAAAAGCGCCAGTTCCGCAATTTGTGGATCACCCGCATCAACAACGCCGTTCGCCCCCTGGGGATGAACTACTCCTCCTTCATGAACGGGCTGAAGAAGGCCGGCATTGAGCTGAACCGCAAGATGCTGAGCGAGATGGCCATTCATGACGAGGCCGGCTTTGCCGCCCTGGTGGAGACTGCCAAGAAGGCGCTGTAATACCTAAAAAAGCAACGCCCGCGCACGTGCACGGGCGTCGCTTTGTATCTTGCCGCAATTTTTGGCCGCCCGGCGGCCAGGGACATATTCGGCCGCGCGCTTTGCCCCTTGCGGGCGGGGCGCAGGGCCTGCAAAAGGGCCGCGGGCTGTTTTTCAAAGGGGCTTTGCCATGCCGGAACGCATCACCAGCCGCGAAAATGCAAAAATCAAATACGCCTGCAAGTTGGGCCAGTCGGCAGCCTTCCGCGCCGGGGAAAACGCTTTCCTCGCGGAGGGCTATAAGCTTTGCCTGGAGCTTGCAAAGGGCTGCCCTTTAAAGGTAATATATTATACCTGCCGCGCGCAGGATAAGTGGCCTGCATTACAGGCGCTGCCCTGTGAACAATACCTGGTGGAGGACCACGTGGCCGAAAAGCTGGCCGGGGTGGAGAGCCCGCAGGGGGTGTTCGGGGTGTTCGGGCGGCCGGCGGCCCGGTTTGCGGATCTGCCGCGCGGCGGGCGCTTTTTGGCGCTGGAGCGGGTGCAGGACCCCGGCAACGTGGGGGCGCTGATCCGCAGCGCCGCCGCCTTTGATTTTGACGGGGTGCTGCTTTCGCCGGGGTGCGCCGACCCCTTTGCCCCCAAGGTGCTGCGGGCCAGCATGGGCGCCGCGGGGCGCATGCCGCTGGTGGCGGCGCCGAACCTTGCGGACGCGCTGGCCGAGCTTGCGAGCCGCGGGGTGCTGTGCCTGGCGGCGGCGCTGGAAAACAGCCTGCCCCTGGGCGAGGTGGACCCGGCCTGCCCGGGCGGCGTGTGCCTGGTGATCGGCAGCGAGGGGCAGGGGCTTTCGGCCGCGGCCATGGCCGCCTGCCAGAAGGCGGTGCGCATCCCCATTACCGACCGGGTGGAGAGCCTGAACGCCAGCGTGGCGGGCGGGGTGCTGCTGTGGCACTTCCGGGGTGCGGGCCGATGACGGGGCAGACGCTGGAATGGCTGTGGCTGGCCCACGTGCTGGGCCCCGGGGCGCGGGGCTGCGGCGGGGTGCTGGCCCTTTACCCCACGCCCGGCGAGCTGCTGGAGGCGGTGGGACGCGAGGATCTTTCCGGCCTGCTGGCCCCGGCGCAGGCCGAGCGGCTGGAGGCAAAACCCGAAAATTTTGAGAAGCTGGCCCGCAGTTGTGAAAAAATGGGCGTGCAGATCGTTACAATGGCAGAGGCCGCATATCCCGCGCGGCTGCGGGATGTGCCGGACGCGCCGCCGGTGCTGTTCTGCACCGGGGATACGGCGGCGCTGAACCGCACGCCCGCGGTGGGCATGATCGGCAGCCGCCGCCCCAGCGCGTACGGGGTGGAGGCCGCGGCGTGCATCGGCGGGCAGCTGGCCGAAGCCGGCGTGTGCCTTGTGAGCGGCCTGGCCGACGGGCTGGACAGCGAGGCCCACCGGGCCGCGGTGCGCTGCGGCGCGCCCACGGTGGGGGTGCTGGGCACCGCCATTGACAAGACCTACCCGGCCGCCAACACGGCGCTGCGCCGCCAGGTAGAGGGCGTGGGGGCGGTGATCAGCGAGTTTGCCCCGGGCGATGTGACCCGCTCGGCCGCGTTTTTGCTGCGCAACCGGCTGATCGCCGCGCTGGCGGACGCGGTGTGCGTGGTGGAGGCGCGGGAGAAGAGCGGCACCATGAACACGGTGGGCCACGCAGAGCGGTACGGCAGGCCGGTGTACGCGGTGCCGGGAGGCATTTTCAGCGAGCTGTGCGGCGGCACCAACCGCCTGCTGGCCGAGGGACGCGCCCGGGCCGCCAGCGGCGCCGGAGTGATTTTGGAGGGGCTGGGCCTTGCCGCGCCCGCCCCGGCGCACACCCAAAAGCGGCAGACACAAACAGAGCCTCTCGGCCCGGCTGCGAAAGAGATGCTGCGGCACCTTGGCCAGCAGCCAAAGGGCCTGGAAATATTGGCCGGCGAGGCCCGCTGCGAGGCGGGCGAGGCGCTGGCCGCCCTGCTGGAGCTTGAACTGGCAGGCCTTGCGCAGAGCTGCGCCGGCGGGCAGTACCGCCGCAAATGAACCCAAAGGAGAAACGCATGTCAAAACTTGTGATCGTGGAGTCGCCTGCCAAGGCGAAGACCATCCGGAAATACCTGGGCGACGGCTACGAGGTGACCGCCAGCATGGGGCATATCCGCGATTTGCCCGCCAGCCAGCTGGGCATCGACGTGGAGCATGAATACGCCCCCCAATACATCAACATCAAGGGCAAGGAAAAAATCATCAAGGAGCTGAAAAGCGAGGCCAAAAAGGCCGACCAGGTGTACCTTGCCACCGACCCGGACCGGGAGGGCGAGGCCATCAGCTGGCACCTGGCCCACATCCTGGGCCTGGATGTGGAGGAGCCCAACCGGGTGACCTTTGGCGAGATCACCAAAAAGGGCGTGACCGAGGGCATGGCCCACCCCCGCACCATCGACATGGACCTGTTCAACGCGCAGCAGGCCCGCCGGGTGCTGGACCGGCTGGTGGGCTATAAGCTGTCGCCGTTTTTGTGGCGCAAGGTGCGCAGGGGCCTTTCGGCCGGGCGGGTACAGAGCGTGGCCGTGCGGCTGATCGTGGACCGGGAAAAGGAGATCGAGGCCTTTAAGCCCCAGGAGTACTGGAACCTGGACGCGCTGCTCTCGCCCCCGGCCAGCCAGAAGAAGTTCAGCGCCCGGCTGTACGGCACCGCCGCGGGCAAAAAGCTGGAGGTCAAGACCGAGGCCGAGGCCAGGGCCATTGAGGCGGCCCTGGAGGGCAGGGACTACCAGGTGACCAAGCTCACCCGGGGCAGCCGCAAAAAGGTGCCCGCGCCCCCCTTTATCACCTCCACGCTGCAGCAGGAGGCCAGCCGCCGGCTGGGGTTCACCGCCACCCGCACCATGCGGGCGGCCCAGACCCTGTATGAAGGCGTGGACATTGCGGGCCGGGGCACCCTGGGCCTGATCACCTACATGCGGACCGACAGCCTGCGGGTGTCGGACGAGGCGGTGGCCGGCGCGAAGGACTACATTGCCGGCCAGTACGGCGAAAAGTACGTGTGCAATTACAAGCGCACCTACAAAAGCCGCAACGCCACCGCCGCACAGGACGCCCACGAGGCAATCCGGCCCAGCGTGCCCGGCCTGACGCCCGAGGAGGCGGAGAAGAGCCTTTCGGGGGATATTGCAAAGCTGTACCGCCTGATCTGGAGCCGGTTCATTGCCAGCCAGATGAGCGACTGCGAGCAGGACACGGTGGCCGTGCAGGTGACCGCGGGCGATTACCAGTTCCGGGCCAGCGGCTATGTGGTGACCTTTGAGGGCTTTACCGCCCTGTACGAGGAGGCCACCGACGAGAAGGAGAAAAAAGAGACCTCGCTGCCGCCGCTGGAGGAGGGGCAGGTGCTCAAGCTGCGGGAATTGACCAGCGAGCAGAAGTTCACCCAGCCGCCCCCCCGCTACACCGAGGCGACCCTGATCCGCGGCCTGGAGGAAAACGGCATCGGCCGGCCCTCGACCTATGCGCCCATCATTACCACCATCATCGACCGGGGCTATGTGGAGCGGGAGCAGAAAAAACTGAAGCCGACCCTGCTGGGCCGCACCATCAACGACCTGATGCTGCAGGAGTTCCCGGACATTGTGGACGTGACCTTCTCGGCCGACATGGAAAAGAACCTGGACCAGGTGGAGAGCGGCAGGGTGGACTGGCGCAGCACCATCGACACCTTTTACAAGGGGTTTGACGCGGCCCTGCAGAAGGCCGAGAAGGACATGGAGGGCAAAAAGGTCAAGGTGCCGGACGAGGAAACCGACGAGGTCTGCGAGAAGTGCGGCCGCAAAATGGTGATCAAGACCGGCCGTTACGGCAAGTTTTTGGCCTGCCCGGGTTTCCCCGAGTGCACCAACACCAAGCGCCTGGTAAAGGACACGGGGGGCAAATGCCCCAAATGCGGCAGCCGGATGCTGCTGCGCCGCAGCGCCAAGGGCCGGGTGTATTACGGGTGCGAGGGCTACCCCCAGTGCGATTTTATGACCTGGGACGAACCGGTGCCCCAGCAGTGCGAAAAGTGCGGGGCGACCCTGTTCAAAAAGGGCAGCCGCCTGTACTGCGCCAAAGAGGGCTGCGATTTTGAGACGCAGGTGGCCAAATGAGCGGGGTGACCATTCTGGGCGCGGGCCTTGCGGGGTGCGAGGCCGCCCTGTGGCTGGCGCGGCGCGGGGTGCAGGTGGAGCTGTGGGAACAAAAGCCCGCGGTGTTCAGCCCGGCCCACAAGAGCGAAAATTTTGCCGAGCTGGTGTGCTCGAACAGCCTGAAGGCGGAGCGGCTGGATTCCGCCAGCGGCCTGCTGAAGGCCGAGATGAAGCTGCTGGGCAGCCACCTGCTGCCCGCCGCGGAGGCCACAAGGGTGGCGGCCGGCGGGGCGCTGGCGGTGGATCGGGACGCATTCAGCGCCGCCGTGACGGGCCTGGTGGAGGCCGAGCCCAACATCCGGGTGGTGCGCGGCGAGGCCGCGGCCATTGATGAAGGGCGGCCCACACTGGTGGCCACAGGCCCCCTGACCGAGGGGGCGCTGGCCGATGAGATCGGCCGGCTGACCGGAGAAAAGCGGCTGGCGTTTTACGATGCGGCGGCGCCCATTGTGACCGCGGCGAGCCTGGACATGGAAAAGGTATTCGCCGCCAGCCGGTACGGCAGAGGAGAGGCGGACTACCTGAACTGCCCCTTCAACAAGGCCGAGTACGAGGCGTTCCACGCCGCGCTGGCGGGCGCCGAGCGGGCCCAGCTGCACGAATTCGACGGGGAACTGACCGTGTATGAGGGCTGCATGCCCATTGAGGTGATGGCCGGCCGCGGGGCCGACACCATGCGCTTTGGGCCGCTGCGCCCGGTGGGCCTGACCGACCCGCGCACCGGCCACCGGCCCTGGGCCAACGTGCAGCTGCGCCGCGAGAACGCAGAGGGCACGCTGTACAACCTTGTGGGCTTTCAGACAAATTTGAAGTTCGGGGAGCAAAAGCGCGTGTTCTCCATGATCCCGGGCCTGGAGGGGGCGGAGTTTGCCCGCTATGGGGTGATGCACCGCAACACCTTTTTGAACAGCCCCGAGCTGCTGGGCGCGGGCCTGGCCCTGAAGGAGCACCCGAACGTGTGGTTTGCGGGGCAGATCACCGGGTTTGAGGGATATATGGAGTCGGCCGCCTGCGGCCTGCTGGCGGCGCGCAGCATTTACGCGGCACTGCAGGGCGGGGCGCTGGGCGCGCCGCCGCCCGAGACCATGCTGGGCCAGCTGGTGCGCTACATCACCAGCGAGAACAAAAACTTCCAGCCCATGGGCGCAAACATGGGGCTGCTGCCCCCGCTGGAGGCGCCCGTGCGGGACAAGCGGCTGCGCTACCTGGCCCTGGCCCAGCGGGCGACGGGAGCCATGGAGCGCTGGGCGGCCCAGACGGAAAAGTGAGTATTCCTGCCCGGCCAAAGGGGCACGGGCGGAAGAAAAAAGGAGCAGGTGAACGTATGAAGATCATCCTTGACGCCATGGGGGGCGACAACGCCCCCGTTGAGATCCTGAAGGGGGCCGCCGCGGCCGTGGCCGCGAACTGGCCGGAGCTCGCCATCATTGCCGTGGGCGACGAGGCCAGGATCCGGGCATGCGCCGCCGAGAACAACCTGAAGCTGGATCCGGAGCACTTTGAGATCGTGCATGCCGGCGAGGTCATTGAGATGTGCGACGAGCCCGCCAAGGCGATCCGCCAGAAAAAGGATTCCAGCATGGTGGTGGGCCTGCGGCTTTTGGCCGAGGGCAGGGGCGACGCCTTTGTTTCGGCCGGGTCCACCGGCGCGCTGCACGTGGGCGCCAGCCTTTTGGTGCGCACGGTGAAGGGGGTCAAGCGGCCCGCGCTGGCCACGGTGATCCCCGGGCAGAAGCCCTTTTTGCTGCTGGACTGCGGCGCCAACGTGGAGTGCCGCCCCGCCATGCTGGAGGCCTTCGGCGTGATGGGCAGCGTGTACATGAACAAAGTGATGGGCGTGGCCGAGCCGAAGGTGGCCCTGGTGAACAACGGGGCCGAGGAGTCCAAGGGGACGCCCGCCTATGTGGAGGCCCACGGGCTGCTCAGGGCAAACCCCCGCATCCGGTTCATCGGCAACATCGAGCCGCGGGACATTCCCTCCGGCGCGGCGGATGTGGTGGTGGCGGACGGCTTTACCGGCAATGTGGTGCTGAAACTGACCGAGGGGCTGGCGAAGTTCTTTTCGGGCAAGCTGAAGGACATGTTCAAAAAGAGCGTGGGCACCAAGCTGGGCTACCTGCTGGTGAAGGGCGGCGTGGCGGACTTTAAAAAGAGCATGGACGCCGACGAGTACGGCGGCGCGCCCTTTTTGGGGGCGGCAAAGCCGGTGATCAAGGCCCACGGCTCCTCGAACGCGCGGGCCATCCAGAACGCCATCCGGCAGGCGGTACTGTGCGTGAAGAGCGATCTGTGCGGCGTGATGGCCGAAAACCTGGCGGCAGCGCCGGAGAACGAAAACTGAGACCCGCGCCGCCGCGCCCCGCATGCTGCGGGGCGCGGCGGGAGCGGCTTTTACGGGAGGCAGCCCATGCATCAGCTTGAGACCGTGATCGGGTATACCTTTAAGGACCCGAAGCTATTGGAAACGGCCCTCACCCACACCAGCTATGCCAACGAGTCGAAAACGCCCATCCACCACAACGAGCGGCTGGAGTTTTTGGGCGACAGCGTGCTTTCCATTGTGGTGGCGGATCATCTGTTCCACCAGTGGAAGGACCGCCCGGAGGGCGAATTGACCCGCGCGCGGGCCAGCTTGGTGTGCGAGAGCGCCCTGTTCGAGTTTGCCAAGGAGATCGACCTGGGGCGCTTTCTGCGCCTGGGCCGGGGAGAGGAGCGGGGCGGCGGGCGCACGCGGCCGAGCGTTGTGTCGGATGCGTTTGAGGCACTGATCGCCGCCTTGTACCTGGACGGCGGCATAGAAACGGCGCGGGCGTTCATTCTGCCCTTTATCACCGAGGGCAAGACCGCCGAGGCGGACTACAAAACACAGCTGCAGGAGGTCATTCAGCAGAACCCCGAGGAGCGCCTGCGCTACGAGGTGGAGGGCGAGGAAGGGCCGGACCACGATAAGCACTTCAAAATGGCCGTGTACCTGAACTCGAACCTGATGGGCCGGGGCGAGGGCCACAGCAAAAAGGCCGCCGAGCAGGCCGCCGCCAAGGAGGCGCTGCGCCTGATGGGCCTGGTGGAGTGAGGGGCGGGCGCCCGGGCGGCATGGCACCGGAGGCCCCGGCGGCATGCCGCCTGCGCACACGCCACAGGGAGAAGTTTGATGGGAGTTAGGCAATGGTATTAAAGGAACTGGAAATACAGGGCTTTAAGAGCTTCCCGGACCGCACCAAGGTGAGGATCGGCCAGGGCATCACCGCGGTGGTGGGGCCCAACGGTTCGGGCAAGAGCAATATTTCCGACGCCATCCGCTGGGTGCTGGGCGAGACCAGCTCGAAGCAGCTGCGGGGCGCGGGCAAGATGGAGGACGTGATCTTCGGCGGGACCCAGCAGCGGGGCGCCATGGGCTTTGCCGCGGTGAACCTGACGGTGGACAACTCGGACCGGCGCATCGACGTGGACGCGGACGAGGTGGTGATCGGCCGCAAATACTACCGCTCGGGCGAGAGCGAGTATTCCGTGAACGGCCAGAACGTGCGCCTGAAGGACATTTACGAGCTGTTTTTGGACACGGGCCTCGGGCGGGACGGCTACTCGATCATCGGGCAGGGCCGCATTGCGGAGATCGTGGGCGCAAAGAGCAATGAGCGCCGGGAAATTTTTGAGGAGGCCAGCGGCATTGCCAGGTACCGCTACCGCAAAAATGAGGCGGAACGGCGCCTGGCCTCGGCCGAGGACAACCTGGCCCGGCTGCGGGACATCCTGGACGAGCTGGAGGCCCGGGTGGGGCCGCTGGAAAAGGAGAGCAAAAAGGCAGAGCAGTTTTTGGAGCTTTCGGCCCGGCGCAAGGAGCTGGAGGTGACCCTTTGGGTGGACGGCGTGCGCCGCGCCAAAGACACGGTGCGCGAGCAGCAGCGCCGCTATGAGACCGCACAGGCGGATTACGACGGGCTGACCGCGGAGATCGAGGGCATCGACGCAGAGACCGAGGACATCCGCGCCCAGATGCAGCGCCTGACCGTGGAGGTGGAGCGCTGCAATGCCGAGATCCGCGCCATCACGGAAGAGATGGCGGGCGCCGACAGCCAGATCGCGGTGCTGCAGAACGACATTGCCCACAACGAGGCGACCGCGGCGGACCTGAGCGGCCAGATCGAGCAGGCGAGCCTGGGGCGCAGAGAGCTGCACCAGGAGATCGCCCAGCACAAGGAGGCCATTGCCGGGCTGGAAGGGGAGATCGCCCGGCTGGACGCCCGGCTGGCGGAACTGGACGGGCTGCTGCAGAAGATCCAGGCGGAGAGCGAGGCCACCGGCGAGCGCCGGGGGGCGGTGACCGGCGCGCTGGCCGGCCTGACCGAGCGGCAGACCGCCGCCAAGGTGAAAGCGGCCGGCTGCAAGAGCGCCGCCGACACCGCGGCCGAGCGGCTGACGGCGGTGAAAGCCGAGCAGGAAAAGAGCGGCGGAACCCTTGCGGGCCTTGCGGCGGAGCAGGCGGATACCCGCACCTACCTGACCGGGGTGGAAGAAAATGTGACCCGGCTGGAAAACATTAAGAACGGCCTGGAAATGAAGCTGGCCAGCCGCAAAAAGCAGCTGGACGAGGCGGACGCCGCCGAGCAGCAGGCCAGCCGGCAGCTGGAAGCGGCCCAGCAGCGCCTGCAGGTGCTGGGAGACCTGGAACGCAACATGGACGGGTATCAGCAGAGCGTGAAGACCGTGATGCGCGCGGCGCAGAACCGGCGGCTGCGGGGCATCATCGGCCCGGTGAGCAGCATCCTGACCGTGGAGCCCGGGTACGAGATGGCCATTGAAACCGCGCTGGGCTTTGCGCTGCAGAACATCGTGGTGGAGGGCGAGACGGCGGCCAAGGCGGCCATCGCCTTTTTGCGGGACGAAAAGGCCGGCCGGGCCACCTTTTTGCCGCTGGACACGGTGAAGGGCACCCACTTTGACGCCGCGCGCCTTTCGGGCAGCGCGCGGGTGGCCTCGGGCCTTGTGAAGTACGACAAAAAGTACGACAACATTGTGGCGAATCTGCTGGGGCGCATCGTTGTGGTGGACGACATCAACGAGGCCTCGCGGGTGGCGCGGGCGCTGGACTACCGCAACCGGGTGGTCACGGCGGACGGGCAGGTGATCAATGCGGGCGGCTCGTTCACCGGCGGCAGCGTTTCCCGCTCGGCGGGGCTGTTCAGCCGCAAGCAGGAGATGGAGGAGCTGCGCGCAAAGCTTGAAACCCTGGCAAAAAAGCAGGCCGCCGCCCAGGAGAACACCGACAGGTGGAAGGCGGAGGTGGACACCCTTTCGGCGCAGCTGACCGCCACAAACAGCGAGGCGATCACCGCCGGGGGCGACAAGATCCGCGCTGAGATGGAGCTGCACCGCATTGAAACCGCCCTGAGCCAGGCCCAGGCTGCGGCCCAGCTGCAGGCGGCCGAGGCGGAGAGCCTGTACGCGCAGATCGAGCAGAACATGAACGAGGGGGCTGCCGCGGCGGCCGAGGAAAAGCGCCTGGCCGCCGAGATCGGGCGGCTGGAAGCGGAACTGAGCGAGCTTTCCGGCAGCGACGACAGCTTTTTGGCGACCCGCAGCCGCCTTTCGGCCGAGTTGGGCGAGGCGCGCATGCAGCGCCTTTCGGCCGAGAAGGACCGGGATATGCATCTGGCGGGCATCGAAAGCCTGGAGAGCCGCCACGGCGAGGCGGGCGAGCGCCGCCGCCAGCTGGAAGAGAACATTGCAAGGCTTGCGGAGTTGAACGCCGGGAGCGCTGCAAAGATCGAGGAGGTGCGCGCCCGCAAGGAGGGCAGCGCCCAGCGTATCCGGGATAAGGAGGCTGAGATCGCGGCGGCCACCGGGCGTCGCATGCAGATGGAGGGGTCCATCAGCCAGCAGACCCAGAAGGTGCGCGCCATCACCGACCAGCGCGAGAAGATGAGCCAGGAGATGGCCCGGCTGGCCGAGCGCAAGGCGAACGCCGAGGTGGAGTACGACCAGACCATTGCAAAGCTGTGGGAGGAATACCAGCTGACCATGAGCGACGCCCAGCCCCTGTGCGTGGAGTTTGAGAGCGTGACCGAGCTGCGCCGCCAGGTGGGCGAGGTGCGCGGCAAGATCCGGAGCCTTGGAAACGTGAACGTGGGCTCCATCGAGGAGTACAAAGAGGTGAGCGAGCGGTACGGGTTCCTGGCCGCCCAGGTGCGGGACGTGGAAAAGAGCAAGGCCGAGCTGACCCGCATGATCAATGAGCTGTCGGGTGAGATGAAGAGCATCTTCGGCGAGAGCTTCAAGCAGATCAACGGCCATTTTGGCCGGATTTTCCACGAGCTGTTCGGCGGGGGCACCGCAAGCCTTTCCCTTTCGGACCCGGACAACGTGCTGGAGAGCGGCATCGACATTCAGGTGGCGCCCCCGGGCAAGGTGATCAAGAACCTGTCCGCCCTTTCGGGCGGGGAACAGGCGCTGGTGGCCATCAGCATTTACTTTGCCATTCTGGCCGTGAACCCGGCGCCCTTCTGCATCCTGGACGAGATCGAGGCGGCGCTGGACGACGTGAACGTGGTGCGCTATGCCCAGTACCTGCGCCGCATCACCGGCGACACCCAGTTCATTGTGATCACCCACCGACGGGGCACCATGGAAGCGGCGGACGTATTGTACGGCGTGACCATGCAGCAGGACGGCGTGTCCAAGCTGCTGCGCCTTGATTTGGATCAGGTGGACGCTTCGCTGGTATCGTGAGCGGGCGCGAAAAACGACCGAGATAGATTGAGATACATGAGGTAACAAGCCATGGGACTTTTCAGCCGCAAAGAGAAGATGGACGAGGGACTGGCCAAGACCCGCAAGGGCTTTTTTGCCGGAATCCTGGATATGATGAACGCCGGCGAGATCGACGATTCTTTTTACGATGATCTGGAGGAACAGCTGATCCTGGCCGACACCGGCGCCGACGAGGCCGCGCGCCTGGTGGAGGCCCTGCGGGAGGCGGTGCGCCGCCGGCACATCAAAACGGCCGACGACGCGATCGCCGCGCTGAAGGAGATCATCTGCGCCGAGCTGGAACCGGAGGGGGAATTGGACCTTGCGGGCCGGCCGGCGGTGATCCTGGTGATCGGCGTGAACGGCGTGGGCAAGACCACCAGCATTGCAAAGCTGGCAAAGCTGTATAAAGAGCAGGGCAAACGGGTGCTGCTGGCCGCGGGGGACACCTTCCGGGCGGCGGCGGCGGAGCAGCTTTCCATCTGGGCGGAGCGGGTGGAGGTGCCCATTGTGAAGCACAGCGAGGGGGCCGACCCCGCGGCGGTGGTGTTTGACGCCGTGCAGTCCGCCGCGGCGCGGGGATACGATCTTGTGATCTGCGACACCGCGGGCCGCCTGCACAACAAGCAGAACCTGATGAACGAGCTGACCAAGATCAGCCGCAGCGTGACCAAGGCCTGCCCCGAGGCCAGCGTGGAAACCCTGCTGGTGCTGGACGCCATCACCGGGCAGAACGCCATCAGCCAGGCCGCGCAGTTCATCAGCGCGGCGGGGGCCACCGGGATCATCCTGACCAAGCTGGACGGGACTGCCAAGGGCGGCGCGGTGATCAGCGTGAAGCAGAAGCTGGGCCTGCCCGTGCGCTTTGTGGGCGTGGGCGAGGGGATGGACGATCTGATGGAGTTCAGCGCCGAGGATTTTGCAGACGCGCTGTTTGCCGAGGCCTGACCGGACGACATGTTTTGAGACAAAAAGGAGATACGCGATGCTGATCTGTGCCGCCACCGGCAATGCCGGCAAGCTGAAGGAGATCCGGCGCATTTTGGAGGCCCAGGGCCATACGGTCAAAAGCCAGAAGGAGCTGGGCGTTACCCTGGAGCCGGAGGAAACCGGCGCGACCTTTGCCGAAAACGCCCTGATCAAGGCAAGAGCCATCTGCGAGGCGTGCGGCCTGCCCACCCTGGCCGACGACTCGGGCCTTGCGGTGGAGGCGCTGGACGGCGCGCCGGGCGTTTACAGCGCCCGCTACTGCGGGGTGCACGGCGACGACGAGGCCAACAACGACAAGCTGCTGGCGGCGCTGGAAAAAGTGCCCGCAGAGCGGCGGGACGCCAAATTTGTGAGCGCCGTGTGCTTTTACCTGCCCGGCGGCAGGCATATCACCTTTCACGGCGAGTGCCCGGGCCGGGTGGGGTTTGCACGCCGGGGAGAAAACGGTTTTGGTTACGACCCGCTGTTTGTGCCCCGGCTTGTGGGCCTTGCGGGCGGCGGCGCGCGCCCGAACACCGAGGGCCGCACCTATGCCGAGCTGGAAGCGTGGGAAAAGGACGCCATCAGCCACAGGGGCGCCGCCATGCGCCTTTTGGATGAGCGCCTGGCCGATTTTTTGGCCGGGCCGGAGGAGCCCGAAGCCTGTGTGTTGGCGCGGAGCGTGGGCGCCACCATTGTGGAGATCGATGACAGCCTGGGCTTTGAACGGGACGAAAAATTCGACGGGGACAAACTCACCCGGAGCCTGCGCTGAAAAGCGCGGGGTTTGAGGGGATAAAAAGGAGAAACAAGTTTATGCTTACAAGCAAACAGCGCGCCGCGCTGCGCAGGGCCGCCAACGGCCTGGACCCCGTGTTCCAGGTGGGCAAGGGCGAGATTGACGAGGCGCTGATAAAATCCACCGCCGACTGCCTGGCCGCCCGGGAGCTGATCAAAATGAAAGTTCTGGAAACCAGCATGTACACCGCCAGGGAGGCAGCCGCCCTGCTGGCGGAAAAAACAGGCGCCGACGTGGTGCAGGTGATCGGTTCGAAGTTCGTGCTTTTTTTGAAAAAGCGCAAGGATTCGGCCTTTGACGGGCTGTTGTGACAGCTCCGAAACAAAAAATTTGCAGTTTGCTGCTTGAAAAATTGTAACCTTTTTGAAATAATTGAAAAGGGAAAGTCGTTTACACTAGCGTGGAGGGGGGAAAAGGATGAAGCTGCTGCTGTTCGGCGGCACGTTCGACCCGCCCCACAACGGCCATGTGCACCTTTTGCAGAACGCCATCGCCGCGGTGCGGCCCGACCGGGTGGTAGTGATGCCCGCCGGCACGCCGCCACACAAGGCGGCCAGCGCAACGCCAGCCCGGTGGCGGCTGGAGATGTGCCGCTGCTTTTTGCCGCTGCATGAGAACCTTGTGGTGAGCGACTGGGAGATAAAAAGGGCGGGCAAGAGCTACACGGTGGACACACTGGCCATGCTGCGGCGGGAATACCCGGATGCAGAGCTGTTTTTGTGCATGGGCAGCGACATGCTGACCAGCTTTACCGAGTGGCGGGATTGGCAAACGATCTTAAAAAGCGCCGCGCTGGTGGTGCAGAGCCGCACAGAGGGCGACGACCCGGAGCTGCAGGCGGCGGCCCGCGCGCTGGAGCCCTATGGGGGGCGGGTGATCTTTACCCGCGCGCCCGCGGTGGAGCTGGCCTCCAGCGACGTGCGGGCCGGCCGCCTGCCGGACGGGGCGCTGCCGCCCCTGGCGGCCGAAGCTGCCCGCAGGCATCACTTATATGGAAGGTGAACCGATGGAGTATTCCGAGGCAGAGCGCATGGTGCGCGCCGCGCTTTCGAAAAAGCGCTACGCCCATACCTGCAATGTGAAGGAGGCCGCCGTGAAGCTGGCCCAACGCTATGGGGCGGACCCGGAAAAGGCGGCCCTGGCGGCCCTGCTGCACGATGCGGTGAAAGAGCGGCCCAAGGCCGAGCTGTTGCAGATCCTGCGCGGGAATGCTATAATAGCGGGGAATACCGCCGAAAGCCCCGCGCCGGTGTGGCACGGGCCCTGTGCGGCCATTCTGGCAAAGACGCAGTGGGGAGTGGACGACCCGGAGGTACTGGACGCGATCCGGTATCACACCACCGGCCGCGCCGGGATGACGAAAATGGACAAGATCCTGTATCTGGCCGACATGATCAGCGCCGAGCGGGATTACCCGGAGGTGGGCGAATTGCGCGCGCTTGCCGGGGAGAACCTGGACGCCGCGGTGCTGCAGGCCGTGCGATACAATATACGCTGGATGGAGGAGTGCGGCAAGACCATTGACCCGCTCTCCCGCGAGGCGCTGGAAGACCTGGAGCGCAGCGCCCAGGCCCAAAAGAATACGGAGGTCTGACCAATGAATGAACCCAAACAGCCCAGGAGGCTGAATACCTCGGCCGCGAATCACAGCGGCAGCGCCCCGCGGCCCGCGGCCCCTGCCGGCCAGCGCAAGATCAACCGCAGCGGCGCGGCGCCCCAGCGCCCGGCCCAAAGCGCCG
>ERZ857984.1289-NODE-1289-length-21371-cov-9.284012_pt1 | contig 21371 bp, 18 predicted proteins | sample MGYA00519914_ERZ857984 | MGnify/ENA primary metagenome ERZ857984 (study PRJEB31778, sample SAMEA3449417) | human gut metagenome | biome: human gut; feature: human-associated habitat; material: faeces | place: United Kingdom | collected 2010/2012 ... | reverse complement strand
CGGCCAGCGAGAGCGGCTGCATGAGCGCCGCGGCGTTGAGCTTCATGGTGCACGATCCGAGCGAGATCATCGAGTTGGCCAGCGAAATGTCGCGCAGCTCGAGCGTCTTGATGTAACGCATCAGGGCGCTCTCCGAGCGGTAGCGGTTGAAGACCGGTTCGGTCAGGTAGGCCGACTGGCGGCGCAGCGAAACGGGAATCGTCTCCTCGCCGGCGGCGGCCTTCACGGCCTTGGCCTTGCGTCCCTTGGCGGCGCTGAAGATACCGATGACCGTCTCGATCTCGGCGGGGGTTGTCACCTCGTCGAACGACATGCGTACCGAACCCTCCGACGGATAGTAGAAGTTGATGCCGGCCTCGAGCGCGAGCGACTGGACGACGGCCGCCTCGGCCTCGACCTCAAGCGTGTCGAAGAAGCATCTGGAGGCGAGCCGGTAGTCCATGGCCTCCAGGGCGCGGGCCACTGTCTCGGCGGCCTCGTGGGCCGTGCGGGCGGCACGGAGCAGCCCCTCGGGGCCGTTGTAGACGCAGTAGAAGCCGACCATCGAGGCCATCAGGGCCGAGGCCGTACAGATGTTCGACGTGGCGCGTTCGCGCTTGATGTGCTGTTCGCGCATCTGGAGCGCCATGCGCAGGGCGCGGTTGCCCAGACGGTCCACCGAGACGCCGATGATGCGGCCCGGCATGTTGCGCTTGAAGGTCTCGCGCGTGGTCATGTAGCCGGCCGAGGGACCACCGAAGCCCATCGGGGTGCCCAGACGCTGCGTGGAACCCACGGCGATGTCGGCTCCCCACTCGCCCGGAGCCTTCAGCAGGGCGAGCGAGAGCAGGTCGCAGGCGGCCGTGACGAGGGCCCCCTTGGCATGTGCCGCGGCGGTGAAGTCGGCGTAGTCGCGGATCTCGCCGTCGGCGGCCGGATACTGGACGATGGCGCCGAACTCCTTGCCCGAGAACTCGTAGTCGTTGTAGTCGTCGATGATCAGCTCGATGCCGAACGGTTCGCTGCGCGTCAGCAGCACGTCGAGCGTCTGCGGGAAGATGTTGCGGTCCACGAAGAGCTGGTTGCGCCCCTCCTTGACCGCCTCGCGCGAACGCAGCGCGAACATCATCAGCATGGCCTCGGCTGCGGCCGTGCCCTCGTCGAGCAGCGAGCAGTTGCCGATCTCCATGCCCGTGAGCGAGATGACGGCCGTCTGGAAGTTGAGCAGCGCCTCGAGGCGTCCCTGCGAAATCTCGGCCTGATAGGGGGTGTAGGAGGTGTACCAGGCGGGGTTCTCGAAGACGTTGCGCGAGACGGCGGCCGGTACGGCGCACGGGTAGTAGCCCATGCCGATGAATGAGCGCAGGCAGCGGTTGCGGTCGGCCAGTGCGCGGATGTGGGCGGCGAATTCGTATTCGCTCATGCCCTCGGAGGGGAGGGCAAGGGGTTTCTTGAGCCGGATCGAGGCGGGGATGACCTGCGCGATCAGCTCATCGACCGAGCCGACGCCGATCGTGTCGAGCATCGCTTTCAGGTCTTCGGGGTGGGTGACGCCGATGTGGCGTCCGGAGAATTTGTCGAACATATTTTTGGATTTAGCTGTTGTGTCGGTCGGTTACTGTTTGTGTGTGGCGTTGCGGGCCGCCTCGTCGGGCCACGGGCAGGGTTCGCCCGTCGCACGGAACGAAGGGCGCTGTGCGTCGGCTTCGCGCAGCCGCTGCGAGAGGCGGCGCGCCAGGCGGCGGACCGTTTCGGGGCGCTCGGCAGCCAGGTCATGCTGCTCGTCGATGTCGTGCCGGATGTCGTAGAGACGCAGCCGGCCCGTCTCCCAGGTATAGATCAGGTGGTAGTCGCCCTCGAGGTAGGCCGAATAGGCTCCGTAGCCCTCCTCCTGATTCTGGGTCTCGCCCCACAGGTTGGGGAAGTGCCAGACGATCGGGCGCTCGTAACACTTCCGGGGGTTGCGCAGCACCCCGGCGAAGCTCCGGCCATCGACCGTCTGCCGCGTGGTGCAGCGCCCGATGCCGGCCAGTTCGAGGATCGTCGGGAAGAAGTCCTCGATCATCACCGGCTGGTCGCACGACGTGCCGCCCGCGACGACGCCCGGCCACGAGACCATCATCGGTTCGCGGACGCCGCCCAGAAAGGCCGATCCCTTGCCGGCGCGTGCCGGATAGTTCGGGTCGCGGTTCTCGACACCCTGTCGGGTGTTGTTGAGTCCCTGTCCGCCGTTGTCGGACATGAAGAGGATGATCGTGTTGCGGGCCGTTTCGGGGTACTGCTCCAGAAAGTCGAGCAGGTCGCCCAGGCTCTTGTCCATCCCCTCGACCAGGGCGGCGTAGCGCGTCTCGCTCTCGTTGAGCGGGGCGTCGAACTGCCTGTCGTAGCGCCCCCGGTAGCGGGCAGTGAAGCGGGTGTCCTCGTCGTAGGGCGCGTGGACTGCATAGTGGGCCATATATAAGTAGAAAGGCTGGCGGCGGGAGACGGGCACCTTCAGCGCCTCGATCGCCTCGCGGGTCAGTACCTCGGTCAGGAAGAGATCCTCGCCGAAATACTTTTCGAGCCCGAGCACTTCCTGGGGCGAACCCTGTCCGAAGTTCCGTTTTGCCAGATAGCTCCCGGGGGCGCCGTTGGCCCCGCCGGCGATATTGACGTCGAACCCCATCGCAAGGGGGTCGGCCCCGGCCGTGGTCTTGGCTCCGAAGTGGGCCTTGCCGCAATGGATCGTGTAGTAGCCGTTCTCGCGAAGCAGCTGCGGGAGCGTCGTCACGGGGGTGGCGTTTTGCGTGTTGTGCGCCGAGACGACGGTGTCGGGCTGGATGCCGTTCCAGTTCCAGTCGGGCAGCTCGAGCACGTCGCTCGAAGCGTCGGTCTGGCGCCCGTAGTCAAGTGTCCAGTTGGTCACGCGGTGCCGTGCGGCGTTCATGCCCGAGAGGATGCTGCAGCGTGACGGCGAGGAGACGGCGCAGGCGTAGGCCTGCGTGAAGCGGACGCCCATGCGGGCCAGCCGCTCCATGTTGGGTGTGTGGTATCGGTCGTTGAGCGGCGTGCGCTCGTCGTGGAAGGGCACCGAGGTGTCCTGCCACCCCATGTCATCGACCAGGAAGAAAAGTATGTTCGGCCGCGGGTCTCCGTTTGGGGCGGCGGCCTCCTTTTTCTCCCCGGCCGTTCCCTGTGCGGCAAGCGGCAGCGCGGCGAGTGTGAAGAGCAGGCGGTTGTTCATGAATTTCAGGCAGGTTGGCGCGGGTCAGTATTTGAAGCTGCTGCCGCCGATGAACTCCCGGAGAATCGACGTCGGCGGGATCTCGTCGGGGGCGATGGGGATGAAGTTGTCGAGGAACTTGAGCATGCGCCGCGCCTCGTCGTATTCGGGCACCGTGTCGGGTACTTCGCGGAGAATTTTCTCGGCGAAGGGCCGCAGGACCGAGATCTCGTAGAAGAGCGACGAGTTGAGCATCACGTCGGCATTCTCCTGATAGGGGAAGATGTGCTTCTCCTCGCCGCGGCGGACCGAGGCCCAGCGCGAGAGGGTGGCCAGCGCGTCGGAACCCCGCTGCGTGTAGTCGCGCGTCAGGCGGCGCAGCAGGCGGTTGTCCGTGGTGGCGATGCGCGAGAGGTTGTCCATCGCCACCGATGTGAAGCACGAGATGTAGATGCGGAACTTTTGCTGTTCGGGAATCGAGGGGGTCAGCCGCGGGTTGAGCCCGTGGATCCCCTCGATGATGAGGATCGACCGCTCGTCGAGCGTCAGCGGGGCGTTGTGCCATGTGCGGCGTCCGGTGATGAAGTTGTAGCGCGGGATATCGACGCTTTCGCCCTGCATCAGGCGGCGCAGGTGGTCGTTGAACAGTTCGAGGTCGATGGCTTCGAGCGCCTCGTAGTCGTAGTCGCCGTTCTCGTCCTTCGGGGTCTTCTCGCGATCGACGAAGTAGTCGTCGAGCGAGATCAGCACGGGGCTCAGTCCGAGCACGCCCAGGTGGATGCCCAGCCGTTTGGCCGAGGTGGTCTTGCCGCTCGACGAGGGTCCCGAGATGAGCACCACGCGGGTCCCGCGCGAGAGGTTCGCCTCGGCGATGGCGTCGGCTATTTCGGCGAATTTCCGCTCGTGGAAGGCCTCGGCCAGCTTGATCATGCCGCCGGCATCGCCCGCGAGGACCTTCGAATTGACGTCGCCGACGGTCGGGACACCCATGATGCGCACCCACGACTGGTATTCGCGGAAGATGCCGAACATCTTGTCCTGATGGACATGGCGGTCCAGTCGGTCGGGCGAGGTGCGCGGCGGGAGCACCAGATAGAAGCCGTTGTAGTAGGGTTCGATGTCGAATAGCCGGATGTAACCCGTCGAGGGGGCCAGCGAACCGTAGAAGTAGCCGGCCGTGTCGGCCAGCGTGTAGAGGTCGCTGTAGAGTCGCGGGCGCGAGTCGAGCAGGGCGATCTTGTCGGCGAAGCCTTCGGCAGCGTAGCGGGCGCGCACCTCGCTGGTCAGGGCCTTGCGCCGTTCGATGGGCAGGTCGCCGGTCACGATCTCCCGCATGCGTGCCTTCAGGGCGTCGGTCTCTTCGCGGGAGAATTCGTCGATGCCTTCGATCTCGCAGTAGACGCCGCTCTGTCCCAGCGAGTGGCGGATGTGGAGCGTCCGGTCGGGATAGAGGTCCCGGACGGCCTTCTGGAGAATGAACCAGGCCGTGCGCTGGTAGACGCGGATGCCTTCGAACGAGGTGATGTCCACGAAGCGGATCGTCACCGGGGTGTATATCCTGTAGTTCAGTTCTTTGATGCGGTTGTTCACGAAAGCGGCCAGGAACGGGTATTTGCCCGGGGTGAGCCGCTCCGCGATCTTCTGCAACGTCGTTCCCATCGGCACTTCCAGCTCGCCGCCGAGGTTGTCGCAGATGATTTTGATCGTATCGCTCATGGATCGAGGTTTTGCTTTATGCTGTGTAAAGGTAGAAATTATTTGTAACTTTGGCAACTCGGAAAGCAGTTTGTAAAAGCCTATGATGAAAAGATGGACCCGTTCGGCCCTGCTCGCCCTGATGCTGGCGGCGGCCGCCTGCTCGCCCCGCGAGCAGATGCTCGTGCTGTTGTCCACGAACGACATGCACGCCAGAATCCAATACTTCCCGCAACTGGCTGCAGCCGTCGCCGCCTGCCGCGATACGGTGCCCGGGGCGGTGCTCGTCGATGCCGGCGACCGCTGGACGGGCAATGCCTACGTCGATCTGGCCCCGACGCCCGGCATGCCGGTCATCGCGTTGATGAACCGGCTCGGATACGACGCGGCGACGCTCGGCAACCACGAGTTCGACCGCGGGCAGGCCTTCCTCGGCCGCATGATCGACAGCATGGATTTCGAGGTGGTCTGCGCCAATGTCGTCAGCGATACGTGTACCTTCCCGTCCCTGCCGCCCGCCACCGTCATTGAGCGTGACGGGGTGAAGATCGGCTTGGTCGGTGTGGTGACCAACTACGAGGGCCCGGGCCATCCGGCCGGAAATGCCTCGAGTTTCGAGGGGCTGCGTTTCCCCGACCCGCAGCAGCGGGCCATGGAGGTCGGTGCCGAATTGCGCCCGAAGGTGGATGTGCTGGTACTCCTCTCGCACATGGGCGACGACCGCGATGCCGAACTGCTCGGACGCTGCGGCCTGTTCGACGTGGTGATCGGCGGACATACGCATGTCGAGTGCGATACGGTGATCAACGGTACGCTCATGACCCAGACGGGGAAGAACCTCTCGAATGTCGGTGTGACGACAATCCGTCTGCGGGGAGGAAAGGTCGTGGGGAGTGACTACCGGATCGTGCCGCTGGCCGGTTATGAGGCAGACCCGGAGTATCGAGCCGAGGTGGAGCGCTATTATGCCGACCCGGAGTTGAACCGTCCGGTGGGCGAATTCGCCCGGCCGGCCGACGGCTGGGGCGTTGCCAACTGGATGGCCCGTGCGGTGGCCGACAGGGCGGGTGCCGAGGTGGGCTTCTATCATGTGGGCGGTGTGCGGATCGATTCGATCCCGGCCGGCGGCATGAGCACCGCACGGGTATATGACCTCGAGCCTTTCGGGACCGAGATTGCCGTGATGCGGATGACGCCAGCCGACATGCGGCGCATGATCCTTACCAAGTACAACGATACGGAGAACCGCAAGGAGGCCCACCGGATCGATCTCATCTCGACAACTCCCTACGAGATCCTCGTCGATGCGCGAGACAGCGCCTTCGATGTGCGTTTCCCGCAGTTGCGCGAGGGATGCGGCTATCGGGTGGCCCTCAACGACTATGTCTTTAGGAACTACCGCGACCTGAACGGATCCGACGGGCGGATTACCGGAGAGAAGGTGGCCGGCGTACTGCTCGGAGAACTCGACGGAAAGTCGCCGATCGAGCCCGACAACCGCCCGCGGCAGCGCATCGTCCGTGCCGGAGCGAACCCGCGTTGAGCCGGCTTCGGACGCACTCCGCGGCAGAAGGACTGAAAAAAGACTGAAATTTTTGATTTTCAACGAAAAAGATATATCTTTGCAGTCCCGCGCGCGTGCACGTCGTGTGCGTCGTGCGGGTATGAACTTAATTATTAACCGTTTAACGAGCGATTGTATCGCAAAATTCAATTTCCACAATGGAAGAAGTAAAGAACGTGGTCGCAAACGAGAATTTCGACTGGAACGCCTTCGAGAACGATCTGGGCGTGTACGATCAGCCCAAGGAGCAGATCACCGAGGCTTATGACAAGACGCTTTCGAACGTCGCTGTCGGCGAAGTGGTCGAGGGTACCGTAACGGCCATCACCAAGCGCGAGGTGCTGGTGAACATCGGCTACAAGAGCGAGGGCGTGATCCCCGTATCGGAGTTCCGCTACAATCCCGATCTGAAGGTCGGTGACAAGATCGAGGTCTACGTCGAGTCGGCCGAGGACAAGAACGGCCAGCTGGCTCTCTCGCACAAGAAGGCCCGTCAGCTCAAGAGCTGGGATCGTGTCAATGAGGCCCTGGAGAAGGACGAGATCATCAAGGGTTACATCAAGTGCCGCACCAAGGGCGGCATGATCGTCGATGTCTTCGGTATCGAGGCCTTCCTCCCCGGTTCGCAGATCGACGTGAAGCCCATCCGCGACTACGACATCTATGTAGACAAGACCATGGAGTTCAAGGTGGTGAAGATCAACCAGGAGTTCCGCAACGTGGTCGTTTCGCACAAGGCCCTCATCGAGGCCGAGCTCGAGGCCCAGAAGCAGGTCATCATGTCGAAACTCGAGAAGGGTCAGATCCTCGAGGGTACCGTCAAGAACATCACCTCCTACGGCGTATTCGTCGATCTGGGCGGTGTGGACGGTCTGATCCACATCACCGACCTCTCGTGGGGCCGCGTGAACCACCCCGAGGAGATCGTTTCGCTCGATCAGAAGATCAACGTCGTGATCCTCGACTTCGACGACCAGAAGAAGCGTATCGCCCTGGGTCTGAAGCAGCTCACCCCGCATCCGTGGGAGGCTCTCGATCCCAACCTCAAGGTCGGCGACAAGGTCAAGGGCCGTGTCGTTGTCATGGCTGACTACGGCGCATTCGTCGAGATCGCTCCGGGTGTGGAGGGTCTGATCCACGTATCCGAAATGTCGTGGAGCCAGCACCTGCGTTCGGCCCAGGAGTTCATGAAGGTCGGCGACGAGGTGGAGGCCGTTATCCTGACCCTCGACCGTGAGGAGCGCAAGATGTCGCTCGGCATCAAGCAGCTGACGCCCGATCCGTGGGAGAACATCGAGACCAAGTACCCCGTCGGCACGAAGTGCACGGCCAAGGTGCGCAACTTCACGAACTTCGGCGTATTCGTCGAGATCGAGGAGGGCATCGACGGCCTGATCCACATCTCGGATCTGAGCTGGACCAAGAAGGTGAAGCACCCGGGCGAGTTCACGCAGGTCGGTGCCGACATCGATGTGGTCGTACTCGAGATCGACAAGGAGAACCGTCGCCTCTCGCTGGGCCACAAGCAGCTGGAGGAGAACCCCTGGAACGGCTTCGAGGCTCAGTTCCCGGTTGAGAGCATCCACGAGGGTACGATTACCGAGATGACCGACAAGGGCGCCGTTGTCGCTCTGGGCGAGAACATCGAGGGCTTCTGCCCGGCCCGCCAGCTGGTCAAGGAGGACGGTACGACCCCGAAGGTGGGCGACAAGCTCAACTTTAAGGTGATCGAGTTCTCGAAGGCCACCAAGCGCATCACCCTCTCGCACCTGCGCACCTACGACGATGCACGTCGTGAGGCTGTTGCTGCCGAGAAGGCCGAGAAGCGTGCTGCTGCCGATGCTACGAAATCGACCGTGAAGAAGATCAACGCTTCGGTTGAGAAGACGACGCTGGGTGACATCGCCGGCCTGGCTGCTCTGAAGAGCGCCATGGAGGCTGCCGCCAAGAAGGAGGAGAAGTAATTCCCTTCCGGACGTATGCGGGATCGTTGATCCCCAAACCGTGAGCCGCGGACCCGTGAGGGCCCGCGGCTCTTTTTTGTTGTTGGAAGAGCCTCCTCCAACAGCCTCTGTGGATTTTGGGCCTCGGGTTTCCGGTCTGCGACCCCGAATGTGCCGGTCTCGGGCGTGATGCCGTCCGCATGAAGAGGTCAGTGGCGGCAGGACCTTTTCCGACGCATGAAGAAAAGGGAAACCCGAGGGTCTCCCTTCCGATCCGAATGTGCGATGTTTACCGTTTCAATTGCTTCTCCCGATGTTTGCGGATAACCTCCTCTCTGGACTCGAAGTGCTGTTTGCCCGAGAGGGCCCGCTCCTCCGCCCTGCGTTGCCGGATGCGTCCGACCCAGTCCGGTGCGATATTGACAGATATGATCCAGACCACCTGCATGGAGCCATACAGCAGGACTTGCTTGAACCACGAATACGACATGTCGGCAGGAAATATCCAGTAGTAGGTTGCCAACGGAACAAAGGCGCTGACGATCAGCATCAGCGATTCCGTTTCCCGCTGCCGGCGCGTATATCCGAGCCGTTTCCAGGCCGTCAGAATCAGAAGCATGTCGATCCCGAGCAGTGTCCCGACGATCGGCCACGGTGTGATTACGGCATCGGGCTGCGTCCTTGCAAGGAGCAGGGCCGGCAGAAACGGTGCCAGTCCGTGGATCAGCAGTATGAGAATCTTGAAGGCCATGCCGAACGGTTGTTTGTTATCGGTTGATAAATGTAGGCAAAAAAACCGAACGGAACAAATTCCGGTCAGGCCTCCCTTGTCCCGGAGTGGATGATTTGCCGTGCCGGAACAAAAAAAACGAACAGCCCGATGTATCGGGCTGTTCTGTTTTTTGGCGAAGAACCCTTTCGGGGATCTTCGGATTGAACTCGGGTTCGGGCCTTATTCGGCAGCGGTAACCGAGAATTTGATCGTAGCCTTGACCTCCTTGTGCAGGCGGGCCGTAGCCTCGTACTCGCCGACGGTCTTGATCGCATCGACGCTGATCTGCTTGCGATCCACCGTGATGCCTTTGGCGGCGAGAGCCTCGGCCAGGTCGGCAGCGGTCACCGTACCGAAGAGCTTGCCCTCCTCGGCCTTGACAGCCAGCGACAGCGGCAGGTTGGCAATCGTCTCGGCCAAAGCCTGTGCGTCGGCAAGGATCTTGGCATCCTTGTGGGCACGCTGGCGCAGGTTCTCGGCCAGCACCTTCTTGGCCGTAGCCGTGGCGGCCTTGGCGATGCCCTGCGGGATCAGGTAGTTGTTTGCATAACCGGGCTTCACGTTCACGATGTCGTTGGCGTAGCCCAGATTCTCCATATCTTTGATCAGAATGACTTCCATTGTAATGTCCTCCTTAAATTATTTCATACAATCGGTTACGAAGGGCAGAATGGCGAGGTGACGCGCACGCTTCACGGCCTGTGCGACCTTCTTCTGGAACTTCTGCGAGGTACCCGTCAGTCGGCGGGGAAGGATCTTGCCCTGTTCGTTGAGGAACTTCTTGAGGAATTCGCCGTCCTTGTAATCAACGTACTTGATGCCGAGTTTCTTGAAGCGGCAGTACTTCTTCTTCTTGACGTCTACCGATACGGGATTGAGGTAACGGATTTCCGACTGTGCTTTGTTCTCCTGTGCCATGGTTTACTCCTCCTGCTTGTTAGAAAGTTTTGCACGACGTTTCTCCGAATACTCTACGGCGTACTTGTCCTGCTTGAAAGTTAAGAAACGGATCACGCGCTCGTCGCGGCGGTACTGCGTCTCGAGCGTGTTGATGAGCGAGCCCTCGCCCGTGAACTCCATCAGGAAGTAGAACCCGGTGGTCTTCTTCTGAATGGGGTATGCGAGCTTGCGAAGCCCCCACGACTCCTTGTTCACAATCTGACCGCCGTTCTCGGTGATGACGCCCTGGAATTTGTCAGCGACCTCCTGCACCTGTGCATCCGAGAGGACCGGCGTGACAATGAAAACGGTTTCGTAATTGTTCATAATACCTTTTGATTAATGGTTAATCCCTTTTCGGGACCGCAAAGATAGGAAGAATTTCCCAATGATGGTAATTTTCAGCGTCTTTTTTTACTTCTCGGGAAACCCCTGGGCCCGGAGGCGGATGTCCTGTCCGTCGGGGGTGACCAGGAAGGCGCCTGTCGATGCGGGGGTGATGTGGCCGATGACGTCCACCAGCCCGAGCCGCATCACCTGCTCCTGCATGGCGAGCGGCACGGTGAAGAGCAGTTCGTAGTCTTCGCCTCCGTTGAGCGCCGCCACGACCGGGTCCATGTGCATCTCGTCGGCCAGCGCCGAGGTCTGCCGTGCGATCGGAATCCGGTCGAGGTAGATTCGTACGCCGCATTGCGAGGCCTTGCAGAGCTGCATGAGGTCGCTCGCGAGCCCGTCCGAGAGGTCGATCATCGACGTGGGGAGGATCTGCTCCTCACGCAGCGCTTCGATGATGTCGGTGCGCGGGCGGGGCTTGAGGTACTTCTCGAGCAGGTATTCGTAGCCCTTGAACTGCGGTTCGGGGTTCTTGACGTCGGAAAGGACGCGCTTTTCGCGCTCGAGCAGCCGCAGGCCCATGTAGGCGGCGCCGAGGTTGCCCGTCAGGCAGACCAGGTCGTTCTGCCGGGCTCCGCTGCGGTGGACAATCTGCTCCTGCGGGGCATGCCCCAGGGCCGTCAGGCCGATCGTCAGCCCGTTCATCGAGGCCCGCGTGTCGCCGCCGACAAGGTCGATCTCCTGTTCCTTGCAGGCGAAGCGTATCCCTTCGTAGAGGTCCTGCAGGGCCTCTACGGGCAACTTGGACGAGACGCCCAGCGAGACGGTCAGCTGCGAGGGACGGGCGTTCATGGCCAGCAGGTCGCTGATGGCCGCCGTCACGACCTTGTATCCCAGGTGTTTGAGCGGGAAGTAGGTGAGGTCGAAATCGATCCCCTCGAAGAAGGTGTCGGTCGTACAGAGCATCGCCTCACCGGCCGGGGGCATGATCACGGCGGCATCGTCGCCGACACCCCGCAGGGTCGAGGCGTTCCGTGCGGGAAAATCCTGCGTCAGCAGGTCGATGAGTCCGAACTCGCCCAGCGTGGCGATCTCGGTGCGTTTCTTGGCTTCCATGGGAATGTGAAATTTTTTACAAATCTAACGATTCTTTGCCGTTTCTCAAAAATTACAGTAATTTTGTCCGAACAATCACAAAAACGGATTCGGTTATGATAAACATCGTTTTATTCGGTGCTCCGGGCTGCGGAAAAGGTACGCAGGCGCAGCGTCTGAAGGAACATTACGGCATCGACCACGTCTCGACGGGCGAGGTGATCCGTGACGAGATCCGCCGCGGTACGGAGCTGGGCCGCAGCATGGAACAGTATATCAAGGAGGGCAAGCTGGCACCCGATGAGATCGTCATCGGCATGATCGCCAACTACGTCTCCGAGCACAAGGATGCCAAGGGCTGCATCTTCGACGGATTCCCCCGCACGACAGTGCAGGCCGAGGAGTTCGACAAGATCCTGGCCAAGGAGGGCCTGAAGGTCGATATCATGGTGGACATCCATGTTCCGGAGGAGGAGTTGGTCCGCCGGATCCTGCTCCGCGGCAAGGATTCGGGCCGCGCCGACGATGCCTCGGAGGAGGTGATCCGCGGCCGGCTGGACGTCTACCACAAGCAGACGGCCGTGGTGGCCGATTACTACGCCGGGCAGAACAAGTATGCATCGGTGGACGGCGTGGGTACGATGGACGAGGTCTTCGACCGGATCGCGGCCGTCATCGACGCCCTCAAGTAGCAATCTGCTGTATTGCGCCGCCCCGGCCGTATCGCGAGGTACGTCCGGGGCGGCGGCGTTTTCAGGCTGCAGCCGCACGGGGCCCTTCGGGCGGATCTGGGGATGCGCGGTCCTACCTCCATGCCCGCAAGTCCGAACGATCCGGTAGCCTCCTCTCTTGGAAAGTCCCGTCCTCCGGACAAGAGTGCCGGACTTCGGCGAACAAAAAAAGCTGACTTTGAAAAGTCAGCTTTTTGCTTGAAAGCGGATTCCCACCGATCCCGCAGAATTAGAGTGCGTTCACGTGAAGCTGGATGGCGCTCTTCAGGTTGGCAGCCTTGTTCTTGTGCATGATGTTGTGCTTGGCCAGCTTGTCGAGCATCGACGTAACCTTCGGCAGGAGCGCTTCGGCTGCGCTCTTCTCGGTCGTCGTACGCAGAGCCTTCACGGCGTTGCGGGCCGTCTTGTGGAACAAGCGGTTGTGTGCGCGCTTGGTCGCCGTCTGACGGATTCTTTTCTTCGAGGACTTATGGTTTGCCATAATTCGTGTAAGTTTATTTTTTTTATTTTTTCAGTCTGCTTGTTGCGACAGCCGTAGCTGCTTTCGGATGGACCGGGGCCCGCTCCTCGTCTTTTCAACACCCGTAGAGCACCTTCCGGCTTCGCCTCCGCCCCTTCCAGCCTCCTTGCGGGTCCGGTCTCCTCCGGTTTCCTGCCTTTTCCGTTCGGCCTTCTTACAGGCGGCGCGCCGCTTTCCGAGGTACTGGCTCTGCGGCAGAGCCGCGCGGCGCTCCAGCCGGAGCTTCTCCTGGAGGAGGCGCGCATGGAGACCATCGAAGGGACGGCGGAATATGTCGGCCGCCTTGCGCTGGCGCGCCTGTCGCCCGCGGCCTGCGAAGGTGCCTATGCCCGCAGTGCGCAGCGGCTGCTGCAGTGGCCGGACCTGCGCCGCGGGGCTTATGACAGCGGCCCGTGGCTGCTGCGGCGGGCGGCAGAGGAGGGCCTGCCGATGCCGGTGCACCCCGGCGGGGAACCGATCGCCGATCAGCTGGCGCGGCAGCTCAGCCTGCCGGAGGTGCGGCTGCAGCCGGAGCTTCTGGCCGAGGCGGAGCGGCGGCTCGAACGGGAGCGGGCGGCGCGGCGTGTGACGCTGCAGACCCTGCTCGAAACGGCGGAGCGGACGGAGGGAAGCTTTGCCGTCTGCGGCTATGACCCCATGCAGCTTCGGGCGCAGGACGGCCTGCTCTGGAGCGGGAGCTTTCTCGCTCTGCGGCAGGCGGATGGCACGGTGCGCCGTCTGTTCGGTCCGTGCGCTGTGCAGCTTGCGGACGATCCCCACCGGGCGACGGCGCTGTTTGTGCCGCGAATGTGACAAAATTGTCACCTGCGAGTCACTGGCCCGTCACCGGGGCATGGTAAAATGAAGGCATCAAACGAAAGGAAGAAAACATCTATGGATCTTCTGACGGTCGAACATCTGACCAAAACCTACGGCACGGGGGAGAACGCTGTCCATGCGCTGGATGACGTGAGCTTTTCCGTCCCGCGCGGGCAGTTTCTTGCCATCATCGGCCCGTCCGGCTCCGGCAAATCGACGCTGCTGCATATTCTCGGCGGCGTGGACCGCCCGACGAGCGGCCACGTTTATATGAATGGGGAGGACGTCTACTCCCGCTCCGACACGACGCTGGCGATCTTCCGCCGCCGCGAGGTCGGCCTCATCTATCAGTTCTATAACCTGATCCCGGTCCTGAACGTGGTGGAGAACATCACGCTGCCCGTCCTGATGGATGGACGGAAGGTGAATGACGCGCGCCTCCAGGAGCTTCTGGACACGCTCGGCCTGCGCGGCCGCGAAAAGCACCTGCCGAATCAGCTTTCCGGCGGTCAGCAGCAGCGCGTCTCCATCGGCCGCGCGCTCATCAACGCGCCGTCCGTCGTGCTGGCGGACGAGCCGACCGGCAACCTTGACCGCAAGAACTCGCAGGAGATCGTGGAGCTGCTGAAATCCTCCAACCGCCAGTACGGGCAGACGCTCATCGTCATCACGCATGACGAGTCCATCGCCCTGCAGGCCGACCGCGTGCTTGCCATCGAGGACGGCCACATCGTCCGGGACGAGGTGATCCGCAAATGAATGTGTTTCACCGCGTTGCGCAGCGCTCCATGCGCGCAAACCGCATGCGGACGATCGTCACGATCATCGGCGTGATCCTTTCGGCGGCCATGTTTACCGCCGTGACGACGTTCGCGACCACGCTGATGACGCATCTGCAGCGGGTCACGGCCTATTTGGACGGCGCTTACTATCTCGGCGTGCACAATGTAGACGCCGACACACTGGCCTCCATGCGGGCCGACAGTGATATCGAGGCCCTTTCGACCGCCGAGGTGCTCGGCTATGCAGAGGTCACGGTCAACAACAGCAATAAGCCCTATCTCTATGTCGAGGCCATCGACGCCGGGTTTTCGGACCGGATGCCGGTCCATCTTGTCGAGGGCCGTATGCCGGAAAACGGCACGGAGCTGCTCATCCCGGACCACCTGCAGGCCTATTCCGACGCGGGGACCTATCTCGTCGGCGACACGCTGACGCTCGAGCTGGGCGACCGCTATTCCGGCGGCTGGCGGCTGTGGCAGAACAACGGCTTCCAGCCGGAAGGCGATGAGTCTGCGGACCCCGGCCTGACGGACGAGCCGGAGCAGCCGGAGCAGCTGCTGGCGCGCGAGACGCGTACCTATACGATCGTTGGCGTCTATCAGCGCCCGAATTTTGAAGACTACTCCGCGCCGGGCTTCTCTGCCCTGACGGTGCAGGAGAATGAGCCGCAGACCGGCCTGTATGATGTCTATTTGCTGCTGCGCGATGCAAAGCAGGAGACGCTTGACCGGGTCATGGCGCGCTACTCCGATGCGGCCGAGGGCGGTATCAGCATGAACTGGGATTACCTGCGCACACAGGGCAATTTCCGCTATGACAACTATTCGAGATTCTTGCTGATGTTTGTGGTCATCTTTGTCCTGCTCATCATGCTCGGCTCCGTCAGCCTGATTTACAGTGCGTTTTCCATTTCCGTCAGCGAGCGGACGCGGCAGTTCGGCCTGCTGGCGTCCATCGGCGCGACGCGGGCGCAGCTCCGCCGGACGGTCTATGCCGAGGCTGGGACGGTCGCGCTCATCGGCATTCCGCTCGGCCTGCTTGCGGGCTGCGGCGGTATGTGGGTGACGATCCGCCTGCTGAGCCCACGCATTTCCGGCCTGATCGGCACACGCGAGGTCGCGATGCGGTTTGCCGCCTCGCCGCTGACCCTGTTGGCGGCGGCCCTGATCGCGCTGGCGACGGTCTTCCTCTCGGCGCAGATCCCGGCGCGGCGTGCCATGCGTATTTCGCCCATCGAGGCCATCCGCCAGAGCCGCGACGTGCGCGCGGCGGCAAACCACGGCGGCTCCGGCCGCCTGAGCTACCGCCTGTTCGGCCTGCCGGGCCTGCTTTCCAGCCGCTATTTCCACCGCAGCCGTAAAAAGTACCGTGCCACGATCTTCTCCCTTGCCATGAGTGTGCTGCTGTTCGTCTCGGCGAGTACCTATGGCATGTACCTGACGGAGAGCGTGACCGAGAGCGTCAACCTGCCGCCCTATGACCTGTCCTATTCCACGGGCGAGGGGGAGAAGGATGTTGCCATGCTGCCCGCCCTGCGGGCGGCGGATGGCGTCGAGAAGGTGTGGTTTGCCTCCTGTGACAACGGCGACTATGTGCTGGACAGGAATGAATTTGCCAGCGGTTACCGGAATATTCTGGAGAAATCCGGCGCCGGAACCGCGGAGCTATTCCGCCTGCTACCTCGATGACGAGACGTTCAACGCCATCCTCGCCTCTATCGGCATGACGCGCGCGGAGTATGATGCCGCGCCCGGCGCGATCGTCTGCGACCACGCAAGCGTGACCTATTATGACGAGAACAACCGCCTGAGCTATACCGGCCGCGTACTGAACGACGGCGTCACGGCGCTGCGCACGTTCAGCGCGGACAGCCTCGAGGACGGCTCGAAATACGTCTATACCGCTTACGAAGACGGCGGCTATGTCAGCTACTATTACAACGAGACGAAGCAGACCTATCAGCCGCGCCCGGCGTCGTTCGGCGATGGGATTGCAATTGTTGGCCGGACGGAGACGCAGCTGACGAACAGCGGCTCTGACAGCCTCGTGCTGTACTATCCGTTCTCCATGGCCAAGGGCATTGCCCGGAACACCGGCTCGCTGATGCTGGTGACGGATGACGCGAAGCAGGCCCAGAAGAGCCTGGAGGAGGTCGTGAACGCCTCCGGCGAGACCTATACGGAGGGCAACCTCTATGACGCACGGGAGGAGTACCGCGACGCGGAGAATGCCCTTATCGTGGTGCGCGTGTTCGCCTATGGCTTTATCACGCTGATGTCGCTCATCTGTGTGGCGAACGTCTTCAACACCACGACGACGAACGTGCTGCTCCGCCGCCGAGACTTTGCGATGCTGCGCTCGGCCGGTATGACGCGCGGCGGCCTGAACCGCATGATCTGCTATGAGTGCCTGCTCTACGGCACGCGGGCCCTGCTCATCGGCCTGCCGCTGTCGGTTGCGCTGGCCTTCCTGATGTATCGCTCCGCCTCTTTCATCGGCGCGTCGTACTTCCGGCTGGACTGGACGGCTGTGCTCATCGCGTCGGTCATGGTGTTCCTCGTTGTGTTTCTCTCAATGATGTATGCCATGCGCAAGATCAAGCGCGACAATCCCGTTGATGCCCTGAAGAACGAGACGACCTGATCCGCGCCCATACGACAAAATTCGCCCCCGGCAGGTGACCCTGCCGGGGGCGAAAGGCTATGCTGTTGGTTTTTGTCGCTCGGCCAGCAGCCGCGCGGCCTCCGTGCGCATGGCCCAGACCATTTCGCACAGATATTTCGGAATGCCGGAGACGCTTCCCGTCTCGGCCATGGCCATGGCGGCGCAGGAGTGGCAGATGCGCCGGTTCTGGCAGCCGGTGCAGGTGCCGGAGAGACGTTGGGCCGAGCTGACGCGCGTCAGCTCGCTCCAGGCCTCGCGGAATGGCTTGCCCTTCAGCTCGATGCGCGGCTTCGGCATCATGCCGCAGGGCGTCAGCCAGCCGTCCCACGTCACCCAGAACGAGGCGTTGCCCGCGCGGCAGGAGATCGTGCCGTCTACGGGGTCGACGCAGTCCTCGTCCAGACCGGGGGGCGGGGCGATGCCGCGCAGGATGTTCTGCAGGAAGCGGGTGAAGTCCTCCTCGCCGCGCTGCAGGCGGTAGCGCTCCATGTGATAGTGCGCCGTTTCCGCCGGGGTGAAGCGGTCGTTCCGCCCGACCATGGTCGGGTCGCGGCGCAGCGGGGGAAACATATAGGTGTTGACCTCAAGGATGAGGTCCCGTTCGGCGGCATAGCTTACGATGCGCTCCAGATCGCCCGCGTTGTGCGGCGTGAGGGAGCAGTTGAGCTTGACGAGGATGCCTGCCTGCCGCAGCAGGGTGATGGCGCGGTCCACGCGGTCAAACATGCCGCTGCGGCCGCACAGGGCTTCGTAGGTCTCATTGCACGCGCCGTAGAGCGTGATGTTGATGCGTGTGGGCGGATGCTCGGCCAGCCGGGCCACGCGGGCCTCATCCAGCAGGGTGCCGTTGGAGTTGATGGAGATGAGGAAGCCCATCGTGCTCAGCCGCTCGTAAAGCGGCCAGAAGTCCTGCCACAGGAACGGCTCGCCGCCGGTCAGCAGCAGATAGAGCATACCTGCGTCGCGCGCCTGCTCGGCGATGGACAGCCACTGGATCAGCCCGACGGGCGGACGCGGCGAGGCGGCGACCTCGGCGGGCGTCTTACGCACATAGCACATCTTGCAGGCGAGGTTGCACACCGGCGAAAGCTCAAAGGTACCGCTCAGCGGCGTGAGTGTGCGGCTGGCGCGGTCAAAAAGATACTGTGTCAGGCGTGGTTCAACATAGCGTTCAGGCTGTTTCATGTTCCAACTCCGCTTTCAGGCAGTCGACCGCGGCGCGGTCGGGCGTACAGGTCAGGGCGTAGACGGGAACGTCCAGCGCCGCCAGCAGGTCGCAGACCCGCGCGACATAGCGGTCGTCCCATAGGTTGACGGTCATTCCCGCATACAGGCCGCGGAACGCGGCGGCGGGGGAGAGGCGGCGCAGCGAGCACGCGCTGCCCTGCGACAGCAGGACGATGGCGCGCACGGGGCGGCTCTCGTTTACAAAGCAGTTCGAGGACCCGGCGTATGGCGAGCCGAAGGCCGTCCACACGCCGTCCATGCGGCGCAGCACGGTGCGGTCGCCGTTAAGGAGCTCCGCGCCCTCATAGCGCTGCCAGAGGTCCGCCTGCGTGGACTTGCCGATGCCGGATACGCCGGAGAACAGCAGCCCGCCGTAGCGCGTGGAGACGAACGAGGCGTGCAGGATCATGGCGTCCCGCTGCAGCAGCAGGGCCTCGAGGGCAATGTGGGAGAAGCAGTTGGCCGTCTCGGAGAAAAAGCCCCGGTCGGCCTCCAGATATTCGATGGTCTCGCGCCCGTCCTGCTCCAGGTGGCCGACGGCGTAGGGCCGGTCGCCCTCACGCCGGTCGTGGAAGACGCGAAAAAAGCCGTCCTCCGTTCGGAAGACGGCAAAGGCATAATTTCGCAGAAGCTCGCGGCCGCGAACCTCGGGCAGAGCCTGCACGGGCAGCAGCGAGACAATCAGGGGTGCTTCGCCGGGCGCACAGAGGAAGGGCTGGAAGCCGCGCGTGACCTCCGGCCGGAACGGCATCAGCAGGCGGATCTCACAGCCTGCGATGGAGAAAGAGATCGATTCCACAGGGGGTCAGGACTGGAAAATTTTCGGCAAATCAACGCCGTTAGTATAGCAGTAAAACTCTTCTTTTACAATAGTTGTGCAAGCGCTACCAGCAAAAACTCCTGCCTGTGCCAAGTCGCCACCATCATATGGATAGCGATCAAGAATAATCGCACAATTCTGTGTATCGGCATTGCCAAGCTTATAATCGCACTGCGCAATATGCTCAGCCAGCACAAAATTTTCGTAAAATACCTCGGGTTTCTGATACTGCTTCATCTGGAATTCCCCCTTCAGAATGCGAACGGCGGCGCGAATGCGCAGGAGAGGCGCGTCAAAGGACAAACCGCCGGATTTTCTTCAATTACCGTAATCATAGCGCAGAGAACGCGTTTTGTCAACGTTTTTTTGCAGAAAATGCAACTTTTCCCGCGGCTTCGTCCGGAATTTCCATATGTTTCCAGATAAGGAAGCAAGTTCTGCGCCTCACTTTTCCTCGAGAATTTTGTTCAGCTCGCGCATGAAGCTGTTGATATCCTTGAACTGGCGGTAGACCGAGGCGAAGCGGACGTAGGCCACCTCGTCCACATCCTTGAGTTTCTCCATTGCATATTTGCCAATCAGGCTGGATGGCACCTCACGGTCCAGGGAATTCTGAAGGGTATTCTGAATTTCGTCCACCGCCCGTTCCAGAGTGTCCAAGGAAACAGGCCGCTTTTCGCAGGCCCTGAGAAGACCGCCCAAAAGTTTGTTCCGATCAAAGGTTTCCCGGGATTTATCCCGTTTGATCACAACCACCGGAACGGTTTCAATCACTTCATAAGTAGTGAAACGCTTTCCACATTTCAGGCATTCACGCCGGCGGCGAATCCGCTCACCCTCATCTGTGGGCCGGGAATCGATGACTTTGCTTTCGTCGTAGCCACAATAAGGGCACTTCATATTGTCACACTCCTTATTTTGCGTATATGAACTTATATAAACAATCTATCTTTTTTCACTGTGCTACAAAAATAGTATACCATGCCGTGGAAAAAACAAGCAAGATCTTTTTTAATAATTTGAAAAAAGTGTGTTCAAAAAGTTCCTTGCTTTTTCCAGTTCCTGCAGCTCTGTAAAATTTTTGCGGTATACCTCGATGATGACTTCCCCTCCATACCCAAAAGAACGGAGCATGCTGAGAAGACGCATGTAATCCATCCTGCCGCAACCGGGGAGGAGGCAGTCTTCCGATTCCGTATGATCGTTGATGTGGATGTGCACCAGACGTTCCCCCATGGCGGAACACATTTCAAAGGGATCTTGCCCCGCTCGGACAGCCTGCTTAATATCGAAGACAAAGGAGCAATCGTCCTGAAGGCGGCGGCGCATTCTGCGGATAAAAGCGGGATCTTCACTGCGGAAACGGTTAACATTTTCCTGAGCCAGCGTTACGCCGAAGGTCTTGGCGCGGCGGTTCAGATAAGCATACCGGTCTATATATTCTTCTTCAGAGATAGAGCTGTTCTGATAATCTCGTTGTCCATGTAGCACGACAAAGGAGGCCCCCAGATCCCGGGCTGCACGGAAGTATTCCTCATAAAAGCCGACGCTATCCAAGAAGCGCCTTTCATAATTGGAAAAAAGAAGGCAGCTTTCGTAGCCTGAGGTATAGGGATGCACGGAGAGAATACGGCAATTTTGTTCCTTAGCAATGCGGCGCAGTAAGGTAATAAATGGAGGCTGAAATTCGCTCCAGGTGTTGAAAAACACCTCGAAGGTGCGAAACTGCATAGAAGTCAGTGTGCGGAAAGAAGCCTCCAGCGGCTCCGGATAAAGGCAGGCAGTGGAAATGCCTGTTTGCATGGATATCACCTCAAATATATACCGTAACGACTTCAAAGAGCCGCCGCCAAAACGGGAGATACACTATACTATGAAAAAGGAGCCCCAAAATGCCACCGGGCGTGAAAGGCTCATCTCTGTAACTAGTATATAGATCTCGGTAAGATTTGTCTATAGGGTACTTTTGATATATATGTATATGTTGTTTTGTATTGCATTCGTTTATGGGCGAGGGAACGAAAGAGGCCCCCCGAAGCATAGGAAGGGGCCGCTTTCATACCGGCTAAACGAATTCGCAGTTTGCTACAGAATGTTGTCTACCGTTGGATATTCTGTTTTTTCTAGTCCTATAATCTGACTTTTGCATCGAGCGGCTTCTGTGTAAAGCTGTTCTTTAACATGGCAGGAGGCCAGGGAACGCAAAGTTGCCAGATTCTGCGAAATGGAATCCAATTTGGAATGGGGCGTATAAAGGGAAAGCTTTTTATAGCATTCTTCCCAGAGTTCTTCAGCTTTTTCAGAAT
>ERZ857984.1286-NODE-1286-length-21420-cov-5.024292_pt1 | contig 21420 bp, 13 predicted proteins | sample MGYA00519914_ERZ857984 | MGnify/ENA primary metagenome ERZ857984 (study PRJEB31778, sample SAMEA3449417) | human gut metagenome | biome: human gut; feature: human-associated habitat; material: faeces | place: United Kingdom | collected 2010/2012 ... | reverse complement strand
ATCCGGAATCCTTGCTTTGATGCCATCTGCTATACTGCGCTTCGGCGTGCGCTGATCTCGGAGCCTGATCTCACGGAGGATCCGATCGGACGCGTGCCCCGCGTTTGCATCGTTGGGCCCTGCACTCGCGGAATACCAGCTGCCCATAGCCCGCGGCGAAAGCCGTGCGGAAAGGAGATCATCATGGAAAAGAATTCTGCAACTGCGCCCTCGTCCCTGACGGGCGGGGCATCGGCGATGCCTGCGAGCGCCGGCTCGTCTGCGGGCACCGCCGCATCCGCCAAGGCGAACTCGCGCACGACGGCGATCGCGCGCACGGGCATGATCGCCGCGGTGTACGCCGCCGCCACGTTGGTGGCGCTGCTAGCGCTCCAGGGCCTTGCGTGGGGCCCGGTGCAGTTCCGCATTTCCGAGGCGGTGTGCGTGCTCGCGCTGCTCACGCCCAACGCCATCCCAGGTTTGACGATCGGCTGCGCGCTGGCCAACCTCATCGCGCTGGCCATCAACGGCACCGGGGCGCTTGGCCTGCTCGACGTCGTGTTCGGCAGCCTGGCGACGTGCCTGGGCGCGCTGTGGTGTTGGAAGATGCGCGGGAATCCCAAAGTCGCCGTGCTCGGCCCCGTGATCGCCAACGCGCTCATCGTTCCGGCGTACCTGCCGCTTCTGCTCCAGGGCATGGGCTTCTACACCATCCCCTTCACCACGATCGCGCTCGATGGCGCCTACATTCCGATGTACCTGTTCGGCCTGGTCGCGACGGGCATCGGCGAGGCGCTCGTGATGTATGCGCTCGGCCTTCCGCTGCTGGCGGCGCTCAAGCGCTCCGGCGTGGCGAAGCGCCTGGCGCGCTAGCCGCCGTGCTCCGATAGCCGCCTGCGCCCGGTGCGTCCGAGGTGGGCGGATGGCGGGCGGGACACGGGATCCGCTCGCGGGCGCGTGCGTCCTCGGCGTCGACCGGGCCGTTTCGACGACTTCGTCCGGACGAGCCGCCCCTGTTCTTTCGGTGGGATAGGGGCGCAGGCGTTGCAAAATCGTTACAATTAGGGGTTGCCGAGGAGCTCGGGCGGCGGCGTCCGCCAGGCGATGCGCCCCATCGTCGCAGACGGTGCGTCTCATCGCCCGCCAAACGGCGCGCCCCGTCGTGCGGCGCGTCCTGCCGCGTAAAGCGCCTTGGCTGCCTATCCCCGGATGAAGGAAGCGCATGAATCCCGTCATAATCGTCCCCACCTACGTTTCCGCCCGCCGCCGTCGCGAAGGCGGCAGCCTGCTTTCCGCCTACGACCACATGACCTCGCTGTCCCAGCAGGGCGAGCTGCCGCGTCTGCTCCGCTCGCTCGTCGACGTCGAGGGCGTGGGGCAGATCATCGTCTTGGTGGTGACCGAGCCGTCCATCGAGGCGCAGGCCGCCGAGAAGATCCAGCAGATCGCCGCCCAATTCCCGCAGCTCTCCATCGCCGTGATGGGCGCGCCCGGTCAGCCAGAAGGCCAGCAGCACGGCCAGAAGCCCCGCGCCCGCCAGCTTTTCGCCCGCAGAGGGCCCCTTGCGCAAAAAGAAGGCAAGCGCGAGCGCCAGCGGCAGCAGGCCGCAGAAGATGAGCGGGAGCTGGTTTGTGACCTCGCCCGCGGTGTAGGCGCCCGCAAAAAATTGGCGCACCAGGGCAAACGGCTCAAAGTTTGCGGCAAAGCCCCACTCCATTGCAAAGCTTGCCTTGCCCTGCCCCAGGGCAAGCGCGCAGGGCAGCAGCACCCAGGCGGCCAGGCCCCCGGCCAGGGCGCTGGCGGCGCAAAAGCGCCCCGCAATGCGCAGGCGGTGCGGTGCGCGGCCCAGCGCCAGCCAGTGCAGCAAAAAGTAGAGGGCGGAATAAAAGCAGAGCATCCAGCCAATGTAATAGCAGGTGAGCAGCGCGGCAAAAAGGGCCGCCAGATACAGCCAGGGCCGCCCGCCTGAAAGGAGGCGGCGCAGCCCCCACACCGCCAGCGGCGCAAGGATCACGCCGTCGAGCCACATGAGGTTCTGGGCAAAGCCCGCCATGTAGCCGCTGAGCGCGTAGGCGGCGGCCAGCGCCAGGGCCACCGGCCCGCGGCTGCCGAGGGAGCGCAGGAACAGGCCCATGGTAAGGCCCGCCGCGCCGGTTTTGAGCAGGGTGATGCAGACCACCGCCAGGCTGAGCTTTGCGGCGGGAAAGAGCAGCAAAAGCAGGTTGAAGGGGCTGAACAGGTAATAGGCGTTCAGGCTGAGGGCCTCGCCGCCGAGGGCTTTGTGCCAGGTGTAAAAGAGCCCGCGGCCGAACAGCTCTTTATAGCTGGCCATAAAGTTGAGATACTGGCCGCCCATATCGCCAAAGAGCAGGGTATTCGCGCCGAAGGGCTCGACCCCCCGGGCGGCATAGACCCCGGCCAGCAGCAGCATGGGAAGAAAAAACGACAGCAGAATTTGCGCCCGGCGGCGCATGGCCCTGGCCCGATCCGGCATTTTTACACCGCCCCCCTGTTTCACAAGTCGTTTTAGTATAGCCCCCAGATGTGAAGAAATTGGGAAGAAAACCTTTCAATTTGGAAACGAAACCGGAACAAAAGGGGCGGCGCCCGGCGGGCGCGCCGGGCGTTTGACATACGGCGGCAAAAGCTTTATGCTGAAGAAAAACAGCGGGGCGGCCCCGCTTAAAACACAGGGAGGGCGCACAGATGGAAAAAGGGCTGGTCCACCTTTATTGGGGCGAGGGCAAAGGGAAAACGACGGCGGCCATGGGGCTGGCCCTGCGCGCTTTGGGGAGCGGGCAGCGGGTAACGGTGGTCCAGTTTTTAAAGGACGGCCAAAGCGGCGAGCTGGAACCCCTGCAAAGGCTGGGCGTGAGGGTGTATTCCGGCAGGGCCGGGGCGAAGTTTGTGTTTCAGATGACCCCGCAGGAAAAGGCGGAAACAGCCGCCCGGCAGACGGCCCAGCTTGCCCGGGCGCTGGCCGGGCCCTGCGGGCTGCTGGTTTTGGACGAGGCCTGCGCCGCCTGGGAGCTGGACATGGCGGACAAAGCGCTGCTGCAAAAAGCGGTGCTGGAACGCCCGGCGGGGCGCGAGGTGGTGCTGACCGGCCGCCAGCCGGCGGACTGGATGCGCGCGGCGGCGGACTATTCCACCGAGATGCGCTGCCACAGGCACCCCTATGAGCGGGGGATCGCCGCCCGGAAGGGCGTGGAGTTTTGAGCGCCTGAAAGGTTTTACAAAAAAGGAACGCGCGCCCGCAGGGCTAAGGGACGGGAAGCCGGGGATTTTAATACAGCAAAATGGGGGGCCGCACCTGCGGCCCCCCATTTTGCTGCACGGGCAACTGGTAAACATTGCTTGCGGTTTTTAGGGCTTTGCTATTTTATAATGGTGGTAAAACGCATGGGCGCGCCGGACTGGCGGCCCGGAAAGGGGGAAGGCCCACAACTATAATGGGCCAAGGAGGATGGGCGAAACAAGCGTTTTATCCCAGGAGAACAGCGGGGAGCCGCCTGCAGCAGAGGAGCGGCCCTGGTACGCGGCGCTGCCGGAGCTCACCGAATTTTTGGTGGAGGCCCATTACGGGGATCACCGGCAGGATCTGCGGCCGTATCTTGCGCCGGACGTGGTGTGGCTGGGGGCCATGGAGGGGCAATACGCGGACACCGCGGAGGGAATGCTGGCGATTCTGGACCGGGAAAAGGGAATCCGGTTTGAAATACAAAACGCGGCGTACCAGCTTGTGGACGCCGACGGGCAGTGCGCCACCGTGTTTGGCAGCCTGCAGGCGCGCACCGCCGAGGGCAGCGGGCTGGTGCTGGCGTTCCGGCAGCGGGTCACGTTCCAGTATCGGCGCACCGGGGAGGGGCCCAAGGCCGTGCACATCCACGTTTCAAACGACTGGCAGGTAAAGGAAGCAAACGAACCGCTGCCCTTCCGGGCGGGAAAGGAAACCTACCGGTACGTGCAGGAGATCCTGCGCCGCAGCCGGACAACGCCCCGCAAGCTGATTTTGCAGGATGTGTGCGGCCGCCGCCATATCCTGGTGGAAAGCGAGGTGGTGTTTGCCGAGGCACAGCGGACCCACAGCGTGGTTTACAGCGTGAACGGCCCCATTGAGCTGTGCGAAAAGCTGGGCGGGCTGGCCGGGCGGCTGCCGGGGCTGCTGCGGGTGCACCGCAGTTACCTGGTGAACCCGGACTACGTGGTGGGGGTGAGCCGGTGTGCGCTGCATTTGTGCGACGGCTACACCGTGCCGGTGCCCGCACAGTGGTACACAAAGATCAGGGCCGCGATTGAAAAGCGCACGATTGGTGCAGAAAAACACACGATTGGTGCAGAAGCGGTTGATGAACCATGAATTTTAACTTAAAGTACGAAAGGAGCGGGGCTGACAAAACGCCCGCAGGGGATCGGGCGTTTGAGCCAAAAAATGGGCGCGCTGTTTTGTGGGTATACTATTCACAAACAAAAAGGGGGCCGCAACATGGAAGAAAAGGTTTTGAGCCTGGCGGGGCTGGAGGCATTCCGGCGCTGCCTGGTGGGCGAGGAACGCAGCGAGAACACGGTGGAAAAGTACCTGCGGGACGCGCGGGCGTTTTATCGCTTTTTGGGCGAGGACAAACGGGTGGACAAGGAGCGGGTGATCGCCTACAAGCAGCATTTGGCCGAACACTACAAAACAGTGAGCGCAAACTCCATGCTGGCCGCGGTGAACCGGCTGCTTTGGTTTTTGGGCTGGCGGGAGTGCCAGGTGCGGCTGCTGCGGGTGCAAAAGCGCAATTTCCGCGAAACGGAAAAGGAGCTGACCAAAAGCGAGTATCAGCGGCTGCTGGCCGCCGCGAAAAGCAGCCGGAATGAGCGGCTGTGGCTGCTGATGCAGGCCATCTGCGGCACGGGCATCCGGGTAAGCGAGCACCGGTTCATTACGGTGGAGGCGGTGCGGCAGGGCCGCGCGCAGGTGCGCAACAAGGGGCGTGAGCGGGTGGTGTTTTTTCCGGCGCCGCTGAAAAAGCTTTTGCTGGATTACTGCCGCCGCCAGGGCGTGGGCTCGGGCCCGGTGTTTGTGACCCGCAGCGGCTGCCCGATGGACCGCAGCAACATTTGGGCCGAGATGAAACGCCTGTGCGAGAGCGCGGGGGTGGACAGCGGCAAGGTGTTCCCCCACAACCTGCGCCACCTGTTTGCGGTGACCTATTACCAACTGGAAAAGGACATTGTGCGCCTGGCCGACGTGCTGGGCCACGCCAGCGTGGAGACAACCCGCATTTACACCGCCACCAGCGGGCTGGAACAAAAACGCCTGATCTCGCGGCTGGGGCTGGTGGGATGCGGGAGCTGAGCGGCAAAAAGAAAAGCACCACATAATCTGAATTATGTGGTGCTTACATAAAAACCGAACGGTTTATTCCATTTCACTATACCTTATTTTCACAAAAAATGCAATGTTTTATGTGCATAAAAACCATAAAACGACATTTAAAAAAAGCAGCGGCATTTGGAAAGGGCGTGCTTTGCGCCCCGCTTCCAGGTGCGTTTTTCGCTGCTTTTAAAACAGGCATGGCAAACAGGGCCGGGCGCTGCAAGGTTGGCAGCGCCTGGCTTTTTTTGTGTGTAAAAGTGCGCGGTGGGCCGCCGAAACGGCGGTGCGCCATGCGCGGCGCACCACATAATTCAGATTATGTGGTAGGTTTGCCACCTGTAAAAACGGAACTTTTAAGCGCTTTTTGGCCCGCGCGCGGGGGCGCAGAACGAAGGGAAGGGAGAGCGGGAATGCGTGTGAGGTCGGTGTTCAAGGCAGGGCTGTGCAGCGGATACGACGAGGCGCAGATCCTGGACTACCTGCGGCAGCTGCAGGGGGAGATCAAGGCGCAGGAAGAGGAATATGAGCAGGCGCTGGGCGAGGCGGAGATGGAAGTGGAGCGGCTGCAGGGGATCGTGGACGAGTACGACGCGGGCGCTGTGGAGCTGAAACGGCACATTATGGCGGAGCGTGCGGCAAGCCGGCAGGAGTTGGAAAAGCTGCGCAAGGCGCTGAGTGAAACGCAGGCAAAGCTGTGGCGCGCGGAGGAAAAGCTGGGGACCCGGCAGGGACAGGCAGGTGAACGGCCGTGACCGAGCGGGTATCGAGCCGGCTGGAACGCAAGCTGCTGCTGGAAGGCCGGCGGCGGGCAGGACGGCGGTGGCGGCGGCTGGGCGCGTTCTGCGGCGGGGTGACGGCGCTGGCGCTGGTGCTGCTGGGTGTGTTCAGTTTTGTGCTGGGTGTGGACGTGGTGCAGGGGGAATCGATGCGGCCCGCGTTCTGCCCGGGTGACATTGTGATTTACAACCGGCTGGCAAAGGAGTACGCGCCGGGGGACGTGGTGGTGTTTGCATACCAGGGCGGGGACGTGGTGAAGCGCGTGGCGGCCCTGGCGGGCGACAGGGTGGAGCTGGGCACCGAGGGCGAGGTTCTGGTGAACGGGGAAGCACTGGGCGGCAGCGCGGGCGAGGTGGAGCAGGCGGTGAAGACGCCGCTGACGGTGCCGGAGGGCAGCGTGTTTTTGCTGGGGGATAACCCTGCGGCCTCGCTGGACAGCCGGTATAAGGAAATGGGCCCGGTGGAGGCCCGGACGGTGCTGGGCAAGGCGGTGCTGGTGGTGCGAAGGATCGGCTGAGGAGCGGCCGAGAGTTAGCTAAAGATCGGTTAAAAGTTAGCTAAAGACGCCCGGAAGGGCTTTGGGGATAAAAAAAGCAAGGCAATCAGGAGGAACAAGGGATATGTCCACAATACTGCACATTGTACAGGAACAAAAGGAAAGGAAGCGGCTGGGCACGGCGGTGGGAGCGCTGTGCCTGGCGGTGGTTTTGCTGGCAGCGGCGGTGCTGGGCACGATCGGCACGGCGCGGGCTTTGCAGCCGGAAACGGTGGCACTTGCAAGCCTGGAAGATTTTGAGGCCTGCCTTTTGGACGTGGAGAGCGAGCGGTACGACCCAGCGGGGAGGTATGTGCTGGCAGGGGACGTGGACCTTGGGGGCCTGAGCGGGAGCATCGGGAGCGTGTACCGGCCGTTTACGGGGAGCCTGGACGGCGCGGGGCACCGGATCACGGGGCTTGTGCGGCCGCTGTTCGGGGTGCTGCAGGGGGCGCGGGTGGAAAACCTGCTGCTGGACGGCGCGGCGATTACGGAGGCGGCGGTGTACCAGGCAGCGGACGGGAGCTACATCAGCGGGTACGCGGCGCTGGCGGCGTGCGCGGTGGACAGCGAGATTGAGCGGTGCGCGGTGGTGGGCAGCGTTGTGCTGGCGAGCCCCGCGCCGACAAAGATCGAGGTGGAGCCGGAGGCGCCGGAGCAAGCGGGCGCTGCCGGCAGCGCAGAGGCCGGCAGCAGCACCGCCGCTGCCGACAGCGCACTGGACGAAGAAAGCGCGAGCGGGCCCGCGGAGGAGGCGGGCAGCGAGGCGGAGAGCGGCGCAGGGCAGGAAAACGGACAGGTGGAGCCGGGGCCGGAAGCGGAAGCGCCGCCCGCCCAGCCGGCAGAGCCTGCGGAACCGGTGGAAGCCGGGCCGGAGGCGGAAGCGGCAGAGGAACAAAGCATGGCCCCGGGGCTGGCGGAGGGCGCAGGCGCTGCGCTGCGGCTGGTGGGGGGCACGGTGCTGCCGGTGGGGCTGCTGACGGGCGTTTCGGCGGCCGGGGCGGGGGAACCCGCGAGCGAGGGCGCTGCGCAGGAGCCCGCGCCGGAGCCTGAACCCGAACCGGAACCCGAGCCTGTGCCGGAACCGGAACCGGAGCCCACCGAGGCGCCCGCGGCAACCGAGGCGCCCAGCGAAGCACCGGCACCCACCGAGGCGCCGGCCCTTTCGCCTGCGCCGGAAGCGACGGCGGAGCCCACGGCAAGCCCCCTGCCCAGCGAAGGGCCCGGGGCATCGATGAGCCCGGCGCCCAGCGAGGGACCCCAGAGCAGCGAGGCGCCGGAAGCGGAAGAAACGCCCGTGCCCAGCGAAACACCTGTGCCCAGTGAAACGCCCGCGCCCACCACAGCGCCAGGCGATTCGCTGGTGAGCGAGGTGCAGCCGGTGCGGCGGGAGTACATAGAGGTAACGCCCGGCGCAGTGGCTGCGGGCGGGCTTGTGGCGCAGAGCATGGGGAACACGGTGATCCGGCAGTGCTATGCGTTTGTGAGCATGAACGGGAAGAACGCGCCGGGCAGCCTTTTGGGCGGCTTTGTGGGCAGCGTGGAGGCAGGCGGCCTTGTGAGCGGGTGCTACGCCACCGGCACGGTGGAGGGCAGCGGGCTGACAGGCGGCTTTGCGGGCGCGAGCGACGGAAGAATTGAAAACAGCTTTTCAACGGCGACGGTGACGGGCGAAGGGGAGCCGGCGGGCTTTTTGGCGGGCGGCAGCGGGGAAACCGAGGGCTGCGTGTACGACCGGCAGATGGCCTGCGCGGGCGACAGCTATGCCGAGGGGCGGGACACGGCCGCGCTGACCGGGCAGGCGGAGCTTTTGGGCGAGTGGTATTACGCGGAGCAGGCGTACCCGCAGATTGCGTATTTTGCGCAGCACGAGGACGCTGCGCAGGCGCTGCGGAGCAAGGCGAGCGCGATTGCGCTGGTGCTGCCTGCGGGGCAGACCCTGCAGGATGTGCTGAGCGCGGGCGCGAGCACGGTGGAGCTGACCGAACAGGTGGACGGCGAAGCGGTGGAGTGGAGCGCCAGCGGGGCCATTACGGTGCAGGGGGGCGTTGCCATTGTGGGCGCGCCGGGCGCCGGTGCGCAGCCGGGCCCAGCCCCGGAAGGAAACGACGAAGAGGCTGGGGAGCAGCCGGGGGGTGAAGCGCCCCCCGCGCCGGAGGAAAACGGGCCGGAAGGCACCCCGGAGCAGGAGCCGGGCAGCGGGCCCAGCGCGCCGCCGGAAGCGGAGGAACCGGAAAGCGGGGACGCGCCGCAGGAGAGCGCGGGCCCGGAGAAAAATGAAACAAACCAAGAAAGCCTTGCCGCAGAGCCGGCGGCGGGGCTTGTTTGTGTGCACCCATTTTGGGGCGTGAAGCTGGGCCTGGGCGCGGGGGCTGTGACCCCGCAGGGGGCCGAGGCAGAGGGCGGCCAGGAGGTGCAGGGCGGCCAGGCCGAGGGGGCCGCGCCGGGCGAGAGCGCCGATGCGCCTGCCCCGAGTGAAGAAAACGGCGAAGCGGCCCCGGGCCAGCCGGAACAGGGCGCGGAAGGCGAAGCGGAGGACGGCGGGCAGGGCAATGCCGCCGTTCCGGGTGAGGGCGGCGAACCGGCCCCCGCCGGGCTCAGCACCGGCAGCATTACCGGCAGCCTGGGCGGCGTGGCCAAGACCTTTTCGCTCACCGCAGAAACGCCGGTCACGGCTGCGGCAGGGCTTAGCGACAACTGGATTGCGGCTTACAAGAGCACAGCAGGCTACACCGCGCCCGCGCAGGACGACGCCGGCTATTACCTTTTGAGCAGCGCTTTGGATCTGGCCTATTTTTCCAACCTGAGCAACACCACAAACGGCAATGCAAAGGCGAAGTTGGTGGCAGACATCGACCTTTCGGGGAAATACTGGATCCCGATTGCCTGCAAAGACCAATACACTGCCTTTACGGGTGTTTTAAACGGGCAGGGGCACACGATCACCGGCATGACGGTGGACGCGGAGGCGGTAAGCAGCTATTACGGCAGAGAGGCAGCGGGATGTGCAGGGCTGGTAGGTTTATGCACCACCGGCCAGATCAGCCGGATTAAGTTCACAAACGGCAGCGTAAAAGGGCTCACCACGCGTGTAAGCACCTGGACCGAAACCATGGCTGGCACCGTTGTGGGGTATTTCCCCGGGACCGGAAGCATTACAGGATGCACCGCTGAAAACATGAATGTAACGAGCGCCACCAGAATGGGCGGCCTTGTGGGAAGGAATGACAACGGGACCATCCAGAGCTGCTATTACCGCAACGGAACCATAGGCGCCGGCATTGACATCACCAACGCAGACTTTTACGCCGGAGGCCTTGTGGGCCAAAATGCGGGGACCGTGAAAAACTGCTATGTGACCGACTGCACCCTGCGCGGCTACAGCGCGGACGCCCGCGTGGGCAAGGGGACGGCGGCAAGCGCTTGTTACTACAATTCGGAAACGATCAAGGGCGAAACGACCGAAGCGTTCAACGTGAGCGGCGGCGTTGCCACTGCGGCCATGAAAAGCAACCAGTTTGCTGTGCAGCTCAATAAAGCCGCGGCCAGCGGCCTGGCATGGGCGCAGCCGGCCCCTGAAAGCTACCCTGAGCCTGTTGCCAAAATGAGCGAGAGCACGTGGTTTGCCGCGGGTCAAGCCATCTACAGCAATAACGTGGCTGCGATCGCGGCGGGGACCTATTTTTCCGGCACGGGCACGGCGGCGGACCCCTTCCTGATTTCCAGCCGGGAGCAGTTTGTGTGCCTGGACTTCATTTTTAACAACAACAGCGCAAACGTATCCAGAGGGATGAGTAAGCCATACAGCAAGGATGCATTTGCGCTGATCACGGACATTGACCTGACCGCGGTGAACACCGCCACCGGCGAGCGGGTACAGTGGGCCCCGTTTTTTGCAAATGCGGACTTTAGCAGCCAGGGGGAGATCAGCCTGGACGGCCGCGGCCACAGCATTAGCGGCCTATACATCAACAGCGGAGAAGCGGCGTTTGCCGGGCTTCAGGACGCAAGCATCAATCCGCGCAGCGGGCTGATCGCCAGCCTGCATTTTTCCGCTGACCGGCCTGTGTTTGTGAAGAACCTGACCCTGAAAGGCCCCGTTGTGCAGCTGAGCGAGGCCAAGGGAGGGTGCGGCCTGCTGGTGGGGGAGATGACATCAGAGATTTATTCCAACGCGACGGCGGAGGGCAGCGGGCTGTTCAACTGCGCGGTGGAAAACGGCACGCTTAAGGTGAGCGCCGGGAGTAACAGCTTTGCTTATCAGGTGGGCGGCATAGCCGGGCAGGTGGCGAACGTCATTTCGGAGGACACGCCGCTTCAGGGCGCGGCAATCGAGGGGTGCACCTTCGGCGGCAAAATAGAAGTGACCGACACCTACTATACCTTCTGCTACGGCGTTGGCGGGATCGTTGGCTCCACCAACGCGGACGTGACCGACTGCAGCAACGACGGCACCATCACAAGCCTTTTTTCAGATGTGGCCACCCCCGCTTCAAATGTTACCGGCGGCGTGGTGGGCAGCAGCAATGCCAACATAGAGCGCTGCCTGAACACCGGCGCGCTGAGCGGCGGGCCCTTTGTGGGCGGCGTGGCGGGCTATTTTAACGGCAGCGGCGGCAAGGTGCGCGACTGCGGCAACACCGGCACCCTGACGGCCCAGGGCGCAGCCCGCGTGCAAGCGGGCTGCGGCATTGTGTTCACAATGAATCAAGGCAGCCTGCTGAACTGTTATAACGCGGGCGATGTGGATATGGGGAGCAACGGGTACAGCGTGACCCAGTGCGGCAGCAGCAGCGTGAAGGTAGACGGCTGCTTTTACGACAGCAGCGCAAAGGGCCAGCCCGGCGTATTCAACGGCATGGGAGCCGAAGTAACGAACGTGACAGGCGTTTCCACGGCGACGATGAAGAGCTGGGGTATGGCCTACCAGCTGAACGGCGCGCCGGACCTGAGCGCGGGCGGCACCACGGTGTGGCGCACGGCCACCAGCGCGGCCGAGAACCGCGGCTACCCGGTGCCGGGCACCCTGGCCCCCGCGGCCAGCTGGCAGAGCGTGGGCCAATGGGTGGACGAGCTGGCCGCCGACCAGAAGCCCGGCGGCACCGGAAGCGCGGGCGACCCCTACCAGATCGGCACGCCCGAGGCGCTGGCCTGGTGGGCCTACCGGAGCATCAGCAAGAGCGAAACGGAGAAATACGTTACCCTTACGGGGGACATTGACCTTGCGGGCGGAAGGTACACCGGCCGAGCGAGCGGCACGGGCCTGGACTGGGCGACTGTGGGCCGCTTTAACAGCGCCGTGTTTGACGGCGCTGGGCACACCATCTCGCGGCTTACCATCCGGCAGCGAAGCGGCAGGGACTTTGGATTTTTCGGCTACCCAGGTACAGCCGCCACGGCGGATACGATCATCCGGAGGATACTTTTTGCGGATGTGGACATTGCGATAACGGGCAGCCAGTTGACCAGCAGCTCGGCCAATATCGGCGTGGTGTCGGCCCTGCTTCTTTCAGAGAACGGATACCAGTGTATCGTGGAACAGTGCGGCGTGGTGAGCGGCACGGTCGTGTATACGAGCGGGACCGTGCCAAACCCGGAGTGGGTCAGCGAGATCGGCGGTGTTGTGGGCGGCGGACAGTCGGGCACGGTGAGGGACTGCTTCAACCTGGCCAGCATTGTGCAAAACGGAACGGAGAACGTGGGCGTAAGCCTGGGCGGTATTGCGGGGTCGGTACGAACGGCCGAGAACTGCTACAACGCCGGCCCGGTCAGCTGCACAAGCAGCCAGGGTAGCGTAAGGCCGGTGAGCAACACATGGACCGGCAGCGTGTTCACGAACAACTATTACGACAGCACGGTGACCGGCGCGGCCACGGCTGTGACCGGGGTGACCGGCGCGGCCACGGCCGAGATGCAGGCCTACAGCATGGTGGAGAAACTGAACGCGGGCCGCACGGGAGCCGACGCGCCCTGGGGCTACAAGCCGGGCGGGAATTACCCTGTGCTGGGCGGCTCGAAGTTTGCCAGCTGGACCGAGGCGGTGAACACGATGGCGGCCGCCGGCACACTGAGCCGGCAAAGCCTGGTGGATTCGGGCCAGCTGGTGATTAAGGAGATGGAACCGTTCGCAATAGACAGCTCCACAACAGTGGAGCGCAAGCGCTACATTGTAAACACCCCCCTGGCCCTGGCTTATATGAAGGTGAAGGAAGAGAGCAATCTGGAATTTTTCAACGAGCTGGCCCTGGGGGCCGACCTGGACATGGCCGGCGAGGGGTATGGCGGCACCGCAGCCGCCCCGCTGAAGTGGGACCCGATCAGTGACGGACGGTATGTGCAGATGGACGGGCGGGGCCACACCATTTCCCACCTGAGCACCTACCTTTTCGGCACGATGAGGGGAGCGGAAGGCATTTACTGCAACCTGAAAAACGTGACCCTGAAGGACGGCGGGGGCGGCCTGGCGATGTACCCTGAATGGGTAAACGTGGTAAACTGCCACCTGCAGGGCATTACCTTCAAGGAGATGTACGAAGGCAATGGGCTGCTGGCCGGCGCGGCAAACGCAACCATCGAGGACTGCACGGTGAAGGACCTGACGGTCCTTCAGGAGGCCACTCAAAACGGGGTGGGCGGCATTGTTGGAGGCGGGGCGCTCAGCACAGTGCTGAGAAACTGCACGCTGAACGGCATGGAGGTGCGGACCGAGGCAGGCGTCACAATCCCGTACGGGATCGGCGGCCTGGCCGCGGAGCTGGATGCGGACAGCCGGGCGGAGGGCTGCACGGTGCAGGGCGCGATCAGCCAGCGCGGCGGCATGCAGATCGTGGGCGGCATTGCAAGCCAGAACCGGGGCACGATCGTGAACTGCCGGGTGGACGCCACCCTGGGCAGCGAGAGCCAGCCCTGCGGCATGGCGGGCGGCATTGTCGTGGGCAACGGGGGCAGCATTGAGCGCTGCGCTGTAAAAGGCACCCTTTATACCGGCGATACGGCGGGGGGCATTGCCGCATCGGGCGGCGGCAATGTGAAGGACTGCTACAGCTGGCTTGCCCTGAACAGCGCCCAGAGCGACAGGGTGCTGGTGGGCATTGCGGATGGAGGCAGCATCAGCAACTGCTATTTTGCGGGCTCGTTCGGGGGCGTGACCGGCACCGGCTACGGCATTACAAAGAACGGAAGCGCGGCGTACTGTGTGTACCAGACGGGCACGGGGATCCAAAGCGGCGGGGGCGGCATGGCCGTTTCCGCAAGCGAGCTGAAAACCGCGGACATGGCCGGCGTGCTGAACAACGGGCGCACCGGGCTGGCTGCGCCCTGGGTGTGGAACAGCGGCAAAAACAACAATTACCCCGACCTGGGGCTGAAGCTGAGCGGCTGGGCCGAGGTGGGCCAGGCCGTGGACGAGGGAAAGGCCGTGGGTACGGGCTTCCGCCCGCAGGGCGACGGCACGGCCGGTTCGCCCTACCAGATCGGCACCCCGGAGGCGCTTGCCTGGTTTGCCTATAAGGTGAACACCGAGAACGCGGCCTACACGGCAAAAAACGCGGTGCTGACAAGCGACCTTGACCTGTTCGGCGGCGCGTACAGCGGCGTGAGCGACAAGAGCGACCCCACCAAGGCGCTGCCCTGGAAGGCGATCGCGTATACAAGGACGGGGGAGGCAACCCAAAACTACACCGGCACGCTGGACGGCGCGGGCCACACCATCTCGAACATGTACTGCACGGGAGATAACACGATGGGCGTGGTGGGCAGGCTTGGCATGAGAGGCGTGGTGAAAAACCTGACCACCGACGCAAGCTGCTACATGGGCGTGGGTTACGTTAGCCGCGGCTCGAGCATGGGCATGATCGCGGGCTACTGCGAGGGCACCGTGAGCGACTGCACGAACTACGGGCCGCTCAAGCCCGGAGAGACCAACTCCGCCGGGGGCGGCGTGGTGGGCACCGTGGGCAACGGCGGCGTGGTGCAGCGCTGCGCGGGCATCGGCGTGGTGATGGAAGGCGTGCAGAACACGGGCCTGCCTGTGTATTTTGGGGGCGTGGCGGGCATGGTTTCCGACGGCGGCACCGTGACCGGCTGCTATTCCCGCGGGTGCAGCATCGACGCAGGGAAAGGAAGCTACAGCACCTTTGCGGGGGGTGTGGCAGGCTATGTAAGCGGCACCGGCACTGTGAAAAATTGCTACAGCACCGGGGCAAGCCTGACCGCCCAGGATGGCCGTGGAGCCATTCTGGGGGGAAAAGCCACCAGCGCGGCCAATGCGGAGAATTGCTTTTACGACCTGGAAAGCGGCTTTAACACCGACCGGCACGGCGGGCGGGGCCTGAGCAGCGCCGCGCTGAAAAGCTGGGGCGCGGCCTACCAGCTGAACGGCGCGCCGGACCTGAGCGCCACCCTCGGCATCGTGTGGCGCACGGCGGCCAACGCCGGCGAAAACGGCGGCTACCCGGTGGTGTGCGCCGCGGGAGAAGGACTGCGCGGGGCACAGGACTGGAACGAGGTGGCCGCGTGGGTGAAGAACTTCCGGCCCACGGGCGTTATGCCGACGCTGAGCGGCCAGACCTGGACGGTGAGCGAAGCGGCGGGCCTTGCCTACTGCGCCTACGAGATCAACAGCGACAACGCCGCTTACGGCGGCTACAACATCACGCTGGACGGCGACATAAACCTGCACGGCGGCCGGTACAGCGGCCGCATGGCCGGCGCGGCCCTGCAATGGCCCACCATTGCGACCTATTCGGGCGTTCTGGACGGCAAGCTGAACAGCATCAGCAACGTGAGCATCAACGGCACGGGAACGATGGGCTTTGTTCAAAACCTGACGGGCGGCACCATTCAAAACCTGACGCTGGCAAGCGGCACCTACAACGCCGGTTATAATGTGACCAAGGTGATCGGCGTGTTTGCGGGAAAGGCCACGAACGCCACGCTTCGGCAATGCCTGAACTACATCCCCACCGAGTTTGCGCGGAATGCGGATACCTCTTACACGGGCGGCATTGTGGGGCAGGCCAGCAACACGCTTGTGACCAACTGCGCAAACTTTGCGCATATGGGCAACACCAACACCTATTCGATCCCCATGTATGGGGGCGGCATTGTTGGAAAGGCAGAAAACGGCTGTACGATTTCCAACTGCTACAATGCAGGCGACATGCACATCCTGAACGTGGGCATGACGGGGGCCATCGTTTCGCCCAGGGACTTAAGCGCCACGGTGAGCAACTGCTGGTATGACACACAGACCAGCGGGAGTATTACCGCAGTGGCCGGCGTGACCGGCGTGACCACGGCGCAGATGAAAACCTGGGGCATGGCGTACCAGCTGAGCGGCGCGCCGGACCTGAGCACCGCCCCCGGCACCGTGTGGCGCACGGCGGCCAGTGCCGGCGAAAACAGCGGTTACCCGGTGCTGTGCGCCGCGGGCGAAGGCCTGCGGGCGGCGAGCAGTTGGCGGGAGGTGGGCGAGTGGGTGAACACCTGCAAGCCCACAGGGTATGTGCCGACGCTGAGCAGCGGCACCTGGACGGTGAGCGGCCCGGAGCAGTTGGCCTACTGCGTATACATGGTGAACACGGACAGCGGCAGCCGGGCCAACAACATCACGCTGAGCAGCAATATCGCCCTGGGGGGCGAGCGGTATACCGGCGGCACGAAGCGGCTGCTGTGGAGTGCGCCCGGAAGCTATTCCGGCGTGCTGGACGGCGGGGGGCACACCCTGACGCAGCTTGCCATGGGCAGCAACTTTATCAGCAACCTGGCCGGCGGCACGCTGCAGAACCTGACCTTCGACGGCAGCTGCACCATTACATCCACCGGTCACGGGGGGCTGATCCAGCAGATTATGGGAACCAAGCCGACGGTGCGCAATGTGTACAGCGCCACGGTGATTGCCTGCGGATATGGCGCGGGCATCGTGGTCTATTCACAGGACTGCACCGACGGGCTGATCGAGCATTGCGGCGTGACCGGCGACATCACCTGCAGAGGCACCGGAAACTACGCGGCCAGCGGCATTGCAAACTATACGGAGAGTACGGTGACCATTCGGGACTGCTATTATGTGGGGACCATCACCGTGACCTCGAACCTCGCGGACACCAAGGACAAGCTGAGTATGCGGGGGATCGGGGGGAACAACCCCATCATCGAGAACTGCTATTTCGGCGGCCAGCTGGTGGGCGAGGGGGCGCGGGAGCGCCAGCCGATCGGCGGCGGTTCGGTGCGGAACTGCTATTACGACAGCGAGCTGGGCAGCTTTTCGAGCGGCGGCTCGGGCACGGCCCGGACCACGGCCCAGATGAAGAGCCGCGGGTTGGCGGACGCGCTGAACGCGGGCAGGACCGGTGCCGACCGGGTGTGGTACACCAGCCTGGACAGCGAGATCACAAAAGGCTACCCCACCTTCAACGCGCCCGCCGCCACGGTGCAGGTGACGATCGACCCGGCGCGGGGCGAACAGGGGTATGGCACGGTGGCAAGGACCTTCTTCCCCAAGGGCTCGGAGATCACGGACAGCTATTATCGGATCCGGCCTGAATTCCAGTACAGCGCCGTTACCGACGCGACGTTCAGCACCGAGCTAACAAACCCGGGCTGGACAATGCGGCCCGGAACGTATTACACCCAGAACCGGTATTTGCAGGGCAGCACCAACGCGAACAAAAACGCCGCCCTGATGATCGGCAGCAGTGCCCAGGCTTACTCTGGGTGCAACGATGTTTCGCAGGCGACACGCGGCGACAAATTACTTGTGGCGTACCTACACACATCGAATGGGGGCGGCAACGACACACGGCTGCACTTTTTGGCGGCAAACGCCTACAACAGCACGGAAACGCGCTATGTTGTGCTGAGTTTCGGCGGCGCGGACGGCAAGCGGTACGAGATACAGGCCACGGTGAAGCCGGTGACAAGCAAGACGGTGAACGTTACGGTGCCGGTGAACAGCACGATTGAGCTGACGCCGGGCGTGGCGGACAAGGCCTACACGGCGGAGTTGTACGTTCAGAACAACGGCACATTCCCGATTACGGGGAGCATTTCCAAGGTGACGGCGGCCACGGGCACGGGCCTGAAGGCGCTGAAACCGGTGGCGCAAAGCGTGAACGTGACCGGAGCAGACGCGCCGGCGGGCAACGTGCACCTGGGCGTGACCGACCCGGCCACGCCGGGCAGCCCCGCGATCGGCAGCCTTTATTACGACCCCGCGAGTGAGAAGATCCCGTTCAGCTTTGCGCTGGGAGCGAACAAGGCGGCGAGCGGCGCGGCGAGCACGGGTGGGAAGATCGGTTTCCGCTATTTTATGGACTACGGCACGGTGCTGAACGACACGGCAAGCAGCTTCCGGTACGACGTGGTGTACACGTTCGGCGTTTCAGAGGCAGACGTGGCCCTGGGCGGCGCGGCGCTGAAGTAAAGGGAGGCGCGGCGATGGAGCGCAGGAACAAAAAAACGCGATACCGCGCCGGGGCCGGGAGGCCCCGGCGGCGGGGCACGCAGTGCTGGCTGTGGGCGTGCGCGGTGCTGGCGGCGCTGCTTGCAGCGGCGTGCGGTGTGTTTGCGGGCAGCTATTTTGGCTGGCTGCGGCTGCCGGACGCATTGCAGGCGCAGGTGGACATTCTGCCGGATGTGAACGCCCGCACGGGCAGCCTGAAAGCGGGGGGCGCAGAACCTGTGGAGGCTGGTTTTTACCAGGCGGTGTTCAACCAGGCCCCGAGCCTTGCAGCGGACGGAAGCTGCAGCATTGAGTTTGAGAACCCGGAAACGAACCACTACAACGCGCGGCTGGCCCTGTATGACGGGGCGACGGGGGAGCTGCTGGGCAGCACCCACCGGGTGGACCCGGGGCGGTATGTGGAAACGCTGCAGCTGGACAAAGCGCCCCCGGCGGGTGCGCGCCCGGCACTGGCGGTGATTGAGCTGTTCGAGGGGAAAACGCCCGTGGGCAGCCTGAAATTCGAGGTCACCCTCACGGTGGCGGAAAAAGAGGGTGAGTGAGCATGCACACCTACCACGCGCCGCCCGGAGCGAGAGGAAAAGCCAGACAGGGCGCAGGGGCGGCGGGGCCACGGCGGAGCGGCGGGAGCAGCCGATTGTGGGCGGGGCTGGCGATTTTGCTTTTGCTGCTGCTGATCGGGGTGATCGGGGCCTTCAGCTGGTGGTACAGAGCGGCGCAGCCCGCCGATGGGCCGGGCCTGCCGGACGCGAACGCCCGGGTGGGCACGCTGGCGGACCCCGCCGGGCGGCAGGCGGAGCTGGACCGGATGGCGGAGGAGGGGATGCTGACCTTCGGCATCAACGCCACGCCCAGCTTTGAGAGCGGCGGCGCGAAGGGCAATTTGATGATCGAGAACCCGCCGGAAAACGGCAATCGGTTCACGGTGGCGATCTACCGGCAGGACACGGAAGAAAAGATCTATCAATCGGGGTATCTGGACCCGGGGCAGGTGATTGAAACGGCGCCGCTGGACGCGGAGCTGGCGGCGGGGGAATACCCGTGCGTTGCGTATTTTGACGCGTACAGCCTTGGGGACGACAGTTACCTGGGGCGGGCGGGGGCCGAGATCACGGTCTACATTTTGAGCTAGGGGGCGCGCGGTGGAAACAAACGAAAAAGAAGCGCGCACCCGAAGGCGCAGCCTTTGGCTGATGCTGCTGCTCCTGGTGGTGATCGGCGCGGCGGCCCTGGCGGCATGGGCGCTGGCAGGCGTGAACACAGCAAAGCCGGAGCGGCTGGAGCTGGAGCCGAACGCGGTGGTGGGCGCGGTGCCGGGGCAGGACCCCGCCGCGCGGCAGGCGGAGCTGGACCGGGTGGTGGAGGCAGGGATGCTGACCATCAGCATCAACGCAACGCCCTGCGGCAAGGCGGGCGGCCGGGTGAACTGGCTGATCGAAAACCCGGCAAACCAGGGCAAGTACATCCGGGTGGAAGTGCAGCGGCAGGACACGGGCGAGCTTATTTACAAGACGGGCGCGCTGAAGCCGGGCACGTATGTGGAGGCGGCGGAGCCGGACACGGAGCTGGCGGCGGGTGAATACGCCTGCACGGCGGTGTTTTACAGCTACGAGCTGGAAAGCGAAGAGTACATCGGCAAGGCGGCGGCGGAGATCACGCTGACCATCCAGCCGGGAGAGGAGGGGACGAAATGAGAAAATGGATGGGGGCAGCGCTGGCGCTTACCCTGGCGGCCTGCGTGCTTGCGCCGCCGGGCCCGGTATTTGCGGAAGACGCGCCCCAGGCGGCTGTGAGCGAGGCGGTGCTGGACCTGGATGGACACGGGGAGGCCGGGGCCGACACGAGCATTACGGGAACGGTGCGGGCAAACCTTGTGTCGGCCACTTTGCCCTCGAACATTGCGTTCACCTTTGACCCGGCGGCGGAGTTTGACCCCACGGCGGGCAAAAACCAGGTGGACACCCCCTCCGCGGCCGCGGCCACCAACCATTCGGTGGTGCCGGTGGTGCTGGAGATTACACAGGTGCAGGTAAAGGACGACGGGCACCTGGGGGAAAACCCGCTGGACGGCAGCGCCCAGACCCTGAAGCTGAAAGCCCATGTGAACGACCAGTGGAAAACGGTCGGCGGTGTGCAGGAGCTGGTGGAGCACGGGGTTGGCGAGCCGGGCACGGCCATTTTGGCGCTGCGGCCCAAAGGCGAGCGGTTTGCCAGCCTGGAAGCGTTTGAACAGTACGCGCTGCTGCCCACGGGCAGCGGCGGCCCCACGGCGGCCACCCCCCTGCGGGCCGCCACGCTGCCGGCGGACAGCACCGTGCCGCTGGAGGTATACGGCAAGCTTGCCAGCGACCGGCTTTACGGGGAATACGGTTTTTCCGTGGGCGTTACCCTGAAGGTGCGGGCGCTGCAATCGGGCGAAAACTGGGACTACCTGCCCAGTGTAAATTAAACTTTTAAACATTTTAAACATTGGAGGAATTGGAACATGAGAGCAAAAAAACTGACCGCGCTGGCGCTTACCCTGGCGCTGGCTGCCAGCCTGGGGCTGCCCGCGCTGGCGGCGCCGAGCGCGAGTTCGTCGCAGGTGACCAAGACGCTGACCAACAACAGCGCCACCACGGACACCCAAATCACGGGCACGATTGTGGCGACCCAGCTGAAGGTGACCCTGCCGCTGACCATCGCGTTCGACATTGACCCCACCAAAGCCAGCACGGCGGCGGGGGCGGTGTGCAGCAACCAGATCACCCAGCCCGCAAGCCTTACCATCACCAACAATTCGGTGGTGCCCATTTGGGTGCGGGTGAGCGGAGTGAGCACGGCGGCGGTGACCGGCGGGCGCGCGCCGAGCCTGACCCAGACGGCAAGCGATGTGACGGGCACGGCGGCGGCAAACGATTTGAAGATGATGTTCGCGCTGAAGGACGAGCATTCGGCGCCGGCGGACTTTGCAACGGCCTCGGACTGGATGACCGCGAGCACACTGGCCAGCAGCAAGTATTACCTGAACACGAAAAAGAGCGGGGGCACGGCGCTGGCGGCGGACTATGTGGGCCGGCTGGAACAGGCGGGCACCACGACGGTTACGGGCAACGGCACCAAGGACAGCGTGACCTTTAAGCTGTACGGGCAGATCAACCGGGGCTGGCAGGTGGGCGATTCGTTCAAGATCACCCCGACCTTTACGGTGTCGGCCACCAAGCCCGCCTGAGGGCACAGGCGTTTCTGTTTTTAGGTTTCATGCGGGAGCGGCGCGCCGCCCCCGCATGGCAGAGGGCAAGACCGAAAGCGGGGCTTGCCCCC
>ERZ857984.1285-NODE-1285-length-21425-cov-5.317548_pt1 | contig 21425 bp, 19 predicted proteins | sample MGYA00519914_ERZ857984 | MGnify/ENA primary metagenome ERZ857984 (study PRJEB31778, sample SAMEA3449417) | human gut metagenome | biome: human gut; feature: human-associated habitat; material: faeces | place: United Kingdom | collected 2010/2012 ... | reverse complement strand
TTTTATAGATGTTTTTTTAGAAACTTCAAAAAATGTAAGCATATTTGAAAGTTGTTTTTCAATAAGCCAACCGTCAGTTCCGTAAATGCAATGATACTGCCAAATAATTAAATTTTTGCTTCCCTGTTCTTTTAATTTTTTAACATAATCGATTTGAATATCTTTATAAACGGGAATAATCTCGCCGTTTTCTATTTTCTCTAAAGTAATTTCCGTAAAAGGCTCAGCATATTCTCCGTTTGGTTTTTTCCATAAAAAAGGATGAAAAATAGAATCGTAATTATGCGTATCCATAGTGGCGTAAATTGAAGATAAAGATTCAATATTTTCGTAAATAAATTTTATTATTCTTTTTATATCTTCAGAAGCTCCTTTAACGGGCAAAGCGCCTTTTTCCATATCTACAAAATCTCTTTGAGCGTCAATTATAAGCAAGGCTTCGTTTTTATTATTATTTTTTATATTAATCGAAGATGCCAAATTATAAATTTCGCTTTGGCTTATAGGATTTTCTTCTTTAGCGATATATTTTTCATTAATAATTTTATTTAAATCAATCATAATAAAATTTCCTCTAATTTTTTAATTTTAAAATTATATCATATATTTGAATTTATTGTTATATTTATTCGTTAAAAAATATTTGACTTTATAATTAAAATTTTATATAATTTCAATAATATCATAATATAAGGAGTAAATATGAAAAACATAATAATCATATTATCTATTATTTTATTAAGTTTTAGCGTTTCATGTTCAAAAACTAAATCTTCCGATTCAAAATTTAAAATTGGAATTTTGCAATTAGTTGAACATGCAGCTTTAGACGAAGCGAGTCAAGGTTTTATTGACGGATTAAAAGAAGCGGGATACGAAGATGGAAAAAACTTGATTATCGATTATCAAAACGCGCAAGGAGAACAAGCAAATTGCATAACAATCGCTCAAAAATTTATTAACGACAGAAGCGATTTAATTTTAGCGGTAGCGACTCCAGCGGCTCAAGCGGTTGCAAATCTTACAAAAGATATTCCAATACTTATTACAGCGGTTACCGACCCTGCGGATGCAAAACTTGTAGCCGATAATAATTTGCCAGGCGGAAATGTTACGGGAACTTCCGATTTGACTCCCGTTAGAGAACAGATGGATTTATTAAAAAGATTAATTCCGAATGCAAAAAGAGTCGCTTTTTTATATAATTCAAGCGAACAGAATTCTAAATTTCAAGTAGACATTGCAAGAAAAAAAGCGGAAGAAATCGGATTAACAACGAGAGATGCGACTATAACAAACCCTAATGAAATACAACAAATTGTTCAAAATCTTGTCGGAAAAGTTGACGCTATATATGTTCCAACCGATAATATGGTTTCTGCGGGAATGCCAACCGTAATATCGATAACCGAACCAGCAAAAATACCCGTTATATGCGGAGAAGAAGGAATGCTTAAAGCGGGAGGTTTGGCTACTTACGGAATAAATTATTATGAGCTTGGAAAATTAACTTCAAAACAAGCCGTAAAAATATTAAAAGGAGAATCTAAACCTGCAGATATGCCGATAGAATATTTAGAAAATCTAACTTTAAAAGTAAATATAGAAGCGGCTCAAAAATTAAATATAACGATACCTAACGATTTGTAAAAACAATTTTAAATAATAAAAGCCTGTATTAATTATAATATGGGCTTTTTTATTTTATAAATATAAATTAAAAATAAATGTTTAATATAAAAATAATCGTCCAATATGACGGCACGGATTTTTGCGGATGGCAGATACAACCGAATTTAAGAACAATTCAAGGCGAAATATATAAAGCCGTTCAAAAAATTTATTCAAAAAAAATAACAATTTACGGATGCGGAAGAACGGATGCGGGAGTTCATGCATTAGGACAGGTTGCAAATTTTAGAATTCCAAAAATGCTTGTCCCTATAGAAAAAGTTCATATAGCTTTAAATTCATGTTTGCCAAAAGATATAAGAATAATATCGGCAGAGATTATGCCCGAAAATTTTAACGCGAGAGCTTCGGCTAATTTTAGAGAATATTTATATATCGTTTATAACGGAGATATTTCTTTTCCGTTTTATGAAAGATATGCTTGGTTTTACAGAAAAAATATTATAAACGAAAAATTAATTAACGAATATGCAAAATATTTAATAGGCGAACATAATTTTACTTCTTTCTGCTCAACGGAAGATGAAAACGATTCAAAATTTCGATATATAGAAAGAGTTTTTGCGATAAGAAAAAAAGACAATATTTATTTTATAATAAGAGGAAACGCTTTTTTGCATAATATGGTTAGAATTATCGTAGGCACTTTAGTAGAAGGACAGAGAAAAAATAAGCCTTTAAATTTTATAGAAGAGATAATAAAAGAAGAGGATAGAACTAAAGCTTTGGTTACCGCTCCCGCACATGGATTATATTTTAGAAAAGCTTTTTTTAAGTATTGACATATTTTCCAATCTATGTTAAAATCTTCCCATAAATAAATTAAATTACAGAGAGTAATTAGATGATTTATATGAGATTTAAAAACACTGTAACTATGTTGAACAGAACAGAACAGAACAGAACAGAACAGAACAGAACAGAACAGAACAGAACCATTATTATATTCTAAATAGCGTTTATCTATATTTCAAAAAATTATTAAAAATATTTTATATACTAAATCGTTTTTCTATACGATTAAAAAAATTCTTTAAGTCTATATTTTTATCGACTTTAAAAACATATTTTAATTTTTGTAAATTTTCAAAGATTTCTAAAGAAAATCTTTGCGGATTTAAATACAATTTATTAAACAAAAAAGGAGAAAATTAAAATGAAAAAAGTTGTATTATTTACATTCATTGTATTCGTTTCAATGTTTGTAGCAATCGCAGTTTCTTGTTCAAAAGGAGGAGACGAAGAAAAATCGTATGAATTTTCAGTTCATCATAGCGGTTCATCTTCGCATCCATATCAATTAGGCGCAGAATATTTTGACAAAAAATTGCAAGAATATTCAAAAGGCTCAATGAAGCTCGCAATTTATCCCGCTAATCAGCTTGCGGCAGGTTCAAAGTCTGTGGAAGGCACAGCGCTTGGAACAATCGATATATTTATCGAAAATCCATCAAGCGTAGGCAATGTTGTTACTTCGTTTGAAGCGTTAAATCTTCCTTATCTATTCGATAGCGCGGAGCAGGCGTTTGCAGTAATGGATTCTGAAGAATGCAAAATATTTTATGACGCTTGTGAAGAAGCGGGAATAAAGTTACTCGGTTATTGGTATAATGGTTGGCGTAATGTTTCAAACGGTAAGCGTCCTATCAAAAAAGTTGAAGACCTTAAAGGTTTAAGTATTCGTATTGCCGAAAGTCAAGTATTTTCCGATATGATGGAAGCTTTAGGAATGCAACCCGTTCCTCTTGCTAATTCGGAAATATTTACTGCTCTTCAAATGAAAACGGTTGACGGTCAAGAAAATCCTCAAAATAATTATATTAATAATAAATATTTTGAAGTAAATCGCTATTTTTCTATGACTCGCCATGTATTCAGCGTTGAGCCTGTTGGAATGAATTTAGCTCTTTATAATGAACTTTCTGAAGAACAAAAAAACGAACTTCAAAAAGCTTTTGACGATTCTTCAATCTATCAAAGACAGGTTGCTCAAGAAACCGAAGAACAACAACTTGAAAAAGTGCTTTCTGAAGGAGCGGATATTGTGGTTTCTTATATTGACGATTTAAGTCCTTTCAAAAAAGCCGTTGCTGGCGTTTATGATAAATATCGCAATACAGATTTGAAACCGTATATTGACGCCGTTGAAAAAGCTAAATCAAAAGTTTCAAAATAATATTAATCGGAGGATTTTAAATGAAAAAAATTGAAAATGTTTGGAAAGCTCTTGATAAGCCGATTAGTTATTTGGCTGGATTTTGTATCGCCTCTATGCTAATTTGCGTTTTTCTTCAAGTGGTGGCAAGAACTTTCCGTTTCTCAATAAATTGGACTACCGAAATGAGTCAATACTTTTTTCTTTGGTCTACAACATTCGGATGTTATGCGATTGCTCGTAAAGGAAAAATGCTTGGAGTTGAGTTAGTTCGCAAGTTTTTTCCAATTCCTATTCAAAGAACTTTAAAATTTATTAGCTATATGGCAGCAGCTGCATTCTACTTCATTGCAATTTATTTTTGTATATTGCGTATGCCAAGTTTAATGCGACAGACTACGCCCGTGCTTAAATGGTCTATCGGCGTTATTTATATAATAATGTTAATAGGAATCGGGTTTTTAACTCTTTATTTAGTCTATTTGGCTTTTTTAGGTTTATTCGGATTAGACGAGAAAAAATCCGACACGCCAAAAACTGCAGAACAAATTGCAGAGGAGGTGGAGTAATATGATTGTATGGCTTTTTGGTTCTTTTGTTGTTTTACTTCTTATAGGAACGCCAATAGCCGCTAGTCTCGGACTTGCAGCGGTTTGCACTATTATAATGTGCGGAATGCGTATGAATTTAATGGTAGTAGCTCAAACTATGTTTTCGGGTATAACTTCCTATCAGCTTATGGCTATTCCATTATTTATACTTTGCGGAAACTTAATGTGCGATGGAGGATTAAGTAAAAAAATAGTAGACTTTATCGGTTTATTTTGTAGAAAAAGCAAAGGCTCTCTATCTTATATCACTATTTTAGCTAGCGCTTTCTTTGCGGCTATATCGGGTTCTTCTCCAGCTACAACTGCGGCTATCGGGGGCGTTATGGCTCCAGAAATGATTAAAAACGGCTATGACGAAGATTTTACTCTTGCAACGGCTGCCACCGCTGGAACGCTTGGGCAGATAATACCGCCGAGCGTAGGTATGGTATCCTATGCGGTTTTAGCCGAAGTATCGGTTGGCACTCTATTTCTTGCAGGATTTGGTCCAGGTATTTTAATGGCTATTTTCATGATAATTTACGCTAATTATTATGTAAAGAAAAATCCAAATATTAAATCTATGGGCGAAAAACCTACTTTAAGAGAAGGTGTCAAAGTTTTTGTTCAAAGTATTTGGGCTTTAGTAATGCCTATTATTATTCTTGGAGGTATTTACACGGGTTTATTTACTCCAACGGAAAGCGGAGCTATAGCCGCTATATACGGTTTTATTTGCGCCAAATGGATTTACAAAACATTTAAATGGAGCGATTTGCCAAATGTATTAATAAATACTGCGGTTGGTTCTGGAACTATTATGTTAGTGCTTGGAAGCGTTCAAACATTTAGCGTAGTTCTCACGAGAGGCAATATTCCCCATGCATTAGCGGAAGCTATGTTATCTATTACGACAAGTAAAATAATATTGCTTTTATTATTTAATATTATTTTGCTTATAGCGGGTATGTTTCTTAACGCCGTTTCAGCTATAGCTCTTTTCACGCCGATTTTATTGCCTATTATGACGAAAGTTGGAGTAGACCCTTATCTTGTTGGTATCGTTATGATAGTTAATCTTGGAGTCGGTATGATTACTCCTCCAGTTGGAAACTGTTTATATGTGGCTTGCGGTATGAGTAAAACGCTTACATTTGAGCAAATATCGAAAGCTTGCATTCCTTACATTATAGCTCTTACAATCGCATTATTCATTATCACATATATTGAGATTGTTCCTATGGGATTAATTTGGTTATTTGGCGCTCGCTGATTAAACTATTAAAATATAAAGGACTTCTTTAATTTATTTTGAAGAAGTCCTTAATTTAATAATTTTATTCATAAATATATTTTTTAATTATTTTTTAATTATTTTTTAATTTTTTTATTATATTTTTTATTTAGAACTCTTGAAAAACAATCCAAATTATAATCGGCATATTCTTGTTTATCTTTCATATAATACGCTAATCCGCCAACCATTGCCGCGTTATCTGTCGTATATTTTAATTCTGGTAAATAACATTCAAAATCTTTTGAGTTTGAAAATCTCTCTCTCAAATAACTATTGCATGCCACGCCGCCCGAAATAGTCACTCTTTTAATTCCGCTTATCTCAACATATTTTAAAGTTTTTATATACAAAGGTTCTATTGCGCTTATTTGAAACGCGGCAGCTATATTTTTGTTTGTCGCTTCGTATCCTTCTTTTAAATATTTTTTTGTAGAATAAACGCATGCGGTTTTTAATCCGCTATAAGAAAAATTAAATTCATCCGCTCCGCTTAAAAGTATTAAAGGATATTTAATCGCGTTTTTATCTCCTTTTTGAGCAAGTTTATCTATTATAGGTCCACCAGGATAACCCAAATTTAAAAATTTTGAAACTTTATCATAAGCTTCGCCAACCGCATCGTCTAAAGTCGTTCCAATAATTTTATATTCTCCATGCGAATGAACTTCCGTTATTATAGTATGTCCGCCCGAAACAACCAAAGCTATATAAGGAAAATCTATTTCGTTAGTAAGATGAGGCGAATAAATGTGAGCGGCTATATGGTCCAAAGCTATTAAAGGTTTTTGCATAGCGAATGCCAAACCTTTAGCTGCGCCAACTCCGACTAAAAGCGAACCTAAAAGTCCAGGTCTATTCGTCACTGCAAATAAATCTATATCTTCTAATTTAATATTAGCGTCTTTTAAAGCCTTATCGATAACATAAATAATAGCTTCTATATGTTTTCTTGCCGCTATTTCGGGAACAACTCCTTGAAATTCTTTATATTCTTCTATTGAAGAACTTAAAACAGAAGATAAAACTTTATTTCCGTTTTCAACTATAGCGACTGAAGTATCATCGCAAGAAGTATCTATTGCTAATATTTTCATTTTTTATTTATTCTTTATTTGCTCAATTTATTAAATCATATAATAAATAATATTTTTTATCAATTAATCTTAACAAAAAAATCTTATTTCTTTTTTATGTTTTGAGTAAAGAGAATTAAAAGGCGGGTCTAAATATATTAAGTCTATAGAATTATCGGGGGTTTTTTCATTATATCCTAACTGAAACGATTATCAAAACTATCACCCTTGAAGGCAATCAAAATAAATACAGAACTACAAGCAACGATATTCAATTATTGACAAGCTATTTGACTAATGAAAATATATTAAAAATAATAAATGAATTAAATAAACTAACCAATGAAAATTAAATTATTATTATACTTGAACTCGTAGTATAACTTAATTTTGAAACAATACAAATCTCAAATAATAATTATTTTTCCAAATAAGAATAAGAAAATTTATATTGCGCAAAAGGAATATAAAAAACATCTTTCAAATTCGGACTTTTTAATACAGGCGGTTCAAAATAATAAATTGGAATTATAACAGCTTCGTCTTCTATAAGAATTTTTTCCGCTCTATGTAAGGCGGGCATTCTTATATTTTGATCTATAGTTTTTAAAGCCGTAAGAATTTCATCGTCAAAAGCTTTATTCGTAAATAAAGAATGATTTTTATAAGAATAACTTACGAACATTCCTAAAAAAGTCGTAGGGTCGTTATAGCTTCCTGTCCAGCTCGCTCCAGCCATAGTGTAATTTCTTTCCGTTCTAAAAGCGTTAATAAAAGGCGCAAATTCCATTTGAATAAGTTTAATATCTATTCCTAAATTAACTTTCCACATATTTTGAATAGCTTCAAACATTGGAATATCGTTATTAAAAGTAAGATAAAATTCTAATACGGGGAAATTCTCTCCGTTAGGATATCCAGCTTCAGCCATTAATCTTTTAGCTTCTTCTACATTATTTGTATAATCTTTCGGCTCTACGCTTATATATTCGCCCGCATTTTCTCTGAAATCTCCTTTAATATCCGTCACTCCTCTCGGCACTAAAGCTCCCGCGGGTTTTCCAGATTTAACTATATTTTCAATTATATAATTTCTATCTATAGCCAAAGATAAAGCTTTTCTAACTCTTTTATCTTTCAAAGTTTTATTTGTAGTATTTAAAGCGTAATATACCGTTCCAATTCTTGTGGCAATATCTATTAAACCTTCTTCTTTCAAACTGTCAATATCCTGCCAAGGAAAAGTGTCGGAAAAATGCAAAATTCCCTCTTTTACTCCCGCAACTGCAGAATTAGGATTATCCATTAAAACAAATTTTATTTTTTCGGCTACTATAGTATCTTTATTCCAATAATTAGTATTTTTTACAACGGTTATGCTTTCGTCAGGTTTTCTTTCCAACAATTTAAAAGCGCCGTTTCCTATACAAGTTTCTGGGTTTATAGTCCAATCGTCTGGATTTTTTTCAACAATATCTTCTCTAACGGGAGAGAAAACGGGAAGATTAACCAATTCCAAAAAATACGCCGTTGGATATTCCAATTTAACCTCTAAAGTAAAATCGTCCAAAGCCTTAACTCCAAACTCTTCTACATCCATTTTTCCCCCGTTAACATTAGAAAAATTAAGTATAGGTTCGAATAAATAACTTGGCTCGCTTGCCGTATCTGGATTTACTACTCTTTTCCAAGAATATTCAAAATCTTTTGCAGTTAAAGTTTTTCCATCCGACCATTTTCCATTGGTTCTCAAATGAAATATATAAGTTAAACCGTCTTCTGAAATATCCCAACTTTCCGCCGCCCCTGGCTGAATTGCAATGTCTTTATATTTTGTAGTTAAACATTCAAATAGATGCGTAACATAAGTCGAGCCTTGCAAAGTTATATTTAAAGCTGGGTCTATAGTTTTCGGCTCCGCTCCCAAATTAACATACACGGCGTCCGTATTTTTGCTTTTTGAACATGAAACAAAAATAATAAAAGATACAATAAAAAATAATTTTTTCATCTTTTTTAAACCTCTTTAAATTATATTAGAATTATTTTTAAGAAATTATAATTTAAATTAAATTAATGTCAATAGAAAATTAAATTTCTTTATACAAAATAACATCCATATCGCCTTCTTTAAATTGTGATAATTTTGGAACTATAGACTTAAAATGCTCCGAATTGTTATGCATTTCTATAGATTTTTCATCTTTCCATTCTTCTATAAATGTTAAGTATTTTCCGTCTAAACTCTCGTTAAGAGTGTAGGATATACATCCTTCTTCCGCTCTGCTTTTTTCTATAAGCTCTTTTGCCGTATTTATAAAATCCGCTTTATTTTCTTTTTTAACCGTATTTTTAGCGACTATTTTAATCATTTTTAAACCTCTTGATTTATAAATTTTTTTATAGAATTGTATTTTAAATTATATTATTTTCAATAGAAATGCATACCTCTAATAAAAAATTTAATATAAATAGATACTTCTAAAAAATACTTAATCTGAAATATACGGGTAAAATTATAATTATAAATTTTATTCTTTAAAATAATATCAAAGAATGCAAAATTAAAAATACATCTAAAAATAGATTACAAAGTCCAATCATAAAGATAAAAATGAAGCATTTTTTAGACAATAAAATTGATTAGTGAAACTGATGACTTTTGTGAGTCTGCATTTTTTATTTTTTCTTTATTAATTTTAACCAAAGTAAATAGTTTATCTTTCACAAATATTAAAAATAATAATATAGAATAATACTTTGCTTTTTCTATATAATTGAAATTTTCCCATTAATTATCTAGAATAATTTTATTTGTTAAAATGTAAAATGATTTTTTAATATTATTAATTTATTCCAAATTTATATCGCTTTATTTTTATAGTTTTTAATTCTGTAAATAAATAAAAGATAATTCTTATTAAAAAATAAATACTTGAAAAAATAAATATTTATGTTAATATAATTATAAATCATTAAAATTAAATAAAGGTTAAATATTATGAAAAATTCTGATGTATTTATAGACGGAGTATGGAAAAATAATCCTACTTTCGTTCAGATTCTTGGAATGTGTCCTAGTTTGGCGGTGACGAGCAGCGTAGAAAACGCTATCGGTATGTCCGTTGCCACTATATTCGTTTTGGTTTGTTCTTCCGCTTTAATTTCTATTTTGAAAAAAGCTTATGCAAACGAAGTTAGAATAATGGGATACATTGTAGTTATAGCCGCTTTCGTTACATTAACCGATATTATAATGAAAGCTAAATTCTATACTTTATCTCTTGCTTTAGGAGCTTATCTTCCTTTAATAACGGTAAACTGTATTATATTAGGAAGAGCGGAAGCTTTTGCAAATAAAAACGGAATAGTTCCAAGCATAGTTGATGCTTTGGGAAACGGTTGCGGATTCTTTATAGCTTTATTGCTTTTAAGTTCTATAAGAGAATTATTAGGAAATGGAAGTTGGCTCGGCATGGATATAGTAGGTTCTATAAGAAATTTTATAGAAACCTCGCTTCCTTTTGCATTAAACGCTTATAACGAAGTAACGACTCCTTGGGTAGTTATGATTATGGCGCCAGGAGCTTTTTTTACTTTGGCTGTTTTAATAGCGATAAAAAGAACTATTGATTCCAAAAAATCTCAAAAGGCTTAATTTAAGGAGAAATTGATTATGACAAATTTAATATTTTTATTCATTGCAACGGTATTGGTTAATAATTTTGTATTAACTAAATTTTTAGGAATATGTCCATTTTTGGGCGTTTCAAATAAACTTGACTCGGCTATAAGTATGGGAATTGCCGTAACTTTCGTTTTAGTTTTGACGGCTGCGGTTAGTTGGGTAATTCAATATTATATTTTAGCGCCATTTAAAATTGAATTTTTGCAAACTATACTTTTTATTATAGTTATAGCGGCTTTAGTTCAATTTGTTGAAATAGTTATTAAAAAAACAAGCGAAGGTTTATATTTAGCTTTAGGGATTTATCTTCCATTAATAACGACTAATTGCTGCGTATTGGGTTTGGCTTTATTTGGAGTTTTATATCAATATGGCTTTATAGAAAATATAGTTTTCGCTTTAGGAGCGGGAATCGGATTTACTTTAGCTCTTGTAATAATGGCTAGCATAAGAGAGAGATTGTTAACTGCGGATATACCCGAAGCATTTAAAGGTCCTTCAATGCCTTTTGTAACCGCGGGAATATTAGCTTTAATATTTTACGGATTTTCAGGAATCATTAAGTAAAATAAAAAATAGTTTAATTTAAATTAAGGATATTTAATTATGATTACTACAATAACTATAGCGTCTATATCGGCGGCTTTAATAACTTTAATACTTGCGATTATATTAATATTTTCTTCTAAAATATTTAAAGTTGAAACGGATGAAAGAGTGGCAGAACTTACGGAAATTTTGCCAGGAGCTAATTGTGGCGGTTGCGGATTTCCAGGTTGCGCTCAATTTGCAAAAGCTTTGGTTGATGAAAAAGCTCCTCTTGACGGTTGTTCTGTTGGCGGAGCGGATACGGCTTCAAAAGTCGCTAATTATTTAGGAAAAGTCGCGCCTCCTCAAAAAGAGAGAACGAGAGCGTATATTTTCTGTCATGGACATGAAGGAATCGCTAAAACAAATAAAGTTTATAACGGAGCGGAGACTTGCGTTTCTGCGGTTATGTCGGGAGGAAATAGAGATTGCACTTACGGATGCGTAGGTTTTTACGATTGTATGAAAGTTTGCGAGTTTGGGGCGATTATCAAAAGCGAAACGGGAATTCCAATTATAGTGGAAGATAAATGCGTTTCTTGTAATGCATGCGTTAAAGCCTGTCCTCAAAAACTTATAGAGATTCATCCTGTCTCTCAAAAATATCATGTTTATTGCAAATCGAAAGATAAAGGTCCTATAGCCAAAAAATCATGCGATAGAGCATGCATCGGATGTAGCATTTGCGTTAAAGCGACAAAAGAAGGCGGAATGAAAATAGATAATTATCTTGCTATAGTTAATTATGAAGATTATTGCCTTACTGACGAAAGCATAGCGAAATGCCCGACAAAAGCTATAACGGATGAAAGAGTAAATTCTGTAATTAATGTTTGATTTTAATCGCATTTAAATAAATAAAACGGACGAGATTAATTCCCGCCCGTTTTTATTTTAAATTATTTATTTATAGATTAATCTACTTTTCCTCCAAATTTAACTCCGAATATTATTCCTGTATTGAGAGTTCCGCCGTATTCGTCTTTTCCTCCTTCGTTTATAAATTGCATAATATCGTAGCTCAAATATAATCCAACATCGAGAGCGACTTTATCGGTAAGATAAAACGAATAAGCTAAAGAAGTTTTTACATATCCGAAAATTGGAGGATTAAACATATCCGCTATATCGGTTCTGCTTAATTTTTGAGTATTTTCTATTTCATAGTTAATAGCGGTTACATTTATAGTTGTAGTCGTTTCACCAGAAATAGGGACTTTAATTCCTCCGCCGATTCCGATTGAAAAATTTCCGAAATTGAATTTAGGAAATAAACCGACTTGAATATTAAAGAAATAGTTTTCGAGAATTACCGACATATCGGGATAGTTCATTACCATACCCGTAATTTTGCTTAAGGCATCAGAACCAAGTTTTCCAGAAATAGAATAAGAGCTGAAATTATAACCCAATTCTAATAAATAGCTTATTCCGAAACCTTCTTTAACTTGACGCATATATCCAATTTGAAATAAACCTGTCCCGTCAAATCCTATATCGCTTTTAAATCCCATGTCTTTCATACTTGTCGTTGGAAAACTAACTCCGACTCCAAGCAAAGCGTTATAGTGGAACTCAAAACCGCTTTTTGCAAAAACCGAAACGCTAAAAATTGTCATTAATGCCATTGTTGTAAAAATTTTTCTTAAATATTTCATTTTAAAACTCCTTTAATAATTTTATAATGAGTATATTATATTGTAAAAAGATATGTATATCGTTTATTTAAAAAATTAAAAAATATATTATCTTCCCTTGCTTGAAAATGAAGTAATCATAAAAAATGCGCCTATTACAGCCAGGACTATATTTGGAAACCACATTGCAAAAAAAGCTGGAACGGTTCTATTTCCCGCTATTATTTCGGCGGCGGTTATAAGCAAATAATATATTACAACGACAATAACCGATATTCCAAAACCGAAACCTTTTCCGCTTCTCTTTCCAACTATTCCTAAAGGAGCGCCTATAAAAACCATAAATAAACAAGCGGCTGGAATAGAAATAAATTTATGGAATTCAACATAATAAAAATAAGGAACGGACATTTTTATCGCTTCATTTCTTATTGTCGTAATCTCTTGAGAGTTTGTGCTTATATATTCGTTTGAAAAAGATTCTAAACTCTTTACGGAATTATCTTGAATATTTGAATAAGAGTCTATTATCATTCCGCTTATTTGAGCTTCGGCGGAATTACTTGCTTGACTTTTAGTATCTTCTATTTTTTCGTATATTTTCCAAGCGGGCATTTCTCTTAAACCTCTTTCATGCGATGATAAAGTGCTTACTCTTCTAACTATATTTATATCCATAGAATCAAATACGCTAAAATCGTTACTAACTATTCCGAAATATGGCATTTCTTGAACTATTCCATCCGATAAAGTTAAAGTTATGATTCTTGAATTTGCTTCGTTATTATGCCATACTCCCGATTTTGCAGTTATAACTCTTTTAGATTCTGAAGTTCCGTCAAATATTACAACATTAGACATTCCCATATTATCCGAATATTCCGCTCCAATAGAAAGTCCCATATCCGATATATAGGTAAAATCTGATTTTCCAACCGCAATAGAAGGACGCATATTAATCATATAAGATATTAAAGCTCTGTATCTATAATTTGATTCGCTCATTACAACATTATTAAAGAATAGAGAAAATAAAAAAGTTATAAATCCTAGTATTATTATCGGTATATATATTCTCATATGCGAAAAACCAAGCGCTCGCATAACTATGATTTCATTGTCTGAAGATAATCTTAAATATCCCATTATGCTTGCCATTAATATTGACATTGGTATCGTTATCGCTATATTGAAAGGAAGCATATAAACAAAAACTTCGAGAGATATTTTTATCGGCGCTCCGTTATTTATTATAAGTTTAAATAATTCGGGCAAAAGCTGTATTACGAATATAAAAGTAAAAAATAAAACTCCCGCTACAAAAGGACCTATAGCTTCTATAATTATATATTTTGCTATTTTTTTCATTATAAAATATTAATAAATACTCCAAAAATTAATATGCCTAAAGATATATAACTTAAATAATCAAATATCATAGGCGAAAGTAAAATAATAAAAGCCTTAAAAGAATTATTTATATTAAAAGAAAATTTAATATTTCTATATAATAAAATTAAATAGTATATTTGCAGTATAGTAAACACTATCGCTTGAATAAATAAAATCCCTGCAGATTTTGAAAATATTAAAGTTATAGGAAGAATAAATATAAATATTCCGTATATTCCAAAACAGTTGCTTGCAAATATTCTCAAATTATTTTTATCGTTATCTTTAGAAAATATAAAAACCGTAAAATTAATAATCGCTATTTTTATAATATTTGAAATTGCTATATAAGAGGCTATTCCAAAAGTAATTATAAAAAGATTTAAAATATTACTTTTGCTTCCAATAGAATATAAAAACGAAATTGAAACAGTTAAAGCGGTTATTAAATATATGATTAAAGAATATTCAAAATTAATATTTTTTTTAATCGCTTCTTTCGGAGATAATAAATAATAATATAAAGATTCGCAGATTTTCATTAATTTTCTCCTATATAATTTGGAATATAAATATACATAGGAATTCCAATATATTTTGCGCTCATTATCTCTTCATAATAAGGCATAATAGATTTTGGTTTAATTCCGTCCGATATGCTCGACAATAATAGATTTATTAGTTTTTCTTTTTCTTCGGGCTTTTTAATTATATAAGGCTCTTCGTCTTCTATGCCAGCCGTTTTTGCAGCATCTTTTATAGCGTCTTGCAAAGTTCCTATAGAATCTATTAATCCTATTTCTAAAGCGTTTTTACCGCTGAAAACTCTGCCGTCAAATATTTCGTCTTTATTTCCTCTTATTTTATCGCCTCTTGTTTCTTCGACAACATTAATAAACTGCTCTACAAATTCTCTCGTCATATTCTGCCAATATTCAAGTTCGTCTTCTCTTGGTTCTCTGAAAGGCGAGAGAGAGTCTTTATTTCTTCCGCTTTTTATCGTATACATTTTTACTCCGTATTTATCCATTAAGCCTGAAAGATTAATAAATTGAGATATCACGCCTATGCTTCCCGTTAGAGTAGATTCGTTGGCGTATATTTTATCCGCTATCATTGAAATATAATAACCTCCGCTTGCCGCCATACTTCTAAAAGACGCTATAATAGGTTTTGGATATTTTTCTTTTAATTCTTTCAAATATTTTAATGTTTCTTCGCATGAAGTTAAAGCTCCGCCAGGACTATCGACTTGTAAAACAATAGCTTTAACATTATCGTCTTTAATATAATATTCAAAATCGTCTATAAGCTCTTCGGTTACGGATTTTATTTCCATGCCAAAATTCGATTTTCTTTTTTCATGCGAAATAACTCCCGTTAAATCTATTACAGCGATTCCTTCTCTGCTCGATACTTGCGGTATTGATTTTGATATATTATTTCTTTTTACTATTTTCATTGCTGAAATATTATTATTTTTTTCTCTCGAAAATATCGTAATTATTCCAATAATTATCGATATTAATATAAAAGCCGAAAATATTATAAATTTTCTATCTTTTTTAATATTCTCTTTTTTATTTTCTTCTTCTCTTTCAAATTCAAATGACATTTAAATTTTCCTCCGATTATTTTAATTGTTCTTTATTTTCTTCAATAATATCGTCTATATAAAGCGAAACAAATATAACAGGCTCTCTGCCGATTATTTGCATATATTTTCTTCTTAAAGCTTCTCTCACTTCGTATTTTATTGTAGAAGGAGTTTTTTTATTTTTTGAAAGCAATTTTTTAACCGATTCCATAGCCGAGTTTATTCCTTCTTTTTTTAATTCTTCGGTTTTTAATAATAAACTTTCATTATCTCCAGATTTATAAATAAAACCTTTGCTTTCCGTATCTATTTTTATATAGTAATTTCCATTTATATTTTTTTTAATTATTACATTTGCAGCGACTACTCCGTTTAATGATAATTGCTCTCTATCATGAAATATGCTTTCTTCCAAATCTCCAACTCCTTTTCCATCAACATATATATTTCTAATTTCTATTGGTTCTGATAATTTTGCATCTAAATTTTTATCAATTTCCAATACATTGCCATTATAAAGTAAAAAACCTTTTGTGTTAAGTCCGTTTAAATTTTCTACAAGATTTATATGACTTATTAAATGTCTTTTCTCTCCATGAATTGGAATAAAATATTTAGGTTTAACCAATCTATACATTAATTTTAAATCTTCGCTTGAAGCATGTCCAGATACATGAAGGAGCTTTTTATCTTCTCCAACCATTTTTGCGCCCAAATCAAAAAGATTATTTATCATTCTTGTAACAACCATTTCGTTTCCAGGAATAATGCTTGAAGAAAAAATTACCATATCTCCGTCTTCAATTTTAATATGTCTATGCGAACCAGCGGCTATTAAAGATAATGAAGAATAAGGTTCTCCTTGCGTTCCCGTAGTTAGACAAACTATTTTTTCTCTCGGATATCTGTTTATTTTATCAATCGGAATAACTATATCGTATAGATTTAAATATCCCATTTCTTCCGCTATTTTTGTATATTTAATCAAACTTCTTCCAGAAAAAGTTATATATTTATTATTGACTTTTGCGGCTGTCACCAAATCTTGTATTCTTTCAATACTGCTTGCAAAAACCGCCGCTATTATCATTCCGTCTTTATATGCAAATAGAGGAATTATCGTGCTTTGAACAACGCTTTCGCTTATTGAAAAACCTTCTCTTTGGCAATTTGTAGAATCGGCTAAAAGCAATAAAACTCCTTTCTCTCCATATTCGGCAAATTTATAGAGGTCGATAAATCTATCGGTTGTAGGATTTAAATCTATTTTGAAATCTCCCGTATGTATTATTATTCCCAAAGGAGTTTTTATGGCAACTCCAACTCCGTCAGGAATACTATGATTTACTCTAATAAATTCTATTTCAAAATTTATTCCTAATTTTATTTTATTTCTCGGTTCTAATTCGTATATTTGAATGTCTTTGTATTCGTTTTTATAATCTGATAATTTTGCTTTTAAAAATGCGGCTGTTAATCTCGTTCCGTAAATTTTTATATTTGGAAAATTTCTTAAAAAATGCGGAATCGCTCCAATATGGTCTTCATGTCCATGCGTTAATATTAATCCTATTATATTTTTATCTTTTAAATAAGAAGTGTCGGGTATAACATAATCTATACCAAGCATATGATATCGTGGAAACATAAAACCGCAGTCTATTATAATTAATTCGTTTCCATATTCGATGACAGTCATATTCATACCTATTTCTTGAACTCCGCCAAGAGGTATGATTCTTATTTTATCGTTATTATCGTTCATTGATTTTTATTATTTTATATTTTTACATTTTCTATATTTTAACTATAAAAAGGCATAAAGTCAAGGATTTTTACATGTAGTTTTATATAAATTTGCTTTATATTACTTAATAATATAATATTTTATATATTATAATTATTTTAATGGAGTTTTGCTAATGAAAAAAAAATTATTATTTTTAATTTTATTCTTAATTAATTTTCTTAACGCTCAAAATATTACAAGAACGAGCGAATATTCTCATAATTGGGTTAAGCGTATTAATAGAAAAACTATAGATATGCATGGCGCTTTATACGAAGCTATTCCTGGCGGAAATTGGGTTTTAATTTCGGGAAAAGCGCCATTTTTATTAATAAAAGAATATAAATTTTTAGGAGCGCGTTCAGAATCTCAAGCTTATTATTCTCATCAAAAACCTATAAGTTTCTTTTTTGACAACGCTCCGAGTTTGGGAATAGTTATGGTTGAAGGTTATTCTATAGAAGGCGCTAAAATAACAAGATTTTCAAAATATGTGCCGAGTTATGAAGAAAAATTAGACGCTTGGAAAGAAGACAACGCTATTTTTACAAACGACACTTGGATTGCAAAAACAAATGCAAATTGGAGAAGTTTTCCCGTGCCGCAACCCGAAGATGTTAACTGGGCGAGCGGAGATTATGCAGGCGAATTATATTAAATGCAATATATATTTATTATAGCCGTTATATTTTTAGTTATCGCAGTTTTATTGTTGATTACAAATAAGCGGACAATATCTTTCGATAAATATTGGATTAATTTAATAAAAGAAAAAATCGTAAAAGCCGATAAAAATTATACTTTTCAAAAAGACGGCGAAATTATAATTGACAATAAAAAAAGATTAAATTTTATAAAAGCGATATCAAATAATATGGCGGTTTATAGTCATAGCGATTATATTAATAAATTTATGCTAGTATTTTCTAGTTATTCTTCAGTGAAAGTAACTTTTATGGAAGGTTATATAGTTGAAAATAATAAACTTTATTACACTTACGCTTATAAAAAATCTTATTATAATAAACTTCATTTATGGATGCAGAAAAACGGCGTCTTTGAATCTAAAGAAGTTTGGGTTGCAAAAAAAAATATAAATTGGAAAACATTTCCCGCACCTACAATTAACGATATAAATTGGGATAAAAAAGCTATGATAGGGGATATTTCAAATTAGTAATTTTATAATCATTCTCTTTCACCGAAATTTTTATATATTTTCATTACGCCAAAAACTATATATTGCTATAAATTCTATATGCTTATCATTTAATTATATATTATTTCAACATATACAAATAAAACCCATATTCTTCATACTTAGTCGTAATATTAGTATAATAATTTTCTACATATTTATTAAACAAATCAACGCTGTCATTGTAATTTTGATTATGATAGAAAGAGTAAACATTTAAAGTTTTACCTGAAAAAAATATATTTGGTTTATTATCCATAAATATTTTAATTGCATTACTATAGCCAAAACTCGGGTTCCACCAATCGCTTTCATTCGGCAATATTAAAGAATTTGTCCAACCTAAATTAGCATAACCGTAAACGAAAGCCCCGCCAAATGATGCTATACCATTAAACCCATACTCTTTCATAAATTCTGTTACAATATAAGTATATCCATTCTTTTCATCGTCTTTTGTTTGCATATAATTATAAAAATTATTAGATACAGGATTATAAAAGTTTGTAAAATTGTTTACTGATATTGAAATACTTGAAAATATTCCTATAATAAAAATTGTTAGAATTATATTATACAAGCTTAATGAAAGCTCCGACTTCTTATTTAATAATAAATATAATCTATATAATATAAACGGAATTATAATTGAAATCATAGGCATTAACACCATTGAATTAAAAAACGCAGTTCTATTTATGGCATAGGCATATACTCCTAAAGCGCATACTGAAATATATATTATACTTGGAATATAATATTTTAATTTAATATCGCCATTATTAAATATTCTCATGTTTTTTATATAATAAATAAAGGTAGTTAAGAAAATAAAAACTACTATAAAATAATAATTAAATAATTTCTTTATTTTTATTTCAGTATAATTCACCTGTCCCGTTATTAACGGAAATAGTAAATCTTTTATATTTTGTTTTTCTCCTCCCAATAAATATATATTACAAATATTTAAAATTAAATAAGCAATTAAAAGCGAGCAAATAGAAAATATGATAAATAATAATATATTATAATATAATTTCTTATCCTTAAAAGTCAAATCATAACAATATGCATATATATTTGAAATAAATAACGAAGCTAAACAAACTAAACCCGTTTCTGCATTCCATAATATGCTTAAAGAAACTATAAAATAACCTATTATAGTTAATAGTATATTTTTTCTATTTCCAATAATAGCCGTATATAAAATCATAATGCTTGGGAAAAATATTCTCAATGGCACAATGCCATAATAATTATATTCCATTGTAAAGTATATAAAGAAAGTTATTAAAATTCCTAATATTCTAAAAAATGAAGACTTTATTAATAAAAATGTAGTTATTATAACGCATAAAGCGGATATTCCACAAAGAATTGACATTAATAAAGCGTAAGTTTTAACATTTAATCCAAAAACTTTAAAAAATGGTTGCATTAATAATGCATAATGTCCTAATATACTATACATATTTTTAGAATATGGTATATGATTATAAACCATAAATACAGAATTAAAATGAGCCGTATGATGATGTGTATCTATTATAGCGACTTGGAATTTACCATAAATTATTAATATAACCGCAACGATAGCTAAAAATATTGCTAAATAATTATTAGAAAAGCTTATTAAAATATATAATAAAAATGCAGTTAATATTATCTCAATAATAAAAGGTAATATATTATCATTAATATATTTTTCGCTCCATATATTTAAAATATTTAAATTTAAAAATTGAAGATAATTCCATTCTTTTAATTCTATAAATGTATTTGATAAGGATACTATAAAAATAAGGATTATTAAATAAATTAAAATTCTATTTTTTTCATCATGTATAAAAGTATTATATAATTTCTCTATAAATGAAATATTTTTCACGCTTATGAAATAAAAACATAAAGTTATAAATATTAAAGATAATGCATATATTTGAACATCGCTTAAATTAAATAATTTTAATATAAAAACTAATATTATAGTTGCAATCAAAGAAAATAAAAAATTGATAATAAATTTTTCACTTATATTTTGGTTATAATTTAATGAAGATTCTTTAGGTTTTTTATTAAATATAGAAGTTATAATATTAAAAACATTTTTTGAATTATTTTTAAATACTAAAACTATCAAAATAAAAAATATTATAATAACAGGATTTATAATTTCGGGTTTTACTCTTAATTTATAATTAATATTATCAATCTTTTCTTCATTATCGATTATTTTATCAGAAGTTAAATATCCAGAAGGACTTCCGCCTTTTTCCATTTCCGCATTTTTCATATAATCAGGCAGATTAGATAAATCAGGATAAACTCCGTAAATATCACTATTTCTAAAAACTTTATCATAATAACGAATTCTAAATTGATAAATATAATTTGTAATATTTTCATTTGTAAGCAAATAATTTTTTATATTTTCTTCATCCAATTTTCCATCAATCGTAAATTCTTCTCTAATATCATTTAGATTATTTAATTCTAATGTCTTATAAACATTTAATTTGAAATCGGTTAAATAACCAATTCTATTTTTAGAGCCTAAAATTTGTAGAATTATTAAAGTAATAGAAATAATAATTACAAATAAAATATAAATTTTTGTTTTAGATATCATAGAGTTATCCCCTTAAAAGTTAATTTTTGTGAACGCAAGAGAAAGCGTTTAAATGTTTCAAATAATTCTTTAATTTTGCAATGAAAAAATCGCC
>ERZ857984.1283-NODE-1283-length-21514-cov-19.886015_pt1 | contig 21514 bp, 27 predicted proteins | sample MGYA00519914_ERZ857984 | MGnify/ENA primary metagenome ERZ857984 (study PRJEB31778, sample SAMEA3449417) | human gut metagenome | biome: human gut; feature: human-associated habitat; material: faeces | place: United Kingdom | collected 2010/2012 ... | reverse complement strand
CCTGCCGGAACAGGAACAAAGTATTTTGATTTTGCACTGAGTTCTGGAAATGGCCGACGGAGAAATCGGCAGCCTCATGGGAATGTCCCGCAGCGCCGTCCAGCGCCACAGGACAAGCACCCTGAAACAGTTGCGCGTGAAATTGATGGCGTTAATGCCGGGAGGGAGGTAACGCGGATGAAGCAGCCCACATTCAACGGCAGGGAGCTTCTGCCCCTTTCGGTGATGGAAGCCGCCCACGCTGGGGACGCAATAGCTATGGAACAAGTGCTGCGGTACTACGAGTGCTACATAAACAAGCTCTGTACCCGTACCTTGTACGACAGCAACGGCATCCCTTATGTGTGCGTGGACGAGTACATGAAGCGCCGTCTGGAAATCAAGCTCATTCATGCCATCGTCGTTGATTTGAAGTAACGACCCGGCCACGGTAACGGAAATCGCTTTTTACTCCCTTTCCACATTTCCGCCGACCCGTTGGCCGCAGGCTTGCACCTTGACAAATATGCCCGCAAGATAACGGCGGCGCATCATAGGGCAAAACGGACACATTCTGTCTGTGCCGAGCCGGGCGGCTGGTGCGCCATGAGGCTTTTCCCTACGGGAAAAGCGGAGCGAAAAACACAGGGCCGTAAAGCAAGTGTGGCAGCTTGCGGGCGACGACGTACAGGCGGGCGATACTCCCTTATAGCCACAGTCCGAGCGTTCAAAGCGTCGCAGGCAATGGGTAGGGCTGCATGAGAACCATGCAGGGGTGAAACTCCCGTGAGGTTGTGCTAACAACCGTCCGATTAAAGCCCCATTTATGAATCAAGACCTTTTAGTCATTACCACGAAAGGGGGTTATCTCATTGGCAAAAAAGGAAACATCAAATCCCACTGTGCCTGTGCTTCCCATGCTCAAAACGGTTGAGCAGATGAGCCGGATCAGCGGCATAGGGGAAAACAAGCTACGCGAGCTGATGGACAGCGGCGAGCTTGAATATATACAAAACGGAAACCGCCGTTTGCTTGCCGACGCTGCTATTTGGGACTGGTACGAGAGGGCAAAGCGAAAGGTAGCTCCCCAAAACCAGGAGGGAGGTAAGTAGCTATGGCGGTATCATCAAGAAAGGTTCAGAATAAGCGCGACAGCAACGGTGTTTTGACTGGAAAGGCAGGTACCGTCTATGACGTAAACATTAAATACACCGGGCAGGACGGGAAAAAGAAATCCTACGCAAAAAAAGGCTTTGCAACCAAAAAAGAAGCGACGCAGCATGAAGCTGAAATGAAAGCAAAGCTCGCCAATCCCATTTACAGCCCGGTCGTTGCTTCACAAGGCAAGCAGACCGTCAAAGAGTATTTGGAGGAATGGGTAGAAAACCACGGCAAGGCTAACTTGCGTCCAAGCACCTTTGCGGGCTATAAGAGCCATATTCGCAATCATATCGTGCCATATATCGGTCATGTGCAGCTTAACCAACTGACCCCGGCGATGCTTGATAATATGTTTCAGCAGCTATTTGACAAGGGCTTATCCAATAGCACCGTTCGATACGCGCAGCGCATATTGAGCGTATCAATGGAACACGCCCGGAAGTACCGATACATTGAACATAACCCCGCCCGCGACATTATAACAAAGTTCGGCAAGCAAGCGAAAACGCCTGATCCGTACACCATTGAGCAAATGCAGACCTTTATGAGCAATGTGATAGGTACGGAATGGGAAATGCCTGTTGTGCTTGCTGGAATGTATGGGCTTCGTATGAGTGAGATTATCGGATTGAGGACAACAAACATTGACCTTGAAAAAATGCAGTTCGGCGTTGTAGAGCAAATGCCCTTCAAGGTGCCGCCGGGGACAAAGACCATTACGGAAATGGCACCGACAAAATCCAATGATCGTATTTTGCCGATTACCGAAGAAGCATTGCCGTATTTCCTGCGGCAATTTGATCTGATTGCGCGGCAAAAGGCTTTGACCGAGGCGGGCGGTGGGGTGTACTATGATAATAAGCTCTTTATTGCAAAGCCTGACGGTTCGCCGCAGCGCAGAGATAGAATGTCGGCAAACTTCGGACAGCTTATCCGACACCTTGAAATGCCGCATATCCGCTTTCACGATTTACGTCATACGGCAGCTACCAATATGCACCAACTGACAGGCGACTTCTACACCGTTGGCGAGATTTTGGGGCATACATTAAAGGGCATTGGCATATCCCTTGGTATTTCCACAAACCTTGAAGCGGTAACGGCACAGTATGTTGATGTGCGGCTTGAAAGAAAACAAAGCGTACTGCAAACCTATCATAAAGCACTGCAACCGAAAACAACCGTTACAGGAAAAGAAGCAGGGCAAGAAACATCGAAGAAAGCGAAAAAGAAAAGCAACGAAATGGAGCTATAACGGCAATATCTTTTTATAGCTCCGCGCTGCTTTTCATAGCTTTTTAGCAGTTCCGGGCACCATTGGGGCACCACAGTATACATCTTTCTTGCATAGTGTGTATGATGTGGAATGAGCCGGGCACCACAAAGCGGGGCACCAAGGGCACCATTTGAATTGTTTTCCCCAAAATAGATGCTGCCCTAACAAAAGAAAAAGCCTTGAAAACATAGAGTTTTCAAGGCTTTGATGGCGGAAGCGGTGGGATTCGAACCCACGTGCCCTTGCGGACAACTGCATTTCGAGCCATTTGGAGAGGAAATCCAATGAAAATTGATGCGTTCCTCTCGTGACCCTTAAAACCGCAATCCACTCGCACTCACTACTCTGCACAAAGCATAGAAAATGCGTAGATAGAGACAAGTCTGCTGGACACAGCATAGTCTAAAAAGCACCAAATATCAAGGATTTCCGAGGACGGAAAGCCAAACGCTCCACACGATTTCGAATCCGGACCCTTCAACCACTTGGGTACATCTCCGTATTCCATTGGAACCATACGATTCTATCACATTTCCCCGCCATTTGCAACCATTTCCGGCAAAAATCCGCCCACGATTTTCCATGAGCTGAGATAAGCCCCCGGCGGGGGCTTATCTCAGCTCATTTTCTGGATGTCCCGCCGCAGGCGGGAGATGATGCGCTTTTCCAGCCGGGAGATATACGACTGGGAGATGCCCATGCGGTCGGCCACCTCCTTCTGGGTCAGCTCCTTCCGTCCCCCCAGGCCGAAGCGCAGGGAGATGATGTCCTTTTCCCGGGGGGACAGCCGGGCCACCGCGTCCGACAGCAGCTTCCGGTCCACATCGGCCTCGATGGGCCGCATGACCACGTCCCCCTCGGTGCCCAGCACGTCGGACAGCAGAAGCTCCTTGCCGTCCCAGTCGGTGTTCAGCGGCTCGTCGAAGCTCACCTCCGTCCGCTGGCCGGCGTTTTTCCGCAGGTACATGAGAATCTCGTTTTCGATGCACCGGGAGGCGTAGGTGGCCAGCTTGATGTTCTTGTCCGCCCGGAAGGTGTTGATGGCCTTTATGAGGCCGATGGTGCCGATGGAGATCAGGTCCTCGATGTTGATGCCGGTGTTTTCAAACCGCCGGGCGATATACACCACCAGCCGCAGGTTCCGCTCGATCAGCGTCTGCCGGGCCAGCAGCTCCCCCTGCTCCAGCCGGCTGATCCACTCCGCCTCCTCCTGCCGGGGCAGCGGCGGCGGCAGCGTGTCGCTGCCGCCGATGTACATGACCTTATCCGGCCGGCCGCTGAGCCACCGCAGAAGCCGCCGCAGCAGATTCCCCATGTCGCCGCTCCTTTCTTCCGCCCCACAGGGCCTGATACCCTCCGCCGTCGCTGACGGCCCCCGGCGTCAGGGCCAGCAGGATCCGGGGATATGTAATGCTCCCCACCTTCACATAGTCGCTGCGGACGGCCAGCAGCAGGCCCGCCTCCGTGCCCACGGCGCAGAAGGGCAGCAGGCTCCACCGGCAAGTGCCGTCCAGCCGGTGGAGCCGGGCCATCTTCTCCTCCGGCGGCAGGCGCATTTCCACGATCCGCGCCGCCTCCGGCGGCCACAGCTCCCGGAGGGCGTCCTGCTCCAGCACCAGCACCGGCTGGCCGCTGACAGGGTCCCGCAGGGTATTCCCGGTGTCGTGCAGGGCCCGCAGCCGCTGCCGCCGGCCCTGTAAGGAAACGGTCACATCCATCAATTCTCCTCCTTCATGCCGCGCCCCCTGGCGGAACACCAGGTGCAGCAGCAGACCAAAGCCTATGGCGGAGCCCAGCAGCACCGGCCAGCTGACGTCGGCGTGGTATACCCGGCTGAGCAGGGCCTCCGGCGATCCCGCCGCCAGGCCCATGGCCAGAAGCAGTCCCGCCAGAGCGCCGGACAGCAGGAAAAACAGCGCCGTCAGCCGCCAGGGACGTCTTTCCCGCCGCCAGGCCAGGCGGCACATGGCCGTTCCCGCCGCCAGACGGCACAGGGGATGCGCCAGCTCCCGGCACCCGGGCAGGAACACCGCCGCCGCATACGCCGCCCCCAGGGCCGCGCACAGGCCCAGCCTCCGCCGCCGCAGGGGCAGTCCCGCCAGCCGGGCCGTGGCCAGCAGCAGAAGATAGTCCACCGCCAGGTTCAGCAGCACCACCCGGTCCAGATACACCACCGTCATGGCTCCGCCTCCTTTCCGCCGTCCATTATACCGGACCCGCCCCGCGAAATTCCACAGAAACAGGCGGCTTTATTTCTGCCGCAGGGTCAGCACCGCCGCCGCCAGCAGAAACAGGCCAAAGGGACGGCGCAGCAGGGTCACGTCCAGGGCCGTGGCGGCCCAGGCCCCGGCGGCGGCTGCGGCCAGCGCCCAGGGGACGGTGCACCGCAGAACGGCCTTGTCCAGCAGGCCGTTCTGCCGGTGCCAGATCAGGCCCATGGCGGCGGTGGGCAGGAAATACAGCAGGTTGATCCCCTGGGCCGCCGTCTGATCCACCCCGAATACCAGGGTCATCACCAGCAGCAGAAGGGTCCCGCCGCCTATACCCCAGGCCGACAGCACCCCGCAGCCCACCCCGGCCAGCAGGGGCAATACAAACTCCTTCACAGCAGATACCGCACCCCGCCATAGATCAGGAACGCCGCAAACAGGCGGCGCAGCCACACGGCGGGGACCTTTGTGAACAGCTTGCCCCCCAGGAAGCCCCCGGCCAGGCCCCCCAGCAGGTACGGCAGGGCCATGCTCCAGTCCAGCCCCGTCCGCAGCAGGTACACCCCGCCGGACAGCACACAGCAGGGGAGGATGGTGGCCACGCAGTTGGCCAGGGCCCGTTTTTCCTCCACCCGGCACCAGCTTCCCAGCAGCGGAGCCAGCACCATGCCCCCGCCGCCGCCGAACACCCCGTTGACGGCCCCGGCCAAGGCCCCGGACACCCCCAGCCGCCCGCGCTTCACAGGCATCACCTCCGTTGAATATGTAAGCGGGGGGCCATCGCCGACGGGCATTCCATCGACAGGTGTTTCGTAGGGGCCGACGTCCTCGGCGGCCCGCGTTGACCCGCCAAGCCCGGGCGGACAGAGTCGTCCGCCCCTACAGCGGGGCACCGAAGGATTGCCCGGCAGGCGGGAGGGGTCATTTTCCAATACAATCCGTCATTTTCTTGCAGAATTATACAAAATGTAGCGTGCCAGGACACCAAAAGCCCTGCCCGGCAGGGCCCGGGGCGGGGCATTTCTGCCCCGCCCGGTCTGTATCATACCAAAACCTGTTAAAAAGCTTGAAAAGCTTTTTATAGCACCGAAGGTGCGTCAGGTTTTGTATGAGACGTCACAGCGTGTTTTCACACGCTGTGCGTGCGCACAGCGCACGGGATTCTTGATTAAATTTTTTAATCAAAAATCAGTATCAGGGCGATTGGGTCAGATCTTGCGGAAGCTCTGGCAGTCGGTGCACTGGTCCATGGAGGGGTGATTCTCGTGGGTACCCACCTGGATGCTGGACAGGCCGCAGTTGTCCATATCCTGGCAGTGATGGGCGCAGCTGGTCACGGAGCACTTGATGGACATATTGGGGGTGCAGCTGCACCCGTCGTTGGTACAATTCTTGCTCATAGCGAAGGTCCTCCTTGCAAAAAATAAAGTCAGGCCGCAAAGCCTGACTTTATTCTGACCCGCCGGGGCGGGATTATACGCGTTTTTTTCAGCCGTTATCGGTGCGGTTGCGCCATTCAACCTCCTGGTCCAGCTCAAACTGTAGCTTCTTGTTTTCCTCCACCAGCTCGTCATAGTGGCGGCCCTGGATATAGTACTTCACGAAAATGAAGGTGGCCTCGTTGAACTCCTCCTCGGTGTATTCCGGCAGCAGGGAGCCGTTCTTCCGGCGCAGACCCTGAACGTTGATGACCACCAGGCGGCGGTGCTGCTCGGACAGCTGGAACAGCTTCAGCGTCTCGGGGATCTCCAGCCCCAGATCAAAATTATCATTGACCAGCTCCAGCAGGCGGCGCTGCTCGGGCTTGGCGGACACGATGACGCCGTAGCGGGCAAACAGGCGCTTGAGATAGTCGGCAGAGACCTCCTCACGGGTGATGGTGCCCTTGCCGATGCCGGTAAGCATGGTGTTGGACAGGTTCAGGCTGACGTATACTTCTTCGCCGGTTTTGGGATAGCTCATGGGGTACCTCCTATTAATGTTCCGATGATTCCTGCGCCGCCCGGCGGCGCATCGCTTTCTATGGATAGGGTACCACAAGCGCCCGCCGATTGCAACAAAAACTTGTACCAAGAACATTTATTTGTAGGATAAAACAGCCGTTTCCGTGATTTTGACAGGCTTTTATGTTTCCAAATGTACCAAACAACTCGTACATGCAGAACCGGCTCCGCGCGGCAGACTGCACTCCTTTTTTGACAAGCAGAGCGGCGCCGCATGGCAGCGCCGCTCTTGCGTTTGATTCGCTTACAGGTGCAGAAGCTCCTTGTAATAGGGCCACAGACCGGTTTTCTCCGGGCAGAAGGGGGCCAGCTGGCACAGGTCCGTGCCGGGGAAGTCGTTGCCCTCGATGATGGCGGGGCCGTCGGGGCCGATGGCCATATCCCAGCCCACATGGCCCACCTCCGGAATTTCCAGGGCAGCCTGGCAGGCCAGGGCCTTGGCCTCCTCGATCATGGGCAGCTGATAGCCCACCAGGGGGATGCCGGTGTCGGGGTGCTGGTCATAGACGTTGAAATAGTCGTCGGTGGCGGGGGAGCAGATCTTGCCGGTGTCGATATCCACCCGGCAGAGGATGCCGCCCTGGCCGGAGTTGTCGCACACGCCGCCGCCCCGGCCCATTTTCAGGGTGATATAGGCGATGTGCACCTGGCCGTCCACCAGGTCGGTGCAGATGCGCATGGTGTTCACGGACTGGGGATGCAGGCGCGCCATGTCGGGATGCTGGGCCTGGACATGCTCCAGCACCACCAGCTTCTTCTCCCGGATATAGTCCAGCATGGCCGCCGGGGATTCAAAATCCTTCACATACAGCTTTTCCACGCCGTTGCCGCAGGAGCCGTGGTTGATCTTGGCGAAGATGGCCTCCTGTCCCTCCAGGAACCGGGCCATCTGCTCCACCGTAGCGGTCTCACCGTTGAGGGTAGGGCGGCGGAGATACTTGGCGAAGCGGACGTTGAAGAGCAACTTGTCGTCAAAATCATCGTCGTGGGCCATATCGTTCATGATGTTGCTGACCTTCTTGTTGCGCACACGGGTGAGATAGGTGTCCCGCTGGGCGCCGGTCATGTCGTAAAAGCCGAACATGGTGTAGTCATAATACCCCGCGCCGTAGCGCACGGCGCACCAGAGCATATCGAAGAAGGTGCGAACCTTGTTCTGGCCGCACTTCTGGTGCACCACGTCGATCATGTGGTTCATCTTCTTGAAGCGGACGCCGGTGAGGACCCGGGCCACATATCCGATCATCGCCATGGTAAAAAAACCTCCCGTTTTTCATGTTACCCTATATCATACCACGCCGTGGGCAAAAATCCAACGCGCGGTGCTTATGCCTGCTAAAAGCGGCACTTTTTATACAGTATACCACGCCGGGCCGCCGGGCGCAAGCCCCGGAGTCGGCGGCATTGCAGGCCGGTGTGTCCGCCGGGGCGCGCGAAACGGCAGGCCCCGGGGCCTGCCGTTTGGGTTATATGATGCTTATGTCCGCTCCCGGAGCTCCCGCAGGCAGCGGGGACAGACGTTCTTTCCCCGGAAGGTCCGCACATCCTTGGTGCTGTCGCAGAAAATGCAGCTGGGGCGATACTTCCGCAGGACGATGGAGTTGCCGTCCACATAGATCTCCAGCGGGTCCTTCTCCGCAATGTCCATGGTGCGCCGCAGCTCCACCGGCAGAACGATCCGGCCCAGCTCATCCACTTTTCTCACAATACCGGTTGACTTCATGTTGCCATCTCCCCATTTCGTATTGACCCTCATTAAAGTGAAAATACTACGCTTTTTTATTATACGACAAGTCCTCCGTTAAGTCAACAAAGTGCTTGGCATTTTCACAATTTCTTCATGAATACTGTGTGTTCTCCCGGTCATATACATGGGCAGGAGGGGGAATGCATATGGCAATGGCCTGGATCTGGACGGGGATGGCGGCGGTGTCGCTGATTTTTGCCGCATGGAACGGCACCATGGACGCCGTGGGCGCGGCGGCTCTGGAGGGGGCCGGGGCGGCGGTGCAGCTGTGCATCGCCATGGCCGGGGTGCTGTGCCTGTGGAGCGGAGTCATGGAGATCATGTCCCGCTGCGGCCTTTCCGGAAAGCTGGCGGCTCTGCTGCGGCCCGCCCTGCGGCGGCTTCTGCCCCGGGCCAGCCGGGACCCGGAGACCCTGGCGGCGGTGTCGGCCAACGTGTCCGCCAATCTGCTGGGTCTGGGCAATGCGGCCACGCCCCTGGGCATCCGGGCGGCCCGGCGCATGGCCCGGGGAACCGACGGCACCGCCGACGACGAGCTGTGCCGCCTGGTGGTGCTGAACACGGCGTCGCTGCAGCTGCTGCCCACCACGGTGGCCGGGGTGCGGGCGGCCTGCGGCTGCCGGACGCCCTTCGATATCCTGCCGGCGGTATGGCTGTCGTCGGCCATCTCCGTGACGGCGGGGCTGCTGGCGGCACGGCTGCTCCAGCGGGTGTGGAGGGACTGACATGGACCCCACGGCATTTGTGATTCCCTGTCTGCTGGCGGGGGTGGCCCTGTACGCCCTGACCCGGCGGGTGGACGTATATGCCGCCCTGACCCAGGGTGCCGGGGAGGGCCTGACGGTGGTGGCGAAAATTCTCCCGGCGCTGGTGGGCCTGCTGACGGCGGTTTATATGCTGCGGGCCTCCGGGGCCATGGACGCCCTGGCGGCGGCGCTGGCTCCGGTGCTGGGGCTTCTGGGGATCCCGCCGGAGACGGCGGCGCTGCTGCTGGTGCGGCCGGTCAGCGGTTCCGGGGCTCTGGCGGTGGGCAGCCAGATCATGGAGCAGTACGGCCCGGACTCCGCCGTGGGCCGCACGGCGGCGGTGATGCTGGGCTGCTCGGAGACCACCTTCTACACCGTGGCGGTGTACTTCGGCGCGGCGGGGATCCGGCGCACCCGGTACACCATCCCTGCCGCCCTGACGGCGGACCTGGCCGCCTTCGCGGCCGCCGCCTGGGCGGTGCGCCTGTGCTTCGGGTGAAAACGGCGTTTTACACTATATATTGGGGCCTTTACGGTCACGATCATTGTAAAGAAACGCGAAAACCGCCACTCTGCCAAGTGACGGTTTTCTGAGCATATTAAGAAAATCTTCATCTGAAAGGGGCTAACCGCTTGTCGCAGCGCCTCTTTCTGCTCCTATTGTACCGCAGACAGCCTGCGGTGTCAAGTGTTGCCAAATGGGGAAAAGTGTGATATAACAGATGTGGGCCGGAAGGCCCGCTGCTTCGGAGGATATTTCGGAGAATATTACATAAGGAGGAAGCTCTGTTATGAAAAAGATCATTGCCACCACCAACGCTCCTGCCGCCATCGGCCCCTATTCCCAGGCCATCGACTGCGGCAGCTTCCTGGTCACCAGCGGCCAGGTGCCCTTTGACCCCAAGACCGGTGAGTTCGTTCCCGGCGGCATCCAGGAACAGACCCGCCAGGTGCTGACCAATGTGAAGGCCATTCTGGAGGCCGCCGGCCTGACCATGGACAACGTGGTCAAGACCACCGTGTTCCTGCAGAACATGAGCGACTTTGCCGCCATGAACGCAGTGTACGCCGAGTTCTTCACCGAGGGCCAGTATCCCGCCCGCAGCGCCGTGGAAGTGGGCGCTCTGCCCCGGGGCGCGCTGGTGGAGATCGAGACCATCTGCGTGAAGTAAAGAACGTCCAGCAAAAGCAGGGAGGCCCGGCGGGCCTCCCTGCTTTTGCCGTCACACGGTTTTCTCAAAATAGAAGAAGGTCTCGTCCTCCCCTGCCGGGCGCATACAAGCGGAGAGCATCTTATACGAGGCGGCGTTCTCCTTATAGCACTTGGCCTTTACCCGGGCCAGGCTCAGCCGGAACAGGGCCCAATCCGCCGCAGCGGCGAAGGCCTCGGCGCCGTAGCCGTGTCCGGCATAGGCCGGGTCGATGCGGCAGCCCAGCTCCGCCCCGCCCCGCCAGTCGAACCGGTACAGCACCACCTCGCCGATCAGTTGGCGATCCAGCCGGACGGCGAAGTTCACCGCCCGCCGGGCGGCGAAGTCCCGCCGGGCCACGGACAGGAAGTAATCCTCCGTCAGCTCCCCCTTCAGGTCCTGGCGATAGTCATAGCCCCACCAGCGGTTGCGCGCATCGTCCAGGCACAGGGCGTTATAGGCGGCCTCGTCCCGCTCCTCCAGCGGCGTCAGGGTCAGCCGGGGGGTGGTGACGGTGGGGATCTCCCGCAGGCGGTCCGCCTCGCACCGGACCTCGAACCGCAGCTTCCCTGCCAGGCGCACCGGCAGATACTGCAGCTTGGAGGTCCGCAGGCCCTGGTCCCCGGCGTCGTCCTCCCGGTTGATATAGACGCAGTCGCCGCCGAAGTGGGCGGCAAAGGCCTGGACCAGGGTGGGATAGGCCCCCTGGTGGGAGTACAGCGCCTTCTCCACATGAATAATCAGGGTGCCGCCGCAGTTCTCTGCCAGGCTCATGGCCACCAGCCGGTCATCCACCAGCAGGCCGCCGCCCAGCAGCCACCCCTCCGGCAGCAGCCGGGCCAGGGCCTTGGCATAGGCCAGCTCCCGCTTGGCGTTGAAGCTGGTTTTCTGGAACTCCTGCTCATAATCCGCCCAGAAATTCTCGATCAGGGGCATATCCGCCCCGGTCAGGGGGATAAATTTCGCGTCGGGGTACTCCTTGCGGAATTTGTTGATGTGGTTGCGCTGGCCGCTGTATTTCCGGCCCGCAAAGGCGGCCATGTCCTCCGCCCGATAGAGATAGTCCTTCCAGTTGCGCTCGTTGTTCATCCGCAGACGAGGCCAGCGCAGCAGCAGCTCCGGGGCCTTCTCCTCCGGCACCACGGAGATCACCAGCGGCGTCTCCGTGTCGGTGCAGTAGCTCTCGATGGCCGTCAGGGCGGCGTCCACGTCGCCGTCGGGGCCGGGCACCGGGTAGTCAAAGACCCACTCGCCGTCGATGCGGTTGCGGACGATGAGGCAGCCCGCCTCCTCGGCGAAGGACGGGCGCAGATACAGGCTCCACATGAGCTTGGTCCCGGCGGAGTATTCGCACAGGCGATAGTCGCACCCGGCGTAATATTTGCGCAGCAGAGCGTGATGCTCCAGGGTGATGGGGGTAAATGTCAGCATAGGCTCCTCCTATTTGATCTGGCGAATGATGTCCCGGGCCTCGGTGATGAAGCGCCGGGCGGCGGGCCGCAGCTCCCGGCGGTCCCGGGTGACGATGCCCAGCTCCCGGAAGGCCGGCGGGTCCAGGGGCACCGCCTGCACGGCGTCCCGGCGGCCCTTGAGCACCAGCTCCGACAGGACGCTGACCCCCAGGCCGTGCTCCACCATGGAGATGATGACGCTGTCGGACACCTGGGTGGTGCGGATCACCGGCGTGACGCCGGAGCGGTTCAAAGCCCGGAGAATGTCCAGGTGGAAGCCCATGGAGGGCATCAGAAACTCGTGGCTGCTGAAATCCCGCACGTCGAACCGCTCCCGGCCGCCCAGGTCGTACTCCGGCGGCAGGATGGCCAGCAGCGGGTCCTCCGCCAGGGGGAGCCAGTCCATGGTCATCCCGTCCTGGAGGCTGGCAAAGCCCATGTCCGCCTTGTCCTCCCGGACCCAGCGGTATACCTCCTCCACGCTGCCCATCTGGATATCCACCGTCAGCTCCGGGTGGATCCGGCGGAACTGCTGGATCACCTCCGGCAGCCAGTGCATGGCGATGCTGGAATAGGCGGCCACCCGGATGGTGTCCTCCTTGTGGGAATTGATCAGGGCGACCTCCCGGTCCAGGGCCTGGGAAGCGGACAGCACCTGGCGAATCAGGGGATAGATGCGCTCCCCCGCCGGAGTCAGCCGCACACCGGCCCGGCCCCGCAGCAGCACCGGAAAGCCGATGTCCCGCTCCAGGCTGTTCATCATGTGGGTCATGCCGGACTGGGTATAGCCCAGGGCCTCCGCCGCCCGGGTGAAGCTGCCATGTTCCACAGCCGCCGCCAACGCCTCCAGTTTCTTCGTATCCATGTGCGCCTCCCGCCATGAAAGAATTTCATGGTCCTATTATACAACGTACATTTTCCCCAGGCAAGAGAGGAATTCTATGCATTTTGCCCAATTTTCAGGAAGCTATCCTGCACGAACCGTAAAAAATGGATGATTCCATGACATTGTGTAATGGCGAAATGAGATTTTGTCGCTTTACAAATTTTTTCTCATGGTGTATCTTAGCTACAGTAATTCCTACGACATGAATTGCTTTTCCTTTCTATCCTCAAACAAAGAGAGCCGCACGTTCGTGCGGCTCTCTTTGTTATGCCGGGGGCGTTACAGACCGTAGACCTCCGTGAACTTATCCCGGAGATAGGCGGTGTAGCAGGTGGGGTCGAAGGGGCCGCAGACGGACTCAAACAGGGGCGTGGGGTCCTTCATGCAGCCGTATTTCCAGATCTTCTCCTCCAGCCAGCCGTTGATCCTTGTCAGCCGGCCGGTGGCCACGGCGGCGGACACGTCGAAGTCCTTCTGCATCTGCCGCAGATACTGGGCGCCGTAGGCCGAGCCGATGGCGTAGGAGGGGAAATAGCCGATGCTGCCGCCGGCCCAGTGGGAATCCTGGAGGATGCCCTCCCGGTCGTTGGGCACGTCCACGCCCAGATACGCCTTGTACAGGCGGTTCCACTGGGCGGGCAGGTCGTGGGCCGTCAGCTCCCCGGCGAACATCCGCCGCTCCAGCTCATAGCGCACCATGATATGCAGGCAGTAGGTCAGCTCGTCGGCCTCGGTGCGGATCAGGGAGGGCTGGGCCTTGTTGATCATGCGGTAAAAATCCTCCAGGCTGACGTCGTCCAGCCGGGGGGCGAAGTGCTCCCGGAGCCAGGGGTAGATGACCCCGCAGAAGGCCCTGCTGCGGCCGATGATGTTCTCATAGAACCGGGACTGGCTTTCGTGGATGGCCATGGACACGCCGCCGCCCAGGCAGGTGCGGGACAGCTCCCGGCCCACGTGCAGCTCATACAGGGCGTGGCCGCCCTCGTGGACCACGGAGTACAGGGACGAGGCCACTAAGTCCGCGTGATAGTTGGTGGTGATGCGCACGTCGTCCCGGGAGAAGTTGATGGTGAAGGGGTGCTCCGTCTCCCCCACGATGCAGTGGTCGCGGTCGATGTCCATGACGCCCATGACGAAGTCCGTGAACTCCCGCTGGATGGCCACGGGGAAGTCCCGGTGCAGGGGGGCGTCATCCACCCGGTCGGCGTGGGCCTGGACCTGCTCGATCAGGGGCACCAGATCCCGGCGCAGGGCGGCGAAGAACCGGTCGCAGGTGTCCCGGGTCAGGCCCCGCTCAAACTGGTCCAGCTGGGCGTCGTAGGGGTCCTTCTCCGGCTGACGGCAGCCTGCCAGGCGGCGGCAGCTGTCGAAGATCCGCTGGAGATACGGCTCAAACAGGGCATAGTCGCTGCGCTCCTTGGCCTCGTGCCACACGGCGTCGGCCTTGGACACCAGCTGCTGATAGGCCACAAATTCTTCCTGGGGAATGCGGTGGGTCTGTTCATAGTCCCGCCACAGCTCCGACACCTTCCGGGCGGTGACGGGGTCCAGCCGGTCCCGGGCCTGCACCAGGGTCTGGAGCATCTCCACCGTCTCCGGGGCGGTGGTCAGAATGTAGCTCATGCGGGACAGCTCCCCCAGGGTGTCGGCCCGGACGTCCGCCGAGCCCTTGGGGGCAACAGTGGCTCCGTCGTAATACAGCACGCCGGAGGCGTGGTTATAGGCAAAGGCCTGCTTTTCATAGGCGGCCAGCCTTTCCAGTGCCTGAGATACGGTCATACGTCATTCCTCCTGTAAAATAATTGGTTATTCATCTGCCAGCCAATCCGGGAAGCTGCCTTTTAAGAAGTGCCGGTACTCCGGATGGTCCGCAGCGTTTTTGTATTCTTCCCGTATGGTTCTTTGATTCCATTGCCGCACGCTTTCCGGCATTTCCTCATATCTCATAATGGTAATGAGTCCATCCTTTTCCGCCTGTAAAATAGCCTCGTAGGCATCGGAAACAAACTCCACAGATTCGATGTCTACAGGAATACTGCTTACAGCCGCATCCGGAATCCGCACATCGAAATCCGCTTCCTCAATGCTGCCTGCGCAATAGATGTATCCGGATACACCTTGATAGGTCTTTCTCAGCGCATCCGGATAGTATTCCTCCAGCCGCTGAATGCCGTTCTTCTCAAATCCGTATGGTCCCCATTTTTCCCATCTGCCGTCATAGGAGAAGCCGGTTTCCTTGCAATACCGCTCAATCGCATTGCTCAAATAGACCAGGACATTTTCTCTTTTCTTTGAGAAGTAGACCAAAGGGACTCCGTGATTGGAAGTCCTGGGCTCCAGCTGCTTGATCGTGCCTATTGGCGATGCGTGATAATACATATGCACCTCGCATTTTCCGGTTTATCAGGCCGAAGCCTTCCTTACATTTCCTTGATATACATCCCTTCCACCGCCCCTAGGACAGGCCGCATTTTTCCGCTTGCCGCAAATCCGTGCGCTTCACATCATCCAGCACCCTTTTCATCGGAAGTCCCGCAAAAACTGCTTCACTAAGCTGATTTTGAGTATACCACACGCCGCCCCCGATGGCAAGCGGTCGGTGCCTCCTCACCGGGTGGTGAAAGATTTTTCGAAGCCGGGGCATACTAAGGCCGGAGGTGAGAGAGATGAAGCGAAAGGACCGCGGCTTCCCCTACGACGCCGCGCCGGACGTGCATCAGTTCCGGGGCGTGCCCCAGAATTGCTTTGACCTGGTGAACCAGTACGGCACCTATAATATCCAGCCCACCACCGACACGGAGAATCTGTTCCCCCTGATCGGGCCGGAAATGCCGGAGCGTTGGCGGCATATGAGCCTGGGGAAGGACGACCTGGATTCGCTGGGATAGCCCACCGCAGGGAGCGGCGGGCGGGATAAAAGGCAGGCGGGGCGGGGCCCCGGGCATCGCACACGCCCCGCCTGCCCTTGAAAAAGCATTGACACCGGCGGCAGAACCCTTATAATGGTAGTATCACCACTGAGGAGGCCGCTATGGACAACAAGAAAAAAACCGACAGCATCATGCGCTATGTGGTGTATCTGCTGTGCGGCGTGCTGCTGGCGGGGTATTCCCTGCTGAAATGGAACGCTATGAGCGAGATGAAGTATCTCTATCTGGCCATCGGCGTGATCTGGGTCATTTACGGCGGCGTCCGGGCCCTGGTGCTGGCCCGGCGGCAGAAGCAGGACCGGGAATAAGCAATGGGCGTACCGCTTGCGGTACGCCCTGTCTGCACTTATCCCCCCAGCAGCCACAGCACCACGCCGTATACCACGCTGGCGGCGGTGCCGAATACGATCACAGGCCCGGCGATCAGGAACATTTTGGCGGCCATGCCGGTGATCAGGCCCTCGGCCCGGAAGTCCATGGCCGGGGACACCACGGCGTTGGCAAAGCCCGTGATGGGCACCAGGGTCCCGGCTCCGCCGAACCGGGCCAGCTTGTTATACAGGTTCAGCCCCGTGAACAGGGCCGACAGAAACACCAGACTGATGGAGGTGGCGGAGGCGGCGTCCTCCCGGGGCAGCAGCATCAGCCAGCCGGTCTGGATCAGCTGGCCCACCACGCAGATGGCCCCGCCGATGCCGAAGGCCAGGGCCATGTCCTTCAGCAGGGGAGACTTCTTCTGCATGCCCTTGACATAGGCCTGGTATTCCTGGGGTGACATATCCATGATTGCAGCACATCCTTTCGCCTATAGTCTGCCCGGCGGCGGGGCTTTTATCCCCGGCGGCGGCACAAAACCGCCGCTTGACAAGGGGGGCGCAAGTTGCTATGCTGGTGAGGACAGCTTTCCATTTGCCGAAAGGAAGAGGTTCTTATGAAGAAAAAGACAAAACAGGCGGGTCCTGCCGCCTGGCTGCGGGAAAACAAGTGGACCTGCGCGGTGCTGGCGGCGGCCCTGGTGCTGCTGATCGTGGGGCGGCTGCTGGCAGCCCCGGCCCGGGTGGAAGCCGGCCAGCCGGAGGAGCGGGCGGACTATGAATCCGCCGTGGTGGAGCAGGTCCTGTCGGACTCCACGGAGAAGGACCCCGCCGCCGACAACGGGTACCGGGGAGAGCAGCTGCTGCTGGTCACCGTGAAGTCCGGGGACTATCAGGGCCAGCAGATGCAGGTATATAACTATGTGGGTCCCCTGTACGGCGGGCCCCTCCACGCCGGGGACCGGGCCACCATCCTGATCTCCAGCTATTCCGACGGCACCGTCAACGCCACGGTGTATGAATTCGACCGGCTGATCCCCCTGGCCATCGTGGTGGCGCTGTTCATCGCGGCGGCGGTGATCGTAGGCGGCCGCACCGGGGCCAAGTCGCTGGTGGCTCTGGCGGTGACGCTGGTGTGCCTGTTCGGCGTGCTGCTGCCGGCGCTGATGAAGGGGGCCAATACCCTGCTGATGACCTTTATCGTGTGCGCCTATGTGGCGGTGGTGAGCCTGACCATTGTGGGCGGCGTGCAGAAAAAGAGCGTGTGCGCCATGCTGGGCGCCGTGGCGGGCACGGCCCTGGCCCTGCTGTTCGGGCTGCTGGCCCAGGCCCTGACCCGGGTGGACGGCCTGCGCATCGAGGACGTGGAGCCTTTGCTGCAGCTGCGCCAGACCGGCACTCCCATCGGCCTGCGAGGCCTGCTGGTAGGCGGCATCATCATCAGCGCCCTGGGGGCGGTGATGGACGTGACCATGGGCATCGCCTCCTCCCTGGCGGAGGTCCACGCCGCCAATCCCCAGCTGTCCCGGCGGGAGCTGTTCCGCTCCGGTATGAACATCGGCCGGGACATGGTGGGCACCATGACCAACACCCTGATCCTGGCGTTTTTGGGCAGCGGGTTCACACTGATCCTGTACCTGTACTCCCTGGGGCTGTCCTTCCGCCAGCTGATGAGCTCGGCGTATGTGTCCATGGAGGTGGTCAGCGGCATAGCCAGCAGCGTGGGCGTGATTCTGTCCATCCCCCTGACGGCCCTGATTACCGCCGCAGTCTTTACAAGAGAAAAGCAGCAAAGCTGAATATACGAAGGGCGCAGCCGGGCGGCTGCGCCCTTCGTATATTCATGCATATTCATAAGGATGAGTAATGACAGGCAGAAGGAAAAATCAAGGGGCGGCAGGATTGTTTTTACGCTAAAGGGTTATATAATGGTGGAAAATTTGCCGGAAAATTTCGAGGGCACCGTGAGTATCCGGCATTTTTTTGGAGCACGCGGCCAGGCGCTCCTGCCAGGACCGGGGGACATGCGTCCCGGCGGGCAAAACGGACCGTGTGAATGTTTATCCAGGAGGAAAGATATGAGAGAAAACACATCCGTACACCGGCTTCTCCGGCGGGCGCTGTCCCTGTGCCTGGCGGTGGTGCTGACGGTGTCGCTGTGCGTCCCGGCGCTGGCGGCCAACGGAGACCAGGAGAACGGCGGCGTGGTGGGCGTTGCCCCCGACGCCCAGATCTTTGCCATGCAGGTGTTCGGCTGTATCTGACCTACACCGCCCAGGATTCCTCCGGCTTCCTGATCGGCGAGGACGATGTGGAAGCCGAAATCCACACCCAGGCTATCTCTCTGGATTCCTTCGACGAAAACGGGCAGCTGCGGATGAGCTTCCCCTTCGCCTATAAGGACGCCGTGTATGTGGACGACGAGACCGGCTACATCTATGATTACAGCGCCTGGTGCCAGATCGTCCGGGTCCGGGCCTATGACGCCGCAGGACATGTCACCACCTGCAACGCCCTGCTGTACGACACGGTGTATGGCCAGAAGATGTATGAGCAGAGCGGCTTCAAGGACGCCCGCTATTCCAGCGAGAACATCAACGGCCTGATCGACAGCCTGGAGCCCCTGTGGAACAAGGAGGAGGGCATGACCGACACCCGCTTCTTCATCACCGACGACATGCTGGATGAAAACGGCAATCTCCACGTCCGGGCCACCCTGGACCGGGATGCCAACCTGGTGGTCTTCAACGACAACGTGTATCTGCCCCAGGAGGGCAGCCGCCAGGTGGAGTTCACCGACGAGGCCACCGGCGCCTCCGCCACCGTGACCTTCACCGTGGTGAAGGATACCGCGGCCCCCGAGGCCCCGGTGATCGCCCAGGGCGGCGACGGAAAGATGACCCTGACCGCCGCCGAGGAGGACGTGACCCTGTACTACAGCTATGACGGCACGGAGTGGGTGCTGTATTCCGGCCCCTTCGCCCCCACCGCCACGCCGGTGTATGCCAAGGCCTTGGACCGGACGGGCAACGAAAGTGCCGTCAGCCAGCTGGCGGTGCAGGTGGCCGCCTCCCAGCCGGTGCGGACCGGCGACGCCGCCCCCGTGGCGGTGTACACCGCCCTGCTGCTGACGGCGGCGGCTGCCCTGGCGGCGGCCCCGGTGCTGCGCCGCAGACGGGTGAAATAAGCCCATACGCTTCCTTCCTATAACGGGAAATCCCCCGGCCGGAGCCGGGGGATTTCCCGCAAGACTGCCCCAAAAGGGCCCTGCCCTTTTGGGGCAGTCAAAAGCGTGCTGCGGCAGACTGCCGCAGCACGCTTTTTATAGCTCAGCCCTGGATGATCTTCTCCGGCTGCTTCAGGTCCCGGTCGATCTGCTTGCGATAGCGGTCCTCCTCACTGAACACGCAGCCGCAGTATTTCTGCATATAAAATCCCCGCTCCCGGGCCTCCTGCTGGCCCGCCCGGAACCCGGGCCGGAAATCCCGGTACAGAAACGCCACACCATAGGCTTCGGCCGCCTCCTCCGCCGTCTGCCGCAGCAGCTCATGGTTCTGGTAAGGGCTGATCAGCAGGGTGGTCAGAAAGCTGTCGAAGCCGTTTTCCGCCGCAAAGCGGGCGGTTTCTTCCATACGCAGCCGGTAACAAAATCCGCAGCGATGGTCAAAATCGGGGTAAATTCCTTCTATGAAGCGCCGCAGGCCGTATTCATTCTCAATTTCCAGCCGCAGGCCGATGGTTTTTGCGTACTCCACCAGCGTGTTTTTGCGCATCTTGTATTCGGTCATCGGATGGATGTTCGGATTATACCAAAAGCCGGTCGGTTCGATCCCTTCGGCGCGCAGGCTTTCGATGCAGGCAATCGAGCAGGGAGCGCAGCAGATGTGCAGCAGTGTTTTCATCAGATCCGCGCGACCCCCGTTTCGCGGGCGGCGGCCGCTACCGCCGAGGCCACTGCGTCGCGGACGCGGGGATCAAAGGCGGCGGGAAGAATGTAGTCCTTCGAGAGCTCCGCGTCGGAAACGAGTCCGGCCAGCGCATGGGCGGCTGCGATCTTCATCGCGTCGTTGATGTCCGAGGCCCGCACATCGAAGGCGCCGCGGAAGATGCCCGGGAAAGCGAGCACATTGTTGATCTGGTTGGGGAAGTCGCTGCGCCCGGTTCCGACGACCGCAGCCCCTGCCGCAAGGGCTTCCTCAGGCATGATCTCGGGGGTGGGGTTGGCCATCGGAAAAAGGATGGGGCCGGGCGCCATCGAGCGCACCATCTCAGGGGTCACCGCGCCGGGAGCCGATACACCGATAAAGACGTCGGCGCCTCGCAGCACCTCGGCCAGCGTTCCCGCTTTCTTTTCGCGGTTGGTGAGGCGGGCCATCTCCTCCTTAATCGGGTTGAGGCCCTCCCGGCCCTCGTAAATCGCGCCCCTGCGATCGGCGAGAATCACCTTTTTCAGCCCCATGGCCATCAGCAGCCGGATAATCGCGATGCCGGCCGCGCCCGCACCGCTGGTCACGACCTCGATTTCCTCTATCTTTTTCCCGGTCAGCTTGAGGGCGTTTAAAAGGGCGGCAAGCACCACCACGGCGGTACCGTGCTGGTCGTCGTGGAAGATCGGGATGTCGCAGCGCTCCTTGAGCTTTTTCTCGATCTCAAAGCACCGGGGGGCGGCGATATCTTCGAGATTGACCCCGCCGAAGCTGCCCGCAAGCAGCGCAACGGTATTCACAATCTCGTCCACGTCGTGGCTGCGGATGCAGAGCGGCACCGCATCGACCCCGCCGAACGCCTTGAAGAGGACGCATTTTCCTTCCATCACCGGCATTCCCGCTTCAGGGCCGATATCACCTAAGCCGAGCACCGCAGAGCCATCGGTGACGACCGCGACGGTATTGCCGCGCCCGGTCAGCTCATAGCCTTTGGCCGGGTCCTTTTCGATTTCGAGGCAGGGGGCAGCGACGCCGGGGGTGTAGGCGAGCGAGAGGTCGTCCTTGTTGGCGACGGGCAGCTTCGGCACCGTCTCGAGCTTGCCGCGCAGCCGGTAGTGCAGTTTCAGCGATTCCTTTGCGTAATCCATCGATGATCCTCCTTCTGGGTGGACGGCCCACGCCGTCTGATGGTTCCATTATAGAGAGATGCGTGCCTTTTTTCAACTGCCGCCGGGAATTCTTTTATTTCACAAAAAATGAATCTTTTAAACGGGAGACTGCAAAAATTCATTTCTGTACTGCAAAAATACAGCTGTTTTCGTTCTGCATCGTCCAAATTTTGACGGAAAAACCGAACAAATTACAGAAATCAGTTGAATAAACTGTGAATTTATGCTATTATGGGCGATAGATTTTGTTCGTCCGGATGCAGGCCCGCCCGGGCCCGCCCGGTTCACTTCACGGCTTGCCGTTCCGGGGCGCCTGCCGCGCCCCTTTGCCCCTCGCGGCGCGGCGGAAAGGTTGGTCATCGCTATGCGGCTTTCGGAAATCATCGTTTTTATCGTCTACCTGTTCTTCATGCTCTCCATCGGGGTCTATTTCTTTATCAAGGACCGCAACGGCGGTGAGAAAAGCTATTTTCTCGGCGGCCGTGAGATGGGCGCGTGGGTCGCCGCCCTCTCGGCGGGCGCCTCT
>ERZ857984.1272-NODE-1272-length-21723-cov-2.583626_pt1 | contig 21723 bp, 9 predicted proteins | sample MGYA00519914_ERZ857984 | MGnify/ENA primary metagenome ERZ857984 (study PRJEB31778, sample SAMEA3449417) | human gut metagenome | biome: human gut; feature: human-associated habitat; material: faeces | place: United Kingdom | collected 2010/2012 ... | reverse complement strand
TTCGGATATCGGGGGCAGCCTGTTTTACCTGGTGGGCCAATCCTTCCCAGGAGGTCTTATTTTCGTTGAGCGGTTCGTCGGCAATGTGTTGTGTGTAGATGTCGAGCCAACTGCGGCCGCTTCCGTCATCGATCATTCTGGAACGCAAATGCTCCTGCAGAGCCGGAAAATACGCTGCGATGTATCGTTGCACGCGCGGGTCGTCATGGGGCAGACGTTGATAAACATAGGAGCCCTTGCCGTCGGGGACCGGTACGTTGGCCCAGAAAGGATCGGTCCATCCGTTGTGGGATCGCTTGGCGAAATGGTTGGCCTCGATCAGCCGTACGTCGGCATGTCGGAGCAGGAATTCGATCGTTTTGTCCATCCGTGAGAAATCGAACGTCAGTCCTTTGCCATCGGCTGTCGGAACCGGCGTTCCCGTTTCGTAGAGCAACCAGACGTTCTGACCATAGGCCGAGGCGGTTTCGACGAGCTGCCGCATACATTCCCAATAGGCCGGTGAATCGTCCTCCACGTATTCGTTGTCGTTCATAAAAGAGAATTTATCGGGGAAATACCAGTTGGTAACCAATAACGACTGCTTGGGAAGCGTGACCGGATAAACTTGTATGGTGAATTGTCGGTCGGCAACGATCCGTTTTCCGTTCTTTAGCCCGGAAATGCGTACCGATCCTTCGTAAAGCCCCGCTTCGGCATCGGCCGGAATCGGAATGTCCAACCAGAGAGAAGCGGTCCCGCCTGCGGCGATAGATACGGTGGTGTCGGTCAGAATGGGATCGGGATATTCTCCGGACGGTGATTGCAGGGCATCGGGGGCCGCCGGCACGTAGGCGTGGGAAGCCTGTACGTTCCGGACCCAGCCCAGAACGGCTTTGTCGAGCGAAGCTCCCTGCTTTGTTTTGAGACTCCGGAGGACAGGATTCATTGCCGCGACGGAGTCGTCTGCGGAGATAACGAATTGCAGAACGGCGTTCTCGCCGCGGGCCACGCGGACGGTATCGTCCCCGGCAGGAGGGCAAACGATTCCGGGAAGAACATTGGTCAAAGGATCGATGACGCGGATCGTGAGTCCGCTTTCACTACAGGCTACCGGTAGCAGCAGGAGTGCAGGGCAAAGAGTCCGGATCGTCCGGTTGACGAGAAGTCGGAGCGGGGAAATGTTCATTTCGGGTTCGGTTTGAATTCTTAATTGCATTGCGGGAAAACAGTAAGCCGGAGTTCCGTGCATCCGTAGGGAATCAGTTCGAGGTATTCGATACGGTCGGATACGGCGCGGGCTATCCCTTCGGCCGGAAGGCGCGGCGTGTAGCGTCCTTTTTCCAATTCCCAGTCGATCGGTTTGACGGGAACCGAGATTTTCACGGGCGTATGTTCCGGATCGAACGGATAGCTTCCTGCGGCTGCGGGTTTTGTCCGAATGACCTTCAGGGGTATGACCGGATCGGAGCAAAGGGCATAGTTCCAGGGTCCGGCAGGCTCGATGCTCCAGCATTCGAATTCGGGGTTGCCGGGAACTTTGCCGTTCATATTCGCATAGACCGTCCGGTCGGCTGTTTTCCGCTGGGGAACAGGATAGGAGAAGAGCAGAGGTCCGCGCTGCACGTAGATTCCCTGTCCGGGAACGGTGTTCATGACGGGTTGCATGCCGAGACACAACCGAATCCGGTCGCCGTTCTTGAATTTGCGCCGGAGAGTCACGAACGTGCCGGCGGGACATGCGTCTCGCCACAGTTTGCCGTTGACATATATTTTGGCATCCCTGCACCATGCGGGAATGCGCAGCAGAAACGGGATATCCGTCCTCTCTTTCAGGCCGAAGGAGAACTCGATCTCCCCGTCGAACGGATAGGAGGTCCGCTGTGCGATGTGGCACTGTCGGCCGTTCGGCAGGTCGAACGTTGCAGCCGAAGGGCCGTAGAGCGCGGCGGCAATAGAGCCGTCTTTCCCGCGTAGCCACATATGTGCGACGTAATTGGGCATGAAACGGTGAACGTTTCCGGCGCAGCACTCCGTTTCATGCGTCGGCCGGAAAGCCATCCAGGTCGAACCGTGGAAGAATTCGTTGTGATTTGAACGCCCCGTTGCGATTACCTGATTGACGGACGAGAAATACTGCAACGATCGGAAATCCTTGGTAACGGCTCCCGGTCCGGCATTGAAGACCGCTTTTTCTATTTTGTCAGCCCACCGGACTTCGCCCGTGGTCAGGAGAAATTGCTCCAGTGTCCAGGTGTAGTCGGAAATGTCGCAGGTTTCGTGACTGTTGATGACGTCCCCGTTTCCGACGAGCGCTTCCGCACTGGCAGGAACGCCGTCGGGGAGCATGTGGTCGCGGGTGAGCTTGCGTTCGGCGTTGAGTGCAAGGTCCAGGTAATATCGTTTGCCCGTATAGGCATAGAGCAGCATCGGGAGTTTCAGTTCTTCCATGCAGGTGACGCCATGCATGACGAACCGTTCGTCGCCGGCCGCGACTGCGGGCGTCAGGTCCCCGAATTTTCCGCCATTGTAGGCTCTCTCGCAAATATCCAGCAACTTCGCATTGCCGGTTTTGCCGTAAGTCCACAACATTCCCTCGATGCTGACGATGTTGCGCCATTTCTCGACCTGCTCCTGCGTAAAGTTCATGTAGTGCCTTTCCAAGGCTGCGGGGATCGCCGGATCGCCCGTGCGCTCGTAATAGGCTTGCAGCACCCGGAAGTAGACACACATGGGCCACATCGACTCAATCGCTTTGTTGCCCAAAACACCTGTGGACGATGCGTTGGCCAGCGTGTAGCGAATCCCCTCCTCGGCTTTGGCGATCATCTCCCGATCACCGAGCAGGTAACCCAGGCGGAGCAGACCGTCGGTGTAATAGGCTGTCTGCTCGTAGCGCCACCAGTCGCTTCCGTAGGTTTCGGTGTTACGTCCGATCTCACCCGCCCAAAGGCAGGAGTCGTACGGATAGGACATCGCCTCGGGATGTCCCGTAAGTCCCGTTTGTTGGCGGTGGAGGAATTCCTCGATCCAGCCCTGCGGCTCTATGCAGCCGATCATGCCGCCCTGAAACTGGGCATAAGGGGCCTGGGCGTTCGTCGCGGTACCGACGAGGCAAAGTGCAATAATTGAAAACAGCTTCTTCATGCGATTTCTTGACTATTTGTATTTTTCGACTCTTGCATCCCGGATGACACCTTTCCAGTCGAGCCCGAAAGCGAAATCATATGTATTTCCTTCCGAGTCCGTATAACAAACCATATCTCTCGGAACGTCTTCATGCTGCTGTTCCACGGTTTTCATGTCTGCGGGCAATTGCATCGGCAGAAGTGCCGACGGTTCCCGCCGGCCGGAGATAATATCCAGCACGGCCTGACGCTGTACCCCGAAAGCAAGCAGTATGGCATCGGCCGAAGGTTCGAATTCGGCCGGAACGAACGGTCTGGTCGTGGAAACGACAGCCACGACGGGCTTGTCTCCCATCTGCCGTTTCGTTCCGAGTACCCGTTTCAACTCTTCCCGGTTGGAACTCCGGACGGTTTTCCCGCGGTAACTCCGGTCGATGGACGGTTCTTTCGGGTCCCCGCCGGCAATACTCTCGGGGCGTGCGTGGCGGGCCGTGTAGTCGCCGTATTGCAGGCTGATCGGGACATAACCGTTGCCGCCCTTTTCCCGATCGGCCGCATCGTATCCGCAGCCTCCGTCGGGTTCGTCGATAAAAACGATCGCGAAGTCGGCATTTTCGGGGCTTTCTGCCAATTCGTAATATTGTTTGACCAAAGAGGTGTCTACAGGTAGGCGGGATTGTCCGCATTCGGGCAGATATACGCTCCGGCGGGTCGATGCGGGCAGGGTTCCCGCCCGGTTTTTCAGCAGGACGACCGACCGGAGCTGCGCTTCGTAACCGGCTTGCATAAATTCCGGATTCCCGACCGTCGCTTCCGTCCGGTCCGGGTCTACATAGGGATTTTCGAACAGACCGGTCCGAAAAATATTGAGCAGCAACCTTATGGCGGAACGTTCGAACCGCTCCCGGGCAGATTTTTCGCCGAATTCGGCGGTCCACATTCGGTAGGCTTCCAGCACGGGACCTTTGTCGTTGTTGCCGCCGAACTGGTCTACTCCGGCTTTGAGCGCTTCGTAATGCCGCTGCGGGATGCTCAATGCCTCCACTCCCCAGCATTTGCCGTCAGCCTCCTCGATGCTGGAATAGTCGTGCGTGATGCCCCAATCCGTGCAGACGACGCCGTTGTATCCGTATCTGTTCCGCAGCAGATCGGTGACGATATATTTGCTAAAACCGTTGCCGACCTTTTTTCCCGAGGGGTCCACCCCGTGGGAAACCGTATAATAGGGCATGACGGCTGCGGCCTTTCGTGTCTTGCCGTTGAGGCGGAAAGCTCCTTCCACAAAGGGCCGGATGTGTTGCTCGAAATTTCCGCCGGGGTAAACAGTGTATTTCCCGAAGCTGAAATGGGCATCCCGTCCGCCTTCTTCCGGGCCGCCGCCCGGCCAATGTTTGACCATGGCATTGACGCTTTCATACCCCCAGCCGTCCGCAATCTCGGCAGCTCCGACGGAGGTCTGGAATCCGTCGATATAGGCCCGCGCCATATCGGTGTCCAGATCGGGGTCTTCGCCGAAGGTACCGTAGAACCGGTTCCACCGGGGTTCGGTCGCCAGATCGATCTGCGGCGACAGCGCTGTGGCGATACCCAAGGCGCGGTATTCGGCGGATGCGATCCGTCCGAACTTTTCGACCAGTTCGGGGTCGAACGTAGCGGCCAGCCCGAGCGGACTGGGCCACAACGAAATCTTTCCTCCTGACCCTGCGTTGTATTCGGCCCAGGCTCGGGTTTCATTCCGGGGATCGGAACTGATATTGACCGGAATGCCTTGTCCGAGGCCTTCGACGAAGGCCTGCATGTTGTTGTTCCATTCGGCTGCAATGCGGGGACTTTCAACCCGGACGACGAGCACGGCCCGGAGATTGTCGTCCCGGAGGAACTTCCGCTGTTTGTCCGAAACAGCCGAGTGGGGAAGTCCGCTTTCCCGGAGTGAGGTCCCGTTGTAGGTCGAGGACCAGTAACCTACCGAATCCGTCGGGACGGCCTGATGGGAACTGTATAACATCAATCCGGCAATCTCTTCGACGGAGAGTCGCTTTGCAAGGTCTTCCGCCCGTTCTTCCGGGGTGTACCGCCAATCTTCGTAGCAGTCGAGAATCCCGTTTCGGTTCAGGTCTTTGAAAGCGTATCCGTCGGAATATAAGATACGGACGCCGGATCCGGGGAAATAGCCCAGAGTCTGTCCTCCGTCTTGCCGAATCAGACAGTAGGTGTCATGCGGCTCGACCGTCCATTTTCGGCCGCAGGCACAGAGTATCGGCAACATAAACGCCAAAGATACTATTCGACGTACAAGATCTGTTTTTGTTGTCATATCGTTATCAGGGTCGGTTCGTTCTTTAGGGGACTTGGGAAAGCAGTTACAAAAGAATGAATTTTTATCGGCCGCGGGGTTGAATATTTTCCGGAAAGATTCTTTCCCGTATACGGATACCTTAATTGAAATAAAGGTGAAATTGCAGTTGTCCGGACGTTTTGAGCCGTATTGCGCCGTTCTCTTTCGGCCAAATGATCGTACAATTCGGCGGGATGCAGTTGTGTTTCCCGAAAAAAATGTATACTTTAGTTTCCGAAAATACCCGTTATGCATCGTCGCTTTCTTATATCCCGTTTTTTCATAGTCTGCATCGGATTTGTCCTTTCCGAGATACAGATCGTTGCTGCCGAGTCTTTTCCTCAGGTGCGTTTCACCCCGTTACCTTCCGACATTCTGCCGTCGAACGAAGTGCGCAAACTTTATCAGGATTCCGATGGATATATCTGGATTCCAACTTATAACGGATTGGCCCGCTACGATGGATACGGAGCCATCACCTACGGTATGCGTGATGTTTCGAACGGGTTGTTCAACACGTTCGTCAATGTCGTTGCCGAGGACCACGACAAGAACCTGTGGATCGGAACCGAGCACGGCCTTTTTCGGCTCGACAAGGTTTCGGGAAACATCGTGGCCGACGAATATCCAGAGTTGGCGGATTGCAACATCGCAGTCATTCTGTGCGATACGGGCAACGGCATCTGGATCGGCGGCGACAAGGGCCTTTTCCGCAAAAATGCGCTCGACCGTAATTTTCATCCCGTCCCGATCTCCAATTCGGCGGGTCGTCCCGTCAAGGCGGTCACCTCCATCATCAAGGATGACAAACTGAACCTGTGGATCGCCGCTTTCGATCAGGGTTTGTTGCGTTATGATATCCGTGAGGATCGCGCCTATGCTTGCGACGATGCCGTGCTGCGTAAAGCACATGTTTTGGCACGTGATGTCGCGGGTAATATCTGGGTGGGTACGTGGGGCGCCGGAGTGGTGCGGCTGGTTAATCCTCTGGCCCCGGGACCGACCCGTTACGTGCATTATAAACACGTGCCGGGCAGAACGCACTCGCTGCTCGACGATATTATTTACGATATTGAGGAAAATCCTGAGCAGAATACCATCTGGATCGGTGGTCGCAGCGGGTTGAGCATCCTTCACGACATCCCGATTCGTTCCAGAATTTCTTTCCCGGCGACAACGCGGGAGACCTGCCCTATAACGAGGTGAATTCGATCCTTCGAACCCGTGACGGACTGATGTGGATCGGTTTGTTGGGTGGCGGCGTCTGCAAGGTTCAGACCAGCGGAACCAAATTCGAGTCCGATCGGCTGGAACCGATCAGAACCCGTTACAACACGAGTTCTGTTCGAAGTATGTATTACGCCGGAAACGGCGACTTCTGGTTCGGGCTGCTTGATTTCGGCCTTATAAAATACAACATTCGAAGCGGTAAAATCGTCGATTACCACGAGCATCCCGATTTGAAGTCGCTTCCTTACACTTCGACCGTCAATACGATCATCCGCCGCTCGACTACCGGGGAACTGTATTTCGGAACGCAAAACGCCGGTATTTGGGTGTATAACGAAACGCAGCACAAGGTTCGGCAGATCAATCATTTCAACCAGCCGAACTTTCTGGACGACTGCGTGATTGCTCTGTGTGAGGATACGCACGGCAATCTGTGGATAGGCTCCCGGTTAGGTATTTACGTCGAATCGACAGACGGGCGTTTCCACACCGCTGCTGAATGGCTCGGATACGCTACGCCATTCGATCAGACTTATGTGTTCGACATCTGTTGCGACAAAGCAGGCGATGTCTGGATCGCTTCCAACGGTCAGGGCATTCTGCATATCCGTACGGCAGACGGAACCTGGAGGCAGTATACACGCGACAACGGCATGATTTCCGATCATGTCTATTGCCTGCAGGCCGACGATACGGGGTGTATCTGGGCCGGAACTTTTGCGGACGGACTTGCGGTCCGTATTCCTTCGGAAGGGAGCTTTAAGGCCGTGTCGGCTTTCCCGAATCTGGAAAACAAAGGTGTCGGCAATATTGCCCGGGATGAAAACGGCCGGATGTGGATTACCACGAATAATTCGGTCTTTTCCTTTTCGCCGGACAGCCTGGGCAATCCCGAGCATATCAATACCTATATTATATCGGCCGACATGCAGTCGTTCTTCTTCAACCGAAACGCTTCGGCGCAGGTCGATTACGGACGCATTGCTTTCGGAGGATCGAATGGGCTGATGATATTCACCGGCAATCGCACGCAGCCCCACCAGACGAGACTGCCGATCGTGCTCACAGACTTCAAGGTGCACAATCGTTCGTTACGGACCATTCCCGCACGGGAACGATCGCGCATCTCTCTCCGGGATATCGATTACACGGATGCCGTGACGCTTACGCACGACCGGAACAACTTCTTCATCGAATTCTCGATGCTCTCCTATGCCAATCCGCGCGATCATATTTTTAGATACCGGCTCGACGGATTTGATAAGGAGTATGTTACGGCCGATTCGCACCACCGTTTCGCCTCATACAGCAATCTTTCACCGGGAACCTACACATTCCGTCTGCAGGCTGCCGGGGAAAACGGCGTGTGGAGCAGCAACGAGCGGACGCTCACAGTGCGGATACTCCCCGCCCCGTGGCTTTCGTGGTGGGCCTGGACGATCTATTCCGTGCTGCTGCTGGTGCTCGCCTATGGGGTCGTGCGGTTCCTGCGCTACCGGCTCCGGCTGCGTCAGGAGGTGCAGATTTCGAAGTTGGAGCGACAAAAAACCGAAGAACTGAATCATGCCAAATTGCAGTTTTTCACCAACGTCACTCACGAACTGATGACTCCGCTGACGATTATTCTTACTTCGCTCCAGAACCTGAACAACGGCACAGGGGACAATCAGACTCTTTACGGTGTCATGTCGGCCAATGCGACGCGGCTGATGCGACTGATTCAGCAGATACTCGAATTCCGGAAAGTCGAGAGCGGGAATCTGAAAATCCGTGTTTCGCATGGCGATGTCGTCGGATTCGTTCGCCGGTGTGTGGAAGCTTTTGCCCCGCTTGTGGCCCGAAAGCAGCTCAAGGTCTATTTCCGTGCTTCGTCGGAACAGGTCGACGGCTGGTTCGATCCCGACAAACTCGATAAGATCGTCTACAACCTGCTGTCCAATGCGGCAAAATACACGCCCGACAAGGGTGAAATTATCATCCGGATCGAAACCGGAGACGACTGTTCGGTCTGCATTTCGGTCGCCAACAGCGGCGAACTGATGACCCAGCAGACTATCGACGGACTTTTTCGCCGGTTTTACGACGGCAATTACCGGAAACACCATACGATTGGAACCGGTATCGGTCTGTCGTTGGTCAAGGATCTCACCGACCTCCACCGAGGTTCAATCCGGGTGTCGAGCGACGAGCAGGACGGCAACTGTTTCCGAATCACGCTACCCATAGGTCGAGATGCTTATACCGAAGAGGAGATCGACGATGATACCGGAGACGATGCCGCGGAAAAAATTTACGAAGGGGCCGGAGAATTCGTTCCGGTGCAGCCCGATGCGGCGATGACCGATACCCCCTCCCGCACACGCACTGACCATACGCTGTTGGTCGTCGATGACAACGAAGAACTGCTCTTGTTGATCTCCAATCTTTTGGCGCCCTATTTCCGAATTGAAACGGCATCCGACGGAGAAGAAGCGCTTCGTATATTGTCCCGACAGCCGGTCGATCTGGTCGTTTCGGATATCATGATGCCCGGCATGGACGGTATCGAATTGTGCCGACGGATCAAGCAGACCTTCGAATACTGTCATATTCCGGTTATCCTGCTTACGGCCAAAAATGCCGACGAAAGCCGGATTGAAGGGTACAATTCGGGGGCGGACGGCTATGTCACCAAGCCCTTCAACCTGCAGTTGCTCTACGCTCAGATTGTCAATCAACTCCGAAAATTGGAGATTCGGGGCCTGCATTTCCGCAACCAGCCGGTTTTTGAGGTGGAGAAACTGGAGTATACTTCGATGGACGAAAAGTTCATGCGTCAGGCTATGGCGTGCGTCAATGCGCATATCGACGATTGCGAATTTGCACAGGCCGATTTTACCCGTGAAATGAATATGTCGCGTACGATTCTTACCGAAAAACTCAAATCGCTCACCGGGTTGACTCCGGCTGCATTCATCATTGACGTGCGACTGCGTGCTGCCTATCATTTGCTCGAAGAGCAGAAGAAGATGCGTATTGCCGATCTGGCCTATGCTTCCGGATTCAACGACCCGAAATATTTCAGTACGTGCTTCAGAAAGAAATTCGGATTCTCTCCCAAGGAATTTATCGACAGACTGAACGAAAAAGGCGATAAAATCGCTTGATTGTCCGCAGAAGCGGGCCTACAACCGTTTTTCGGTAAAAATTCGACCTGCATGATCCATGTCAGGAGTATTTTCGTACCCGGTAGATTTTGTCCCGGCAGAGTGGATGGAATCGGCTCAATCCATAGGATATGATTATGAAACTCATTTTTGCAATCTCCATTGTCGCTCTTTCGTTCTTCGGCACTGCCTGCCGGAGATCTGTCGGCGAAATGATTCTGGTGCCGATGCCGCAGGAGGCAACCTTTACGGGAGGTTACTTTGAAACGGACAGCGCCCGATTCGTGGAGCGTGCAGGCGATGGGTACGTTGCCTGCCGAATCGATCCTTCGGCTCCGGAGATTCGTCCGGAGGGTTACCGGCTGAAAGTGACTCGCCGGGGCATTGACCTTACGGCCCTGGATTCCGCGGGACTGTTCTACGGCCGGCAGACGCTGTGCCTGTTGGCGACCGCACAGGGGATTCCCTGCGTGGAAATCATCGATAATCCCTGTTTCGGTTATCGGGGTATTCATCTCGATGTTTCGCGGCACTTTTTCCCCGTTGAAACGATATTCCGGCTCCTCGATGAAATGGCACGGTACAAGCTTAACAAATTTCATTTCCATCTGGCGGATAACGGCGGCTGGCGCATCAGGATCGACGCTTATCCGCTGCTGACCCGGCTGGGAGCATTCCGTACGGAGTCCGACTGGCTCGAATGGTGGAGTTACGGCGACAGGCATTATGTACCCGAGGACACACCGGGGGCCTATGGCGGTTACTATACGAAAGAGGAAATTCGCAGAATCGTTGCCTATGCTGCCGAACGCTTCATCGAGGTGATTCCGGAAATTGAGTTCCCGGGGCACTCCGACGAGGTTTTCGCAGCTTATCCGGAGCTCTGCTGCTCGGGCCGGGCCTATACTTCCGGCGAGTTTTGCGTCGGCAATCCGCTGTCGTTGAAATTTATGGACGAGGTCCTGACCGAGGTTCTGGAGTTGTTCCCCTCGAAATACATCCATATCGGCGGCGACGAGGCCGACCGGACAGCTTGGAAGAGCTGTCCCAGATGCCGGCATCTGGCCAGGGAGTTGGGCGGAGTGGACCAGGTGCAATGCTATCTGGTCGAACACGCCGAAAAGTTTCTGGCGGAACACGGACGCACGATGATCGGATGGGATGAAATCCTGAAGAACAACCTGCGATCCACCTCTACGGTAATTTCCTACAGGGGGCAGCGAGGAGGCATCGAGGCGGCCAACCGCGGTTACGATGTGGTCATGTCGCCGGGCGAGATCCTCTATTTCGACTGGTATCAGGCCGATCCTCATACACAGCCGCGCGCGATGGGCGGTTTCTCGCCGATTCGGAAGATGTACGGTTTTCATCCCGTCCCCGATACCCCTGCAAAGGCGGCCGACAATGAATCGATAATTCGCGGTGAATTCGTTTCGCCGGATTCGGTCGAATATATCTATGACGGCGGCAAAGAGCACGTCATCGGGGTACAGGGTTGCACATGGACCGAGTTTATAGAAACGGAAAAACATTTGGAATACATGATTTTCCCGCGTTTGCTGGCAGTTTCCGAACTTGCCTGGACTCCCCGGGAGCGACGTGAGTGGAATGATTTCCGTCGTCGTATCAATGTTCATGTATCGTTGCTGCATGCGCGGGGAATCAATGCTTTTCCATTGAGCGACGACGTTGTGATTACGGCTCAGATGCTTTCCGAAGGCAAAAAGGCCCGGGTGACGCTCGACACGGAGAAATATCCCGCCGAAGTACGCTATACTTTGGACGGTACGGCCCCGGTTCCCGGATCAGACCTTTACGACGGGCCTTTTGTCGTGAAAGCGGGGACAACCGTCCGGGCGGCGCTCTTTGTCGCAGGCAGGATGGAGGGGACCATGACGGAACTCTATGTCGATGCCCGCCGCAATGTCGATAATTACTATACTTATCTGAATACTCCCGAGGTATACGCCTCGACAGACCGTTAATTGATACTTTATGAAAAAACTACTGATCGCACTGTTTTTGTTTCCCGTGACGCTGGTCGTGGCGGTTCCGTCTGCAAAGCCCCGGTTGGGCGAGGCTCCGGTCCGGAAGATCGTTGCGGCTATGAGCCTTGAGGAGAAGGCCGGCCTGCTGGTGGGAACCTCAATGGAGGGTTACGCTGGCGAGGGCGCTGTAACGGGCCGCACGTTGAAAACAGTTCCCGGTTCGGCCGGAACTACCCGCTCTTTGGAATCCTACGGCATTCCGACAACGGTGATGGCCGACGGTCCTGCGGGCCTTCGTATCGATCCGGAACGTGCAGGAGATGCACGGACTTATTTCTGTACGGCTTTTCCGATCGGCACGATGCTCGCCTCGACCTGGGACGAGGCGGCTATTGAACGCTGTGGCGCAGCGATGGGTAACGAGGTGCTCGAATATGGCTGCGACGTGATTCTCGGTCCGGGTATGAACATCCACCGCCATCCGCTCTGCGGCCGCAATTTCGAATATTATTCCGAGGACCCGTTGCTGAGCGGCAAATGCGGCGCGGCGATGGTGCGGGGCATTCAGTCGCAAGGCGTAGGGACTTCGGTCAAGCACTTTGCGGCCAACAACCAAGAGTCGATGCGCTTACAGAATGACGCCCGGGTGTCGCAACGTGCGTTGCGTGAGATTTATCTGCGAGGATTCGAGATCGCCGTCAAGGAGGGGCGTCCGTGGACGGTCATGTCGTCCTACAATCGTATCAACGGACCTTATACGCAGGAGAGCCGCGAGTTGCTGACCACTGTTCTGCACGACGAATGGGGCTACGAAGGTCTTGTCGTGTCGGACTGGATCGGAAAACGTAACACCGTGGCACAAGTACATGCCGGCAACGACCTGATGATGCCGGGAGAACCGGCTCAGGCGAGAGAGATTGTAGAAGCGGTGCGCAGCGGGAGACTCGCCGAGGCGGATGTTGACCGGTGTGTGACCCGTGTACTCGAATATATTCTGCGGACGCCCCGTTTCCGGAAACAAGCCGTGTCGGAGACTCCCGACTTGGAAGCACATGCTGCCGTATCGCGTCAGGTGGCAGCGGAAGGCATGGTTTTGCTCCGCAACGAAGGCGCTGCTTTACCACTTGCCGCAGGATGTAATCTCTCGGTGTTCGGAGTCAATGCCTATGACTGCATTGCCGGAGGTACGGGCGCCGGACACGTCAACAAAGCCTATACGGTCGATTTGGACGAAGGTTTGCGCAACGCCGGATTCCGGCTTAACACCCGTACGGCAGATCTCTATGCAAAATACATGTCTTTCGGTGAGGCACTGCTCGCGGAGCAGAACGCCCTGCGTTATTTGGGCGAAAAGTGGTTTGTCCCCGAAACGACGCTGACGCCGGAATTCATCGCTTCGCGTGCGGCGGACAGCGATGCGGCCATCGTTGCCTTAGGCCGCAATTCGGGTGAATACAACGATCGTCCTACATCGGATTTCTACCTGACGGAAGCCGAACGGGAACTGCTCGAATCGGTCTGCTCGGCGTTTCATGCCGCGGGTAAGAAGGTGGTCGTGGTGCTCAATATCGGCGGCGTGATCGAAACCATGTCGTGGAAGGAACTTCCCGACGCTATCCTGTTGGCCTGGCAGGGAGGTTTGGAAGCCGGGAATGCCATGGCTGATGTTTTGAGCGGCCGCGTATCGCCTTCGGGAAGGCTGCCGATGACTTTTCCGGCGGATTATTCGGATCATCCGTCATCGAAGAATTTTCCGCTCGACTATCGGGGGCGCTGCGGCGATTGGGCCGACGACGCCCCGGAACGGCACCTGCGAAACCTGGGATTCACCTGTTACGAGGAGGATATCTGGGTGGGTTACCGCTATTTCTCGACCCATGCTCCGGAGGCGGTGTCCTATCCTTTCGGCTATGGTTTGGGGTATACGACCTTCGAGTGGACGGATGCGGCCGTCAGGCGTTCCGGGACGGATTATGCGGTAACGCTCCGTGTAACCAATACAGGTTCGCGCGCCGGACGGGAGGTCGTTGAACTTTATGTTGCAGCCCCGCAAGGGGCGCTGCCGAAGCCCGTGCGCGAATTGAGGGCTTTTGCCAAAAGCCGGGAATTGCAGCCCGGGGAGTCGCAGGCGCTGACCCTTCGTTTCGCGGCTGCCGATCTGGCCTCGTTCGACGAGCGTATTTCGGCGTTTGTCGTCGATTCGGGGCGCTATATGGCCGAACTGGGGCGTTCTGCCGACGACATTGTCCAGCGGCTGCCTTTTGTCGCCAAAGCTTCCGAGCGCAAGGTGCATGACGTACTGAAACCGCAGGAGCCCCTGCGACGACTCAAATTCTGATGCAATGAAAATAATAGCTTGTTTGTTGATTTGTATGGGCTGCAATGCGCTGTTTGCAGCAGTGCCGCCCGCTATCCGGCCCGATGCGAAGATCGAAACCCGGATTGAAAAGATACTCGGCCGCCTGACGCTTGAAGAGAAAATCGGCCAAATGTGTCAGTTGACCGTCAGCATGGTGACCGATATGAATGATTCCGGGCATCCGTTCATCAGCGATGAGCTGCTCGATACGGTCATCGGACATTACAAAGTCGGGTCGATTCTCAACGTACCGTTCGATGAGGCGCAGTCCCGGGAGGCATGGACGCAGATTATCGGTAGGATTCAGCGTCGTTCGCTCGACTGCCTGGGGATTCCCTGCATTTACGGTGTCGATCAAATGCACGGTGCTTCCTACACCCGCGGTGCAACCTTTTTTCCGCAGGGGATCAACATGGGTGCCGCGCTGAACTGTGAACTGATGCGCCGTTCGTCGGAGATTTCGGCTTATGAAACCCGTGCCTGTGCCATTCCGTGGAATTTTGCGCCGGTGATGGATTTGGGACGCGATCCCCGATGGTCGAGGATGTGGGAGAGTTACGGAGAGGATGTTTGTGTCAATTCCCGGTTGGCGGCGGCTTCCGTGCGCGGTTTGCAGGGCGATGATCCCAATCGGATCGGGATGTATCGGGTGGCTGCTTGTTTGAAGCATTTCATGGCCTACGGCGTCCCCATGTCGGGCAAGGACCGAACGCCTTCGTCCGTTACGCGCAACGCCCTGCGCGAAAAATATTTTGCCCCCTTTCTCGAATGTATCCGGGCCGGGGCGCTGTCGTTGATGGTCAACTCGTCCAACAACGACGGTATGCCCTTTCATGCCAACCGCGAGTTGCTCACGGGGTGGTTGAAGGAAGAACTGAACTGGGACGGGGTGATCGTTACGGATTGGAATGATATTTACAATCTATATGAGCGGGATCATATCGCCGAGAGCCGCAAGGATGCGGTTCGGATCGCTATAAATGCCGGGATCGATATGGCCATGGTCCCTTTGGACCGGGATTTCTGCGTCTATCTCCGTGAACTGGTCGAGGAAGGGCTGGTTTCCGAAAGACGCATCGATGATGCCGTTCGTCGGATTTTGCGGTTGAAAATGCGCATCGGGTTGTTCGAAGAGCCGTTCCCGGACACTTCGAAGTTCGATCGTTTCGCGAGTGATGAATTCGCCGCCGTGGCTTTGCAAGCTGCTGAAGAGTCGGAGGTGCTGCTCAAAAACGACGGAGGTCTGCTACCGCTCCCGAAGTCGGCGCGTATCCTGCTCACCGGCCCCAATGCCAATTCCATGCGCTGTCTCAACGGCGGCTGGTCTTACACCTGGCAGGGTGAGCGTTGCGATGAGTTTGCAGATCGTTACAATACGATTTACGAGGCCTTGGCGCGTAAATTCGATCATGTTACCTGGATTCCAGGCGTAGAATACGGCACCCCCTCGGAGAATTGGCAGGTGGAGCGTGTGCGGGGAATCGGCGAAGCAGTCTCGGCAGCGGCCGATGCAGACGTGATTGTCGTCTGCATCGGCGAGAACTCCTATTGTGAAACTCCGGGCAACATGAATGATCTGAACCTGTCGCAAAACCAGAAAAAACTGGTCCGCGAACTGGCGTCTACGGGGAAACCCCTCGTATTGGTGTTGAACGAGGGACGGCCGCGTCTGATCGGCGATATAGAGCCGTTGGCGCAGGCTGTCGTCGATATCCTGCTGCCCGGCAATTACGGGGGTGACGCACTGGCCAATCTGCTTGCCGGGGATGCGAACTTCAGCGCCCGGCTTCCCTTTACCTATCCGCGCTGGCCCGATGCGTTGGCCACCTATGACTACAAACCCTGTCAGAAAAGGGGTACGATGGAGGGCGAATACAACTACGATGCCGTGATGGACGTGCAATGGCCTTTCTGCCACGGATTGAGTTACACTACATTCGAATACGGAAATCTGCGGGCTAACCTTACGGAATTTCGGGCCGGAGATACGCTTTCGTTCACGGTCGATATCTCCAATACAGGCGACTGCGCGGGCAAGGAGGCCGTATTGCTCTGGTCGAGCGATTTGGTGGCAAGCCTGACGCCTGACGTGATCCGGCTGCGCAATTTCGAGAAGATCTCCCTTGAACCGGGCGAAACCCGTACGGTGACGCTTTCGATACCGGCATCCGATCTGGCGTTTGTCGGTTATGACGGTCGCTGGCGGCTCGAAAAGGGCGATTTCCGGATCCGTATGGGTACGGAGACCCTGTTCGTCCGATGCGTGGAAACCCGGGTGTGGGACACCCCTAACATTCCCTGAAACCGTTCTAAAACATACCGATATGAAAAATGTTTTTTTTGCCGTCATGGCGCTTGCTGTTTCATTTACGGAAACCCGAGCGGCGGATTCTCCCGCTATCGTTCCCATGCCTCAGCACATCGCTTACGCAACTGGCGAAGGAGCGGTGCTCTCCGCCGGATCGCGGATCGCTGTACCCGGCGGGGCTAAAGCGTTGCGGAGTGTCGCGGAACTCTTTGTGCGGGATATTTGCCGGGAACATGGACTTCGGCTGAAAGTTTCCGGAATTTCCGAAAGCGGCATCGTACTCGGGATTGATCCGGCGCTCAGGGCGGAGGCCTATTCGCTCGACATCGGCCAAGGGCGTGTCGCCGTGACGGGCGGTTCCCCTTCGGGACTCTTCTACGGATTGCAGAGCTTGCGTCAACTTATCTCGCAGTATGGTATGCGACTTCCGGCAGTGCATGTGGAGGATGAACCTTGTTTCGCTTATCGCGGCGCCATGCTCGACTGCTGCCGTCATTTCTTCACGGTTGACGAGATCAAAACGTTCATCGACATATTGGCGCTCCACAAACTCAACCGTTTTCACTGGCATCTGACCGACGACCAGGGATGGCGTATCGAGATCAGGCATTATCCCGAATTGACGAAAGTGGGGTCACGGCGAGCCGAAACAGTCCTTGGACGCAATACGAATATCTACGACGGCATACCTTCGGGAGGATACTATACGCAGCGACAAATTCGTGACGTCGTAGCCTATGCGGCCGAACGGTTCATTACGGTCATCCCTGAAATCGAAATGCCGGGACATGCCTCGGCGGCACTGGCGGCCTATCCCTGGCTGGGGTGTGCCGGTGAGGGGTATATAGTACGGACGCGATGGGGTGTATTCCCGGAAGTTTATTGCGCGGGCAAGGATTCGACGTTCGAATTCATGGAGAACGTGCTTGCAGAGGTGTGTGAACTGTTTCCCTCGGAATATATCCATATCGGCGGGGATGAGTGTCCCAAACAGAGTTGGACGAGCTGTCCCGCCTGTCAGCAGCGTATCCGTAATGAGCGGTTAGAGCATGAAAACGAATTGCAGAGTTATTTTGTCCATCGGATTGAAAAATGGCTCAATGCCCGGGGGCGCAATCTGATCGGGTGGGACGAAATACTCGAAGGAGGGATTTCAAAGACGGCTACGATTATGTCGTGGCGCGGTGCCGATGGCGGCGTTGCCGCTACCAAGGCCGGGAATCAGGTGATCATGACCCCCAACACGCATTGTTATCTCGATTATTTTCAGACGCAGGAGCCGGAGCGCCTCGAACCACTCGGTATCGGCGGTTACGTGCCGGTTCGTAAGGTTTATTCGTTCGATCCCTATGACCGTCTTTCTTCAGCGGAACAATCCTGTATTCAGGGAGTACAAGGGAATATATGGACGGAATATATCGCTTCTTTTGCCCATGCACAGCATATGGCCTTGCCGCGGCTGGCCGCATTAGCGGAGGTGGGATGGGCCTGCGACCGCCGCGATTTCGGGGATTTCACCCGGCGCATGACGGTATTCCGGAAACTTTACGACAAATGCGGCTATCGCTACGCCTCCTATTTCTTCGATGGAACGGGCGAATAAATCGGTCTACCGGTGCTAAATATACTGCGATGATGAACCCGAACAGACGACTTTTATCTTTGGACACCCTGCGGGGGGTCGATATGTTCTTTATTATGGGCTTTTCAGGGCTCGTGACCTCGTTGTGCGCACTGTGGCCCGGATCTTTTACCGATATGCTTGCGTCGCAGATGCAGCATGCGGCGTGGAATGGACTAACGATTCAAGACACGATCTTTCCTCTGTTTCTTTTTATCGCAGGCGTGGCGTTCCCCTTCTCGCTGGCCAAACAGCGTGCACGCGGATTCGGCAGAAAACGGATTCTGGACCGGATTTTCCGCCGCGGACTGATTCTTGCCCTGTTGGGAATGGTTTATAACGGGTTGTTCGAGCTCAATTTCTCCTCGTTGCGCATAGCAAGCGTGCTGGGACGGATCGGCTTGGCCTGGATGTTCGCCGCACTGCTCTGCGTGTATTGCAGCGTGAGAACTCGGATAGCTGTTGCCGGGATTATCCTAATAGGCTATTCACTGCTGCTCGGCCTGGTCGTAGCCCCCGATGCTCCGGTCGGTGCCGATCCGCTTTCGGTGGAGGGGTGTCTGGCCGGATGGATTGACCGACAGTACCTTCCCGGACACATCCTTTACGGGGCATTCGATCCGGAAGGGATATTGAGCACCCTGCCGGCAGTCGTATCGGCTCTATTCGGAATGTTCACCGGCGAATTTTTGCTCGATGGCCGGAGAGGGCTCTCTGGCTCTTGGAAAGCGTTCTATATGGCCGTCGCCGCACTGGCGATCACGACGGCGGGCTTGTGCTGGAATCTTATCATGCCGGTCAACAAGAATTTATGGAGCAGTTCGTTCACTTGCGTGGTCTCCGGTTATTCGCTGGGGATGACCGCCTTGTTTTATTACCTGATTGACGTGTGCGGGTACAAACGATGGACGTTCGTTTTCCGGGTTATCGGATTGAATTCCATTACGATTTATATGGCGCAGCGGATTATTCCACTGCGTTATGCGTCCGATTTTTTCGTCGGCGGACTTGCTTCCAAATGCAGTGAAACAGTAGGGGCGGTGATCTACGATATAGGTTATATCGTGCTCTGCTGGCTGTTTCTCTATTTCTTGTATCGAAAAAACACTTTCCTTAAGGTATGACCGGCAAATAGCCCGAAAATTACAATAACCTCATTTAAATAAATTTAGCATGAACCAAACTTTGAAGTTCTCGTTCCGGAACTTGTTTTTGTCCTGTGTGTGCTTGCTTCTGTTTGCATGCGGCGGGAATCCGGAGATAATTTCTCCCGACGGGCGCACACGCCTTTCGTTCGTGACGGGCGCCGACGGCTGCATGGCCTATACCGTCGAACGCGACGGCAGGCCTTTGATCCTTCCTTCCGCCTTGGGCCTCGTGGCGCAAGAGCGAGACCTCGCCGGCGGCTTTTCGGTACGGGAGATTGTGAAAAGATCCGTGAACGAAACATGGACGCAGCCGTGGGGCGAAAATAAAATCCTGCGCGATTGCCACAACGAAATGACGGCGGTATTGAAAAACGACGACGGCGTGTTGCTGACGCTTCGTTTCCGGGCTTTTGACGACGGTGTGGCATTCCGCTATGAATGGGAGGTGCCGGACCTCGATTCGCTGACCGTCACCGATGAACTGACCGAATTCCGCTTCGCCGAAGACGGCGTGTCGTGGTCGATTCCCGGAAATTTCAACACCTATGAATTGTTGTATCGCGAACTGCCGGTTTCGGCCGTCGAAAACGCCAATACGCCTTTCACATTCCGTGTGGACGGCACATACGGTTCGATTCACGAAGCGGCGCTGTACGATTTCCCCGAAATGAATCTCTACCGGACCGATTCGCTGGCCTTCAAAGCCGAGTTGGCTCCGCTGCCTGACGGTATAAAGGCTCGTATTCCCTCGAAATTCATGACGGCGTGGCGGACGATCCAAGTGGGAGACAAAGCGGTGGACCTGATCAACTCGTCGCTGATCCTTAACCTGAACGAGCCTTCGAAGATTGCTGACACTTCGTGGATCAAACCGCAGAAATATATCGGCGTATGGTGGGACATGATCACAGGAAAAGGCTCATGGGCTTACACCGACGAACTGACCAGCGTAAAACTCGGTGAAACGGATTACTCCAAAACAAAACCGAACGGCAAACATTCTGCCAACACAGCCAACGTGAAACGTTACATTGACTTTGCAGCCGCTCACGGATTCGATGCAGTACTGGTTGAAGGCTGGAACGAAGGCTGGGAAGACTGGTTCGGCAACAGCAAAGATTATGTGTTTGATTTCGTGACTCCTTATCCCGACTTCGATGTGAAGGAAATCCACCGCTATGCAGCCAGCAAAGGAATCAAAATGATGATGCATCACGAAACTTCCGCTTCTGTACGCAACTACGAACGCCACATGGACAAAGCCTACCAGTTTATGGCAGACAATGGATACAACTCCGTAAAGAGCGGTTATGTAGGCAACATCATCCCCCGCGGCGAACATCACTACGGACAATGGATGAACAATCACTACCTGTATGCAGTGAAGAAAGCCGCCGATTACAAAATCATGGTGAATGCACACGAAGCAACCCGCCCTACCGGTATCTGCCGTACATATCCGAATCTGATCGGTAATGAATCCGCCCGCGGTACAGAATATGAATCATTCGGAGGCAACAAAGTATATCATACAACGATTCTGCCTTTCACACGCCTGGTTGGCGGTCCGATGGATTACACTCCCGGCATCTTCGAAACGCATTGCAACAAGATGAATCCGGCAAATAATTCTCAGGTACGTTCTACCATTGCACGCCAGTTGGCACTATACGTTACCATGTACAGTCCTTTGCAGATGGCTGCCGACATTCCGGAAAACTACGAACGTTTTATGGACGCTTTCCAGTTCATCAAAGACGTAGCTCTCGACTGGGACGAAACGAACTATCTGGAAGCAGAACCGGGAGAATACATCACAATTGCCCGTAAGGCAAAAGGTACGAATGACTGGTTTATCGGTTGCACCAGCAGTGAGCACGGACATGCTTCAACTCTGAAACTGGACTTCCTGGATGCAGACAAGCAGTATATTGCAACCGTCTATGCCGATGCAAAAGATGCCGATTGGAAGAAAAATCCGCAGGCTTATGTTATTCGCAAAGGGATTGCTACTTCCAAAACCAAACTGAAACTTAGGGCGGCTTCGGGTGGAGGCTATGCCATCAGTTTGATAGAAGTGCAAGATAAAGCAGAGTTAAGGAAAATGAAAAGTTTACCAACTAATATTTATTGAAAAATGAGACGAATAAGATTATGTAAATTCAATGCTTTACTTCTCTTGGCAGGACTATGCGTGATGGGCAGTTGTGCCGAAGACGAATTACCGGCACCGATGAAGAAAGCGCGGACTGTGGTAAAACTTACGGCAGATTGGTCGGAATGTTCTTCGGCAGCACCGGCGAAATATATGGTACGTATAGGCAATGAGACACAGGAAGTAACCGGTAATGTAAATAGTTTTTTATTGCTCTCCACAAGTGATTATGGCATGGTGGCGTATAATGAACCGCAAGGAGTTAGTGTTAACGGTAATATAGCTACCCTGAATACGGTAGCTACAAGGAGAGAGGGAAGTTCTGT
>ERZ857984.1270-NODE-1270-length-21763-cov-15.958126_pt1 | contig 21763 bp, 22 predicted proteins | sample MGYA00519914_ERZ857984 | MGnify/ENA primary metagenome ERZ857984 (study PRJEB31778, sample SAMEA3449417) | human gut metagenome | biome: human gut; feature: human-associated habitat; material: faeces | place: United Kingdom | collected 2010/2012 ... | reverse complement strand
ATAGCGATCTTTTCCTGTGTAGTACGCCGTCTGCGTTTCTCCGGCCCTAAGACATCAATCATCTGTTCTCCAATGACTAGTCTAAAAACTAGCATTAAGACTATCACTTATTTAAGTGATATTGGTTGTCTGGAGATTCATGGGGTCAGTCTAATCCATTACATCTAGTTATCAGTTAGTGATAAATTCTGATTATACATGGTTAATCCTCTCTGATGAAATAGCATTCTAATTGATAGATGAGGAAATATATGATGGAAAAATGCATTCGTGCCGCTACAGTCCAATTTTGTCACCGGGCCGATGACAAGCAGTACAATTTATCGGTCATAGAAAATTTCATTATTCAGGCTCATCGAGAAAATGTGCAGCTCCTTGTATTTCCAGAAATGTGCATTACTGGGTATTGGCATGTACCAAATCTCACAACTGAAACTTTAAATGACCTGGCAGAACGAGTTGAAGACAGTCCATCGTTGTCCAGAATTGTCACTAATGCCGTAAATTATCATATGGCCATAGGTGTAGGTTTCATAGAGAAGGGAGGCGACGATATATTATATAATTCTTACGCAGTCTGTATGCCGGATGGTAAGATCCATATACATAGGAAGTTACATGCTTTTGAGCATCCAAACATTTCCAGTGGAAATAATTTTACTGTTTTTGATACGCCTTGGGGGGTGCGTATTGGTATTCTCATTTGCTGGGACAATAATCTTGTTGAGAATGCGCGCATAACAGCATTGCTGGGTGCTGATATTCTTGTTGCCCCACACCAGACAGGCGGAACTGACTCACGAAGCCCATTCGGTATGAAACCTATTGAGGTCAGTCTCTGGGAGAATAGGCATAATGATCCGGAGAAGTTAATGGCTGCTTTTCGAGGAGATAACGGCCGGGGGTGGCTAATGCGCTGGTTGCCCTCACGGGCACATGACAATGGATTCTTCATTCTATTCAGCAATGGTGTAGGCCTGGATAACGGAGAAATCCGCACTGGTAACGCGATGATTATTGATCCTTACGGCAGGATCGTCAGTGAAGCATTTTCATATGAAGATACGATTGTATACGCAGAACTTGATCTTGGTCTGCTTACTATGTCCACCGGACGCAGGTGGATCCACGGACGTCGGCCGGAATTGTACGGTATTATGTGTGAATCTCAGGGCTACGAACGGGATGCCAGAACAGCTAGGTTTTCTGATGAAGATCCATCTTTTTGTGCCGAAAATGGAAAATTATTTTAGTATCAATAATTAGATTTTGACATAACAAGATTACTAACCTCACATGTATCTATCAAACAAACGGCCATCGGGCCGTTTGTTCTATCTTTAGCTATTAGGGATGAGAGTATCCGTAAGGGTAAGCGCCTCTGTGAAGGATCCGACAACTTCATGGGGGATAGTAAATATATATGTCGAGGCTGCTCCTTGGAGTATGATACTCTCTCGGATATCTTTATCAGTAATAATAGTGATAATGGACCGACAATATTCAGACAACAACTGCTGATTGTGCTTCATCCACTCGAAACGGTAGATACGATCTTCCTTTGATTCGTTAAAGGCGTTAATGAACACTAAAGTAAAAGGCTTCTTGAAACTTAATAGATAGAGTAATTCCTTTCCCCATTTCGCTCCATAACCTGAATATATCCTTTCCGGAATGAAAACGCAGGCTGGGAAAGCAGAGATATCGTGAAATCTGAGTCCAGCAGTGTATTTGTTCATAATGTTCACATTATACCAGAGGCCAGGGTTCTAAAAACCGACCCAAAAGGGTCCAGTACCTCCATAACGATTAGCAAGGTAACGTATGATGATATTGGACTCCCACAGCACGAACTTGTTATCCAGCAGTATAGATACTATAGCATTGGGGTTTAGTTCGGTGAATACAAAGCCTGATTGCATCGGCGCTGATGCAGTCAAATCTATATCACATTCTTCATGTTGAAACAGCAAGCCCTATTCGCTACATGTCCAAAGCACTTTACGTACATTGATTGATGATAATCTACAGAAAACTCTTGTCATAAAACACCTCATATTGAACTAGCTCAGTAAGCTTGCATTGTGGATTATTGATACTTGAGCTATATTTCATGTCATAAAAATAGCAAAGGATAAAGAGATGCTAATAAAAGCATTGCCATACACACGTTGAAAATCCGGAGATGCTTTATGTCATTTAACCAGTGACGCAGAGTCGCTCCAAAAGTGACCCATATACTAACACTTGGCGCATTAATACTTGCGAATAAAATCGATAAAAATATTACAGAGCGAACATTCTCTCCCTGAGGTAAATAAGTAGTAATGGCGCCAGTTGCCATAATCCATGCTTTAGGATTAACCCACTGAAATCCTGCTGCTTCCCAGAAGCTAAATGGGCGCGCTGATGATTCAGATATTTTCGACATCGGCAACGCTGTGGCTATATTCCATGCCAGATATATTAAATAAGTCGCACCGCATATCCGTAAGGCTATATACACCTGAGGCCAATTTTCAAACACACGACCAAGACCAGTACCAACGGCAATGACCATTAGAGCAAAACCAATGCTGATGCCAAGAACATGGGGAAGGCTACGTTTAAAACCATAATTCAGACCTGATGCAAGCAACATAGTGTTATTAGGCCCGGGTGTAATTGAGGTAACAAATGCATAAATAATAAATGCGATCAGAATTTCTGTTGACATGAAATATCCTCCGACCAGCAACCATAGAACAATGGTTTATCCACGGTATCTTTTGCTGTTAAAATATGAATTAATTGTTCACGCAACCACTCATGGGCAAAGTGATAAACTATTTCATCAGAATATCTCCGGACTTTCTGTATAAATATCAAAAAGTATCAGTAAGTTATTTAACTTACCTCTTCTTTGTGCTTCAGCGATCATCAATATGGAGAAGTTCCTCACGGCGGGTAATGATGCGAGAGACCAATCCATATTCAACTGCTTCCGATGCCGACATCCACAAATCATGTTCAATATCCTCAAGTACCCGCTCTAACGGCTGACCACTTTCTCGAGCAATCACACGAGCAATGCGTTCTCGCGCCTTAATGATTTCTGCAGCCTGAAGTGCTATATCGCTGGCAGCCCCTCCAGTTCCACCACTTGGCTGATGAATGAGAAAACGTGTCTGCGGTAAGCAGAATCGTCTTACACGGGGGGCGCCAAGGTATAGATGCGTGGCTGCGCTACCTACCCACCCTGTACCTACCATATTGACCGGTGAAGACACAAAACGGGACACATCATGTATTACATCGCCCGACTCAAGATGTCCCCCGGGTGACGATATTATCATTGTAATGGGGGCGTTTGATTCTGCGTCCAGTGTCAGCAACCTGCGAACAGTATCAGATGCAATTGTATCAGTGATGTTACCGAACACTAATACCATCCGGGAACGAAAAGCTTTTTCTTCAATAAAAATGCTTTCCTGAGTCTGTATAGACCGGGGTTGAGCTTCATTTTCCAGTGTTATCATCTAAAAAACTCCAAGGGTCGAATTAGTTACAAGATGGATGGGGTAAAAGCCTTTGTATCTGCACAGCAGGCCGATACTGTGGGCGAACTTTTCAACCATTAACTTCATACCGTACTGCCCTATGACTAAATAAGTTTTCGTCTGGAGCGACTAGCAATAGCAGCCGAAAGCAATCCACCTACAAGAGAAACATGCTCCACGGCCCAGAACATGGCTTGTGTGGAATCTGGTTGCGGCATATCCCAGAAATGGTGAACCAAGACAATTGTTAGCAGTAGGAAAATGCTCAATGCGACCGTTCCTACCCAAAGAGCTTTGTCGAGTATGATTAATAGTGAACTGAGGAGCAGAAGTAGTGCGGTAACGATGTTGAAAAGCCAGTCAGGATGTAGTCCTGCAGCACGCATTTCTCTCATTCCCCCCTGAAAATCAATCATTTTTGCCGCACCCGATGAAAGAAACACCATCGCTAATAAGATACGCGCTATGATCCATATCCCGTTATGTTCTATTATCAATTCGACTCTCTTCAACACTTTAATTTCTCCTATTTTTCAATGTATTAATTAGCTTCTAATGAACCGAACGGCGCAGAACTTGGCTTGGAACCTGATTAACTCAGTTCTGTTGCTTTTAAACTCATACTAGTGTACTAAATGTACTACAATCAAATTATTGTCATAGATACATTCAATGAAAAACAAGTACAAAATGATTGTTGATAAATACGTTGATTTAATTCGATCCGGAGAATTGACAGCAGGGACCCGGTTACCTACACACAGGGATCTGGCTGCCAGTAAGCGTATTTCACTGGCTACAGCTACCCGGGTCTATGCTGAGTTGGAGACAATGGGCTTAGTCAGTGGGGAGATCGGACGGGGAACCTTTGTCAGAGAAATATCACTACCTCCTGGACATGGTATCGATCAGCATGATGTAGCGGCGGGTATAATTGACCTCAATTTTAATTATCCATCCCTACCGGGACAGGGAGAGTTATTTCGTGAAGCTCTCAGACAAATATCTGGTTCTGGCGATATTGAATCGCACTTGCGGTGCCAACCGCATGCCGGGAGGTTATCTGACAGGCAAATTATTGCAGGGCATCTTTCGCGCGGCGATTTTGAGCCAAAAGCGGACAACGTGATTATAGTCAATGGAGCTCAGCATGGGTTAACCGTCACAGTAATGGGACTCCTGAGACCGGGGGATGTTGTCGCTGTAGATGCGCTAACATACTCAGGTTTTAAAGTTCTTGGTGCATTGTATCATTTGGAACTGATACCTATCCCGGTAAAAAACAACGGACCAGATCTTGAAGCCTTGCGTCAAATTTGTAGGTTAAGACATGTTCGAGCCATATATGTAATTCCCACTTTACATAATCCTCTGGGTTGGGTACTAAGCCATGAGCAACGTAAAGAAATTGTTAATATTGCGCGTTCAAATGATCTGCTAATAATTGAGGATGCTGCGTATCATTATCTGGTTAAAACCCAACCCCCGGCAGTTGCTTTTTTTGCTCCGGAAAGAACTATATACGTCACCGGCTTTTCCAAAAATGTGGCGACAGGGTTGCGGATTGGCGTAATTATCTGTCCAGAGGTTTATCGTCCCGCTCTTGAAAGAGCAGTAAGAGCAACAACATGGAATACACCATCTCTTATCGTATCACTGGTCTGCAATTGGATTCAGGACGGGACTGTGTCACGGTTTGAAACGCTGAAAAGGCGTGATGCACGTGAGCGACAGAGGATACTTAAGGAAACGCTTGGACACAAGACCTGTCTATCACATCCTGATTCGTATTTTGCATGGTTCCCTCTTCCGGAAGATATGAGGGCTGACAACGTTGTTAAAGTATTAATGGAAAATAATATTTCGGTTTCAACTGCCGAACCTTTTTGTATTTCTCAGAATGTACCTCAAGCTATACGGCTTGCGCTAGGATCCGTCAGTTATGAAAATCTGCATAAAGCCCTGCAGAAGGTCAGAAATTTGATTTAATTATCGACGAGAGGGCTCTCCGGTCGCCATTCATTTATGAAGATATGGGGATCCTCGCCCCTGCTGGTGAATGCTTCTATCATGCAAACTCCTCGTTCTATATAAGAGTTAATTGCATAATCTTAGCGGCCGTTTTTTCGGCGGTCCAACTTCACCGCTCTCATAGTCCTTTATAACAATGCCTGGCACTTCCGCCACCATCCTACTACGGTGATTGCACCCCGATTTACCCGATGCAGGAAAACTATGGCAAACAAACAACCTGTTCCCCTACCCGCACAGGTTACCGACGGTGACTGGGTGGTCGTTCGCGGCGGCGGCGAACACAATCTTAAAAACGTCAACGTCGCTATACCGCGCAACGCACTGGCTGTGTTTTCCAGCGTGTCGGGTTCCGGCAAGTCTTCGCTGGCGTTTGGCACTATATATGCCGAGGCGCAGCGGCCCTACTTTGAATCGGTCGCGCCCTATGCCCGCGGATTATCGATCATGCCGGCGTGCTCGACGTTGACTGCCGCCGGCGGTTGCGCTTCAGCAGCAGAACGGTGCCAGCAACGCGTGCTCGTCGGTGGGCAACGTGACCACGCTTTCAAGCCAGGTACGGATGATGTACTCGCGGGCGGGCCCCTATCCGTCGGCCAGCCGTTGCTGAATGCCGAGGACTTTTCGGCCAATACGCCCAGGTGACCTGCCCGTCCAGCACGGCCTAGGCCAAATGTATGACCTGATAGTGCCCACTCCGACCCTCAGCATCCGCGATAAGGCTATCGCCTCATGGCCGCCGGCCTGGCGGGGACAAAATCTACGCGATATTCAGGTCTCGCTGAGCTATGACGTCGATACACCCTGGCAGGCGCTGCCGGAGTAGGATCGGCGCTGGATCCTGTCAACCGAAGAGGCGCCGACGGTACCGGTCTATCCCGGCTGACGCTGGCGGAGACGCGCGAAGCTATCGAGAAAAAGATGGCGCCGGCTTTATAGGCACCTTTACCGGGGCGAGCCTATATGTGCTGCACACGTTTGCCACCACGTAAAGCGCGCTGATGCGCAAGCGGGTCTCCCGTTTTATGGAAGGTAGGCCGTGCCCCGTCTGCCGCGGCAAAAGGCTTAATCCGGAATTGCTGGCGGTTACCTTCGCCGGAATTGACATCGAATATACTTCCTTATTGATAATAATTTTCCTTTCTGGGTAGACTGGCCCCATAAATCTCCAGACAGTTAGTATCACTTAAATAAGTGATAGTCTTAATACTAGTTTTTAGACTAGTCGCTGGAGTTCGGATGATTGATGTTCTAGGTCCAGAAAAGCGCAGACGGGGCAGCGTTCAGGAAAAAATCGCCATTATTCAGCAGAGCTTTGAGCCCGGAATGACCGTGTCGCTGGTCGCCCGTCAGCATGGTGTTGCTGCCAGTCAGCTGTTCCTGTGGCGTAAGCAGTATCAGGAAGGCAGCCTCACCGCCGTTGTCGCAGGAGAACAGGTTGTACCCGCGTCGGAGCTGGCCTCTGCGATGAAGCAAATCAAACAGCTGCAGCGTCTGCTGGGCAAGAAGACAATGGAAAACGAGCTGCTGAAAGAGGCCGTTGAATATGGCCACCAAAAAAGTGAATAGCGCACGTGCCCTTGTTGCTTCCGGATCTCTCGTGCGCAACTGCATGCCATGGTCAGTAGGTCGAAGTACTGGCAGGATCGTCGACGCAGGCGCATGTCGGATGATACTGAAGCGCTGGCCCGTATCCATACTGTTATCGGGGCTCTGCCCACCTATGGTTATCGTCGTGTATGGGCGCTGCTGCGCAGACAATCAGAAACATGACGACATGGCGGAGATCAATGCCAAAATACCTCATCATGCGCCAGAATGCGCTGCTGCTTGAGCGTAAACTGGCAATACCGCCATCGAAGCGGGCGCATACAGGGAAAGTGGTCGTTGGAGAAAGTAACCAGCGGTGGTGCTCTGACGGCTTCGGATTCAGCTGTGATAATGGCGAAAAACTGCAGGTCACGTTCGCCCTGGAATGCTGCGATCGTGAAGCACTGTACAGGGCGGCAAGTACCGGTGGATATGACAGTGAAACCGTACAGGACGTCATGCTGGTTGCAGTAGAGCGTCGCTTCGGTAACAGCCTGCCGACATGCCCCGTTGAGTGGCTGACAGACAACGGTTCAGCCTACCGTTCTCATCAGACGCGTCAGTTCGCCAGAATGGTAGGACTGGAGCCTAAACATACGGCGGTACGTAGCCCGGAAAGCAACGGGATGGCGGAGAGCTTCGTGAAAACGATGAAGCGCGATTACATCAGCGTCATGCCAAAGCCCGACGGGTTAACAGCGGTAAAGAACCTTGCGGAGGCCTTCGAACATTACAACGAATGGCATCCGCATAGTGCACTGGGATATCGTTCGCCACGTGAATATCTGCGGCGGCGAACCAGTGATGGGGTAAAGTGATAAAAAGAGTATGGAAATATAGGAGCCAACCCGTGGATATTAAGTTATTGCGTGCATTTGTTACTCTCTCGCAACTGAAGCGGTACCACTCGGCGGCTGAAAAACTATGTGTCACTCAACCGGCATTGACTAAGCAGATACAGACACTAGAGTCTTTATCAGGAATAACCCTATTTCAGCGAGGCCGTCATGGGGCCAGATTGACCGTTGCAGGAGAACTGTTACTACATCGGGCTTCTGAAGTACTGGCATCCTATGATAATTTCCGTACTGATGTGTCCAGCATTCAGCAAGGACTAGTGGGTAAACTGACGGTAGGCTTCGGTATTTCATCTTTCCGCGTGGCCCCTGAAAAGGTTGCTATTTTCCGTGCTCTGTATCCAGACGTGCAAGTGTCCCTGAATGATATGTCCTCGGCAGTACAGTTCCAGAAGCTTGCAGAAGGGCAACTTCAGACGGGGTTTGTTCGGCTTCCTGCACCTGAACGACTGGAGAGTAAAATTCTGGCAGAAGAAAAGCTAGTTCTTGCCGTAGCCCACGAGTATGATACTGAGTTATCTAGTGCGGCAGAGCTGCTAGGATCGAGGAAGCTCCTGCAATTATCCAGGGACAGAGGGGAGGGGCTGTCGGAACAGATATTGCGTTTTCTTTCACTTCGTCAACTCACTCCCCAGACAGTCTTTCCAGCAGATGACATTCAGACTCTTCTGGCTCTTGTTGCCACCAAAAACGGCGTGGCCTTATTGCCTGCATCAGTTATCCATATTCTTCCTTGTGGCGTCAGGCTTATACCTCTTGAGGGGGAACATACAACCTGGCAGACAGGAATTGCCTGGAACCCGCAAATAAACGACCCTGTCAGAGATAATTTTATAAATATAGTGATACCATAATAAGTAAAAAGATGAAATGTACAACTGAAGCGCGAGCTGAGGTGATGCAGGACGTAGTTTGAAGGAGTGCGTTTATGCAGTCGTTATGCATTTAGTTGATTTAAATTATATTGGGCAAAAACTTGGCTTATGAACCATAAGATTAGCTTACCGATTGTTTTACCGTAAAAGTCCCTTTCTTCCACCCAAGGGCGTTTTGAAATAGCCTGTGAATTCGATGGTCTGCCCGATTTTATCATGATCGACAACAGGGTGCAGACCATTCTTGCCTCAGAACATTTGCTGAATAAAGACGGCAATTTTGAAATAATCAAATCGTTTAAAGCAACGACAACAGGAAAAACTGAGCAGACCTGCATCAGCTGCAACCACCCGGATGCGAATCCCCTGAGAAATTTACTGGGCATGAAAATTTCCGAACTCAAGGCGGTGGGAAAAAAGTTGAAAAAAACGTGGCTGATAAACGCACCGCATCTTTATGGTGTCAGGCCATCAGGGAAGCCGCAACTCCCTATACCTCTTCGGAAATTCGTAAGCGTAAACTGACCGCCGTATGTAGCCATCAGACGAGAATTGGTAACTTAGACGCCCATCTGATATAGACGGACATCTAAGTATGGAATTACAGGACTGGCGAAAAGAACCTCGTAAAAACTATTCGAATGAATTCAAACTTCGTATGGTGGAACTGGCATCACAACCTGGAGCTTGTGTTGCACAGATTGCACGTGAAAATGGCGTCAATGATAATGTTATTTTCAAATGGCTCAGGCTCTGGCAGAACGAAGGGCGTGTTTCGCGGCGTCTTCCGGTAACGACCTCTTCTGACACTGGCGTTGAATTATTACCTGTAGAAATAACGCCGGATGAGCAGAAAGAACCTGTGGCGGCCATTGCGCCGTCTTTATCCACTTCCACTCAGACCAGAGTCAGTGCCAGTTCCTGCAAGGTGGAATTCCGTCACGGTAACATGACGCTGGAAAATCCATCGCCAGAGCTGCTCACAGTGTTGATCCGTGAACTGACCGGGAGGGGAAGATGATCTCACTCCCATCAGGTACCCGTATCTGGCTCGTTGCCGGCGTTACCGATATGCGTAAATCCTTCAACGGACTGGGAGAACAGGTACAACATGTGCTGAATGATAATCCCTTCTCCGGTCACCTGTTTATCTTCCGTGGCCGACGGGGTGACACCGTCAAAATTCTTTGGGCTGATGCTGATGGTCTGTGCCTGTTCACCAAACGCCTGGAGGAAGGCCAGTTTATCTGGCCTGCGGTACGTGACGGCAAGGTATCCATTACCCGCTCGCAACTGGCAATGCTCCTCGATAAGCTGGACTGGCGTCAGCCAAAAACATCCAGCCGTAACTCACTGACAATGTTGTAAAAAACTCCTGACCGCATTATAAAAACGGTCATGAGTCAGAAATACCTCATTCGCATCGCAGAGCTGGAAAGGTTGCTCTCTGAGCAGGCTGAAGCCCTCCGTCAGAAAGACCAGCAACTGAGTCTGGTTGAAGAGACGGAAGCCTTCCTGCGCTCTGCACTGACACGTGCCGAAGAAAAGATCGAAGAAGATGAACGGGAAATAGAACATCTGCGGGCTCAGATAGAAAAACTGCGCCGGATGCTGTTCGGTGCCCGTTCTGAAAAACTGCGTCGTGAAGTTGAACTGGCTGAGGCTCTGCTGAAACAACGTGAACAGGACAGCGATCGTTACAGTGGGCGGGAAGACGATCCTCAGGTTCCCCGCCAGTTGCGACAGTCGCGCCATCGTCGTCCGTTACCGGCACACCTTCCCCGTGAAATACACCGCCTGGAGCCAGAAGAAAGCTGTTGCCCGGAGTGTGGCGGTAAGCTGGATTATCTGGGGGAAGTCAGCGCTGAACAGCTGGAACTGGTGAGCAGTGCCCTGAAAGTGATCCGCACAGAACGGGTAAAAAAAGCCTGTACAAAATGTGACTGTATTGTTGAAGCACCGGCGCCGTCCCGCCCGATAGAGCGTGGTATCGCGGGCCCCGGATTACTTGCCCGCGTGTTAACGGGAAAATACTGCGAACATCTGCCACTGTATCGTCAGAGTGAAATCTTTGCCCGCCAGGGTGTCGAACTGAGCCGGGCCTTACTCTCCAACTGGGTTGACGCGTGCTGCCAGTTAATGACACCGGTGAATGATGCCCTGTACCGTTATGTAATGAACACCCGCAAGATTCACACTGATGACACACCGGTAAAGGTACTGGCACCGGGTCAGAAAAAGGCGAAAACAGGGCGTATCTGGACGTATGTCCGGGATGATCGCAATGTGGGTTCGTCATCTCCTCCAGCGGTCTGGTTCGCGTACTCGCCGAACCGGCAGGGGAAACACCCGGAGCAACACCTCCGCCCCTTCCGGGGTATCCTGCAGGCGGATGCGTTCACAGGTTACGACAGGTTGTTCAGTGCAGAACGTGAAGGTGGTGCACTGACAGAAGTTGCGTGCTGGGCCCATGCCCGGCGAAAAATCCACGATGTATACATCAGCAGCAAAAGTGCGACGGCAGAAGAAGCACTGAAGCGAATCAGTGAACTGTACGCCATCGAGGATGAAATACGGGGATTACCGGAGTCAGAGCGTCTTGCCGTCAGGCAGCAGCGAAGCAAAGTGTTACTGACGTCGCTGCATGAATGGATGGTGGAGAAGAATGGTACGCTGTCGAAAAAATCCAGACTGGGCGAAGCGTTCAGCTATGTACTGAATCAGTGGGATGCCCTCTGTTATTACAGTGATGACGGTCTGGCGGAGGCGGATAATAATGCTGCGGAAAGAGCGCTTCGTGCAGTCTGTCTCGGAAAGAAAAACTTTATGTTCTTTGGCAGCGATCACGGCGGCGAGCGTGGAGCACTGTTGTACGGGCTGATCGGCACCTGCCGTCTGAACGGTATCGATCCGGAAGCGTATCTGCGCCATATCCTGAGCGTACTGCCGGAATGGCCTTCCAACCGAGTTGATGAACTCCTGCCATGGAACGTAGTACTCACCAATAAATAAGCGTCAATACGGTGCTCCGTTGACGCTTACGGAAATTCTACTGGATGTCGATAAAGAGTTTGGAACCAACACAAAATCATTATGGGGTAAGATCTTCGATTTGCTGCCCATATATGCGATTTTCAAAGCCGACAGGGAAAGTAGCGATGGGGATTCCGAAGCTAAAAACTCCTTACAGCAGGCCGTAAAAGACGCTCAGGCTGCGCTGCAGGACAAAATTACAGCACTTGAAAAGGATATTCAGGATAGTGTTCTTGATGTCGCACAGAGAACGTTGGATAAATTACGTGAAATGGCACCAGAACTTGCCAGTGAACTTACTCCGCGATTTAAGGAGAAACCCAAGTGGACCTTCAATTTCACCCTTGATGGGGAAAATGGAATCCCCATCAATAAGCGAGGTAGTGGGATAAGAAGGCTTAGCCTGCTGAATTTTTTCAGGGCTGAGGCTGAGAAGAATGTCGTGGGGACGCCCAGAAATGTGATTTATACCATAGAGGAGCCTGAAACTTCACAGCATCCGAACTATCAGATAATGCTGATGAAAGCTTTACTGGCACAGGCAGGCCAGCTGCACCGTCATATTATCGTCACCACCCATGTTCCGGCGCATGCCGGATTGATCCCTGTCGAAGCTGTACGTTGTAATGACGAAGCAGACGCAGAAATACTGTCGTCTATCCTCAACATTATCAGTGATAAGCCGAGTTATGTTTATCGACGCGAGTGGGGCATCCGGCGCAAGCAAAGTTGCACAGAGGGACAACCATCTGTGAATGCCAAAAGACTTTACAGGATAATGAGCGTACGTAATCTGCTGTTGTTGCATGACAAGCCAGAGCGATCGAAGCGTGAACATAAGGCCAAAATCACGGTAGCAGAAAGCGATATGCTCAGGTATTCAGATGACTTTGAGTTCGACTGCTACAAGAGTGAAAAACTGCAGGTCACGTTCGCCCTGGAATGCTGCGATCGTGAAGCACTGTACAGGGCGGCAAGTACCGGTGGATATGACAGTGAAACCGTACAGGACGTCATGCTGGTTGCAGTAGAGCGTCGCTTCGGTAACAGCCTGCCGACATGCCCCGTTGAGTGGCTGACAGACAACGGTTCAGCCTACCGTTCTCATCAGACGCGTCAGTTCGCCAGAATGGTAGGACTGGAGCCTAAACATACGGCGGTACGTAGCCCGGAAAGCAACGGGATGGCGGAGAGCTTCGTGAAAACGATGAAGCGCGATTACATCAGCGTCATGCCAAAGCCCGACGGGTTAACAGCGGTAAAGAACCTTGCGGAGGCCTTCGAACATTACAACGAATGGCATCCGCATAGTGCACTGGGATATCGTTCGCCACGTGAATATCTGCGGCGGCGAACCAGTGATGGGTTAGGTGATAAAAAGTGTATGGAAATATAGGGGCCAAACCAGCGGAAATGAACACATCTTGTTAAAGGTGCCAAATTTAGCTATCCACTACGCCGCTCCTAGCACGGAGCGGAAAAACCATCAAGTCACGGAATCGGCGACCTATATCCCATGCACCGTATCGATTAGTATAATCTCTTGGGTTTAAAACCCGGCAAAGTGAACTAGAATTAAAAGTTAACCAACAACCATATCTGAAACATACCACCAGAAGCCCTGAGTGCGATTCTCAGCAATTTTTACCACAAAAACAACCAACCCCATGATCGTAAAAATCAAGTCGCCCTACGAGCTTCCTATGCAATATTTACGAATTCTGTGTTTTACAACTCAGTTCGATGTTGAATAGTTTCGTGTTCCCTTCCCCGTCTACAACTTACTTCTCTCTTTTGCCAGATAGGATATCAGTCGCGTCATGTTGGTGGAATTAATCTCCTCTCCTTCCGCCTTATCAGTTGTTAAGTACGATCCTCCTTACCGTTCAGGAATCAAAATTCGGAGAATACTTCACAGGAGAGATTGCCCCTTTCTTTCTGAGGTCATCAGGGATCTTCTTACCAAGATAGAGCTGTGTAACTTCAGGAGATGCCGCACGTCCCCGAAAACCAAAGCGTGAACTTTGAGTAGCTTCAAACTCATCATCTTCATTCCATTGGCGCATTTCAGGAAAGTTATCACGGGTTGATTTTAACCACTCATCAGCTATATATACCCCCCTGACAATTCCTTTTACTGTAGCCAGGATAACTTCAGCTTTGCTTGCGCGTTCGAGGCTTACACGCCAACTGAAGCGTACTGCGTCATAAAGATCAACGTCCTTTGAACTTCTGTTAACAGATATCATCAAAGCCTTATGCTTAAACTCGACTGTCTCAGGCTGGTAGATTGCGATTAATTCTTTGATATGTGCTGCACCATACTCGTTACTGCCCGCACCATTCATGATGTTGGTCAAACCTGGGTAAGCATCGATTAGAGCAGCCTCCACCTCGTAAGCAGTCTTTTCATCGGCAATACCATGCCGATGGATAACATGGATGACCTCCAGACCAGCTAATCTAATCTCACGAAGTTGCTTGAGTTTGTTACTGAGAAGTTCATCATCATCAGCGGCAGCCACTTCACCGCGCATGTGAGCAAAAACGCGATTACCTTTCCCCTTACCCACGTAAAAAGTACTTCCATCTCGAGGATCAATCAGTCGATATACATACCAACCAAGATGTTCAATTACTCCCGGAGGGAACTCATTAATATCCATATCACAACACCTATCACTTGATTAGTAGGGTATAGGTTATACTTTCAGCTGCCAATTGACAATTTGTAAGCATACAAAAAATTCACACCTACCACCGTTGTCACGTTCCGATACCATCCTCCTCATCAAGTAGATATTTCTCCCTCTTAATCCTGGGGCGAGAGTCTTAAAAGAGGTCCTTTTAAGACTCTAAAATCACAACAATGGCATGCGGCGCACATATGTCTCAAAAGTTTGATTTATTATTTCAAGACACTTAAAATAATAAGACATAGTTTTGAGATATGAGGATGAATAATGTCAACTATCGGATATGTTCGTGTAAGTACAGATGAGCAGACGACAGAGAATCAACAACAGCAGATAGCCGAACGCTACCATATTGACAAATGGTTTATCGATGAAGCCACCAGTGGCACGACAAAAGCCATAGGGCGTGATGGATGGTCATCACTGATGAATTATGTTCGTGAAGGAGATACAGTTGTATGTGTCGCTGTAGATCGTATTGGACGAAACACAATCGATCTATTACAAACAGTCGAAGCATTAAAAGAAAAAGGAGTCAGTGTTGTCAGCATGCGTGAAGGCTTCGATCTAAGCACTCCTGCTGGGGAAGCCATGCTTACCATCATGGCAGCATTGGCAAAAATGGAACTGTCTGTATTAGATGAGCGTAGGAAGGCAGGAATTAAACGCGCTAAATCTCAAGGGATCCATTGCGGTAGGCCTGCCAAGGCGACGACTGAAGACATACTGTTACTGATTGCACAAGGTAAGAGCCGTAGAGAGATTGAAAAGGAACTTGGGATTAGCAAGGCAACATACTTCCGTCTCAAAAAAATTTAGCTGACTATTTTATAGCCAGCTTGTGGCGTTTGAGTCAATTTCCAAGATATTTAGTAATTGCTTCAATAGCTAAAGGAGCTACCTTATCAAGGCTAGCATTTAATACTCGTTCTCCAGCTTTGCCTAGCCAATCATAAACTTTAGGCAGGAATTTTCCAGTTTCTCTTGGTGTAGGTTCGCTATCCAAAACTAATTTTAGATCCAATACATCTTCTGCCGTAAAGCCCAGAGACTCTAGATATGACTTCAAAGAGTCAAAATTGCCAGTAGTAATCTGTTGCACATTATGCTGATTAAAGCCGTGGTTTTCTGCGCCAATCACACCCGCATTGTTGATATTGCCATTAAAGTGAAAATTATTAGTTGTCATAGGTGCTCTAACCTTGTCTTGCTGTGAAAATTGTAGATTCTCACCAAGTATACCTTGCTGTTCTAGTTCCAGCGACCAGCTGAGAAGGCGATTACGAATATGTTCCACTACATTCAACATTTTACTTTGGGTGATCCGTCTTACAATTGGAAATCGCAAAAAATCAGGCTGATTACTCTGTAGTTGATTTGAAAACTCAGTTGACAAAGGAAAAACCATTGTAGAACCGGGGTTATCATACGCCAAAGCGAGTTCAGTGATTGGCGCTCTAATATGTACAGTACTCAACATATCCTCATCCTGTTGATTACTTATCAACATCGGAATGAGTCCATTTATCGGGTTATGCCCTAAGATCCTTCCCCTCGTGATGCGATAGTCAGGTACGGTCACTCCCGCAGGATACCCATCAAGCTCAAAATCGATCCATTCAATTACATCTGTCAATTGAAGCTTTACTGCAATAGCTTTAGCCATCCTGAGTAAATCTGACGTAGATGTTTCGTTATCAAGTGCCATCCTCTGGAAACGGAGGACCATTGGCTCACTCATTTGCTCTCCTTCGTGTAGAACTTTATCTGGGTCAGTATCAGTTATCAGAAAATCATGTGTGTGGTTAACATGTTTTCGATAGGATTTCAAATCTAATTCAATAATAAATCTTGACTTTCAGATTTGACAATGGTTCTTATCGCTCATATCCTATATGCCAACAACGTAATTTTCACGGGGCGCAGCAACCTCTCCAGACTGGACCGTGATGCCAGGAAGTGATGACCTGGTCCAAGGGAGCAAACCTATTGCTTCTTGTAGTACACGATGTACTACTGTTTGTCCGCAACTCCCTTCTATTGATCCCTTTCCAGATCGGTTTTCTTGACCTTAACGGTAAACCCTTTGCCTTTATTCCGTCTTGAAATCATCGAATAAATGATCTTTACAACAATATTTTATTCTGATCACTGATCTGAAGAATTTGTTACGTCTTTTCGTTTTTTTCCCGAAAAGGGGAAGGACAAGAGGACAAGGGCATCAATACTATGTTGCATAAATACTACTAACAAATTACCGCAAACCCGTGTACAGCAAGGCCTCCAGCCCACTTCACGGTTTTGTAAAACGAGAATATGATATGAACCTTAAACCACGCAACTTTGATGAAGTCATTGAAAATGTATTAGTTGATAAAGGTGTTTGCACCTCTGATATATTGAATAAATATTCAAAAAAAGAGAAATCTTATTACTTTAATCAGTTTCTGATCGGAGCCACCAACAGGAGAAAGCATCCCAAAGATGAGTACGCTTTCTTACTTTATTCCTCTGAGAGACGAAAACATATACCGAGAGCTTCGAGATTTGATGACATGATAAAAGATATTCCTTTAATCAAAAAAAGTTGTAATTACTGGGCAGATAATTGGCCTAACGGCTATAGAGTAACTAGTGCTGGATATAACATTTTTTCGGCATGTTGCAAGGCTGTTCCTAGTAAATGCGGCCTCTATAACGAAGGAAAACCATACAACCCACCTCGGAATGGCATCCGCTCCCAATTAAAAAATAGCAATAAATGTAGTATAGAAGTCAAGGTCCCTAAAGAAATTCTTCTTAATGAGTTATCTCTCAGGCGATACCTGAAGAGCCTCCAACAGAGTGACAACCATAGAAATATGATTAGTCAAATTGAATACCTGTTAACGCTTGCGAAAGCGAGTAAAAGTGGTTTATTACCGATAACATACGTGCAAAGTAATGGGGGACGTTTATATGCAGAAGGCTCTGTAAATCTTCAAAATTGTAAGAGAGAGATTCGTAAAGCTTCATTGGCTGGCATGTTTGATGTGGATATCGAGAATTGTCACTACAACTTACTGGAACAGATGTGCGCTCGGATCGGTATAAAAACGCCGCGTATTAGCCATTATGTCCGTAACAAAAAACAGGTCCGTAAAGAAGTAGCCACTACGTTACAATGCACAGAAGAACAAGCGAAGGTAGTTTTGATTGCCCTTATTTATGGCGCCAATCTAGGGCCTCGTGGGGTACTAAAAAAGCTGGACATTGATACCAGTGATGAGGCTATCAAAGATACCTGGATTAGCAAACTAGCTGAGGAAGTCACCAATGTGAGACGTTATGTGATTGAGGATTATACAGCGCGGACTAGAGGCTGTTACAAAATCAAAAACGACGCTGGGATGATTGTTAAGACCATAACAGAAAACGGAGAATCGGTTAAGAAATCAAAATTATTAGCTCATCTTCTCCACGGTGCAGAATCACTGATACTTCAGCACATGATTAGCTTTCTTGGTGATAATGTTGTCTTGCTTCAGCATGATGGTGTCACATGCCCCAATCCTGTAGATACAGATGAACTCAGTGACTATATCGCAGAGAAAACAGGCTATCGTGTTCAATTTGATATTGAGCAACTGAAACTAGACCTCAATGTCGATGCCACTGATCGATTTCAACAACAAGACCTGGAAGACATTTTTGAAGATGAAATGGCTGCGTGATAGCTATCCTATAAGGGAATGGGGAGTTATTGCTCCCCCATACACTCACTAGGTTACAAAGTGTGACAGATCATTACTTGCCCCACTCTGCTATCTATTAGGCCAGAAGGCTGAACCATCAATATTTGGATAACCAATTGCAGCTAAAATTTTACATATTTTGTCAAAGTAGCTAATGTAGCCTTCTCTTATCAATGCAAACTGCTTTGTAGCCTCTTCCATCAACTGGTTTGCCATTGGCAAAATAGATTTTTCTTCGAAGGTTGTATCTCCATCAGTGTCTTGTTCAACATATAACGCAATATCAAACTTCCAGTGAGGTTTGCGCCCAATACCACAAAAAATCAATTGTTCATCTGAACCACGACATTTAATCTTGATTGTTATACAGCCATCAGTTTTATCAATAATTACATGTTCAATAATTTTATTGATTGTCGAGCGAATCTTATCACGTGATTCATGTGCATAGTCTGAGAATACATTCCAATGTATCAGATTAATGAAATCCATCATTGATACTTCAAACGATCCTTTGCTATCAATTAATGCTTTTCGTTCCTTTAATCGCTCAATTTCTTTCAGAAATGTCTCACGCTCTGTTGATAGAACCTTTAACCTACTTGCTAGCTCAGATACATTCACACCAGCTTCAATAACCGCAACAAGGTTCGTAATACTTACATTCAATTCTCCAACGCTCGTATTTTTCGCTTCAATCAATGCGGAAATATCTGATGTATCTTGCCTTTCCTTACGGTTTGCATCCATATAGCCCATAAGTAAGGCAATAATGACACAATGATCAACTAAGGGAGCAGTAAGCGACCAACCAACACAACCTTTTTGTAAATGTCGACCATTAAGACAGATATATCTTGGTTTACCTTTATTCATGAAACTAGACATAGTCCCACCACACTTACTACATCTAAGGATTGCCAGACCGGATAATAACTTGATTTGTTCCTTTAAGGGGTTTTTCTTCGATTTGTAGCTGTTTTGTCCCTTTAACTCTTGTAAATGCAGGAATTCAACCTCGTTTTTACATAGACAGGGATAGTAATCACGTAATGTATATGTATGTGAGCCTATGTTAATTTGCCTTTCTCCAATGAGGGCTCTACTCTCACGCATCTTTTTGAGTACTTGATAGCCCCATTCTTTACCATTCAAGCCGTTAGGATACTTTTCATCAAGAAAGCGCTTCACTTTGTAAATACCATATCCTGATAAAAACAATTCAATCGCTTCTCGAGCTATCTCCCAATAAATTGCATGACGCTTAACGGATTCATACTGTGAACCAGAATCATCTATCCAAAATGGGTGTTTACCACATGATTTAATGTTCACCGGCAATCCTTGGCGATGACGTTCGATCAACGATTCAACATTACCTATCGTGCGAGCTTGCTTGGTTTTACTCTCTTCATTTGCTCGACTAAACAGTAAAAGCGAAATCATCAAATCGGTTGGATTTTTGTTCACAGACTCAAGGGTATAAACCCGTTTATCCATCCCTGTAACCAACGTTAACCCCAAATCCAGCAATTCAATAAACAGCTTCTGAGCTGTGGTAACTTCTTGTCTAGTGAGTCGATCTAAGTTTTCAACATATAGCCACGAATCCGGTGGTATAGCTCCCTGCCTCACAGCATCAATGAAATCCCCCAGTTTACCGTGGGTGGTGTTCTTACCACGAAAGGCACTAACACCAGGATCTTCAATTTCAACAAGTTCTAACCCATTAGCTATAGCAAACTCCTTCGCACCGATGACCTGGCGTTGTCTGGTCGTCCCTTTTTGCTGCCGTTCCGAGGACCAACGGATATAGCTGTAAAGTTGAGGCATATGTATAATCTCCCAATTCCGAGCAATGTATAGTACAAAAAAATGGCTAAGATTGGATTTTTATCATTAGGGTGCCCGAAAAACCTCGTGGACTCAGAGCGTATCCTGACCGAACTGCGCACCGAAGGTTATGACGTCGTACCGACCTACGACAACGCCGATATGGTGATCGTTAACACCTGCGGCTTTATTGATAGCGCTGTGCAGGAATCGCTGGAAGCGATCGGCGAAGCGTTGAAAGAGAACGGCAAGGTAATCGTCACCGGCTGTCTCGGCGCGAAAGAGGATCAGATCCGCGAAGTGCATCCGAAGGTGCTGGAGATCACCGGTCCGCACAGCTATGAGCAGGTGCTGGAGCATGTCCACCATTATACGCCGAAGCCGAAGCACAACCCGTTCCTGAGCCTGGTGCCGGAACAGGGGGTTAAGCTGACGCCGCGCCACTACGCCTACTTAAAAATTTCTGAAGGCTGCAACCATCGCTGCACCTTCTGCATCATCCCGTCCATGCGTGGCGATCTGGTGAGCCGTCCGATTGGCGAAGTGCTGGCCGAAGCCAAACGCCTCGCTGACGCCGGCGTGAAAGAGCTGCTGGTGATTTCGCAGGACACCTCTGCCTACGGCGTCGACGTCAAGCACCGCACCGGCTTCCACAACGGTATGCCGGTGAAGACCAGCATGGTCAGTCTGTGCGAAGAGCTGGCGAAGCTCGGCATCTGGGTGCGCCTGCACTATGTCTATCCGTACCCGCACGTTGACGATGTGATCCCGCTGATGGCGGAAGGCAAGATTCTGCCGTACCTCGATATTCCGCTGCAGCACGCCAGCCCGCGTATTCTGAAGCTGATGAAGCGTCCAGGTTCTGCGGACCGTCAGCTGGCGCGCATTAAGCAGTGGCGTGAAATTTGCCCGGATCTGACCCTGCGCTCCACTTTTATTGTGGGCTTCCCGGGCGAAACGGAAGAAGATTTCCAGATGCTGCTCGACTTCCTGAAAGAGGCGCGTCTCGACCGCGTCGGCTGCTTCAAGTACAGCCCGGTTGAAGGCGCTACCGCCAACGAGCTGGCGGACCAGGTGCCGGAAGAGGTGAAAGAAGAGCGCTGGAACCGCTTTATGCAGCTGCAGCAGCAGATCTCTGCCGAGCGTCTGCAGGAGAAAGTGGGGCGCGAAATCCTGGTGCTGGTAGATGAAGTTGATGAAGAAGGCGCCATTGGCCGCAGCATGGCCGACGCTCCGGAAATCGACGGCGCGGTGTACCTGAACGGCGAAACCCGCGTTAAGCCGGGCGACGTGGTGCGGGTGAAAGTCGAGCACGCCGACGAATACGACCTGTGGGGTACCCGGGTCTAGTCCAGCTTCCCGGATAGCGGCTTAGCGCATTCCCCAGCCTACGGGGTCCTCCCGTAGGCTCCCCCCCCCAGGTCCGCGCAAGCGCAGCGCCGCCGGGTAATTTATCAGTCATCATGCCTTCATATTGCCGGGTGGCGGCTAACGCCTTACCCGGCCTACAGTTCGTGCGGCCTGCCGTTAATTTATTCACCATTGTTGCTGAAACTGCCGGTGCTGACGGCCTCA
>ERZ857984.1269-NODE-1269-length-21766-cov-3.803556_pt1 | contig 21766 bp, 14 predicted proteins | sample MGYA00519914_ERZ857984 | MGnify/ENA primary metagenome ERZ857984 (study PRJEB31778, sample SAMEA3449417) | human gut metagenome | biome: human gut; feature: human-associated habitat; material: faeces | place: United Kingdom | collected 2010/2012 ... | reverse complement strand
GGTCCACGATCAGCTTCATCTCATGGACGCACTCGAAGTAGGCCATCTCAGGGGCGTATCCCGCCTCGACGAGAGTATCGAAGCCGGCCTTCATCAGCTCGGTCACGCCGCCGCAGAGAACAGCCTGCTCGCCGAAGAGGTCGGTCTCGGTCTCATCCTTGAAGGTGGTCTCGATGATGCCGGCGCGTCCGGCGCCGATGCCGCAGGCATAGGCCAGCGCGTATTCCTTGGCCTTGCCGGAAGCGTCCTGCTCGATGGCGATGAGCGACGGAACGCCCTTGCCCTCCTGGTACTGGCTGCGGACGGTGTGGCCGGGACCCTTGGGAGCCACCATGATGACATCGACGCCCTTGGGCGGGACGATCTGCTTGAAGTGGATGTTGAAGCCATGCGCGAACATCAGCACGTTGCCCTCGGCGAGGTTGGGGGCGATTTCCTCGGCGTAGATGTCGGCCTGTTTCTCATCGGGGACAAGCATCATGATGAAGTCACCTGCCTTGGCGGCCTCCGCCACGCTCATCACGGTGAGTCCGGCTTCGCGGGCACGGGCGCAGGAGGAGCTTTCGGGACGCAGTCCGACAACGACCTTCACACCGCTCTCCTTGAGGTTGAGGGCATGGGCGTGGCCCTGGCTGCCATATCCCATAATCGCAACGGTCTTTCCGTCCAGCAGAGAGAGGTTGCAGTCGGCATCGTAGTACATTTTGACCATGTTACATCTTCCTTCCTTTATTACAGCTTATTGTGCGTTTGCTTTATGATCTCCGCGTTCCATCGCCGTGGCTCCGGTGCGGCACATCTCGAGAATGGGGTACTGCGAGAGAATTTCAATAAAGGCGTCGATCTTATGCGGCGTGCCGGTCAGCTCCATCACCATTGCAGAGGCCGACAGATCGATGATCTTGGCGCCGTAGATATCGCAGATTTCGCGCAGCGGCGCGCGGGTCGCGTCGCCGCAGGAGAGCTTAATGAGCAGCAGCTCCCGGTAGAGCGACCGGGCCGGATCGAGCGCATAGACGGCAAGGCTTTCCTCGAGCTTCGCGGTCTGGTGGATGATCTGGGCGAGGATGTCCTCGTCTCCTTTGACCACGACGGTCATGCGGGAAATGCTCGGATCATTGGTGGCCGAAACGGTCAGCGACTCGATATTGTAGCCGCGGCGTCCGAACAGACTTGCCACCCGCGCGAGGACGCCTGCATTGTTTTTGACCTTTACGGTGATGACGTGTTTATCCTGCATCCGTTTTCCCTCCTTAGAGCTCACTGACAACCGGGGCCGAACGGTAGGCTTCCTTGACGGTCGAGCCGCCGGGAATCATCGGCATGACCATCTCGTCCTCGTCGATGCGGCACTCGATCACGCAGGGGGCTCCCGAGCCGAGCGCCTTGGAAAACTTCTCCCGGAATTCCTCCGCGGTATCGGCGTGGAACCCTTTGGCGCCGAACGCCTCAGCCACCTTGGCAAAATCGGTTTTGCGGTGCAGGCTGGTCGAGGAGTAGCGGTGGTCATAGAACAGGGTCTGCCACTGGCGCACCATTCCGAGAACCCCATTGTTGAGCACAACGGTGATCACCGGCAGATTATAGGAAACGCTGGTGCACAGCTCGTTGAGGTTCATATGGAAGCAGCCGTCTCCGGTGATGTGGATAACCCGGCGCTTCGGAAAAGCAACCTGCGCGCCGATCGCCGCCCCGTAGCCGAAGCCCATCGTCCCGAGTCCGCCAGAGGTGAGGAAGGAGCGGGGCTGGGTACGGCCGCAGTATTGAGCGGCCCACATCTGGTGCTGTCCGACATCGGTAACGATGATGGCATCCTCGCCTGCCAGCTCGGCGACGGCGTGGATAATATCGTAGGGGTGCAGCTTCCCGTCGAGGGCGCTTGCGGGAGGAACGACATCGTCGGTCCGCCATGCGTCAATCTGAGCCTGCCACGCGGGGTGTTCCTTGCGCTCGATCAGCGGAAGCACCGCTTCGAGCACCCGGCCGACATCTCCGACGATACTGTAATCGATGTGGATGTTCTTGTTGATCTCAGAGCGGTCGATATCGATCTGCACGATCCGGGCGCGCCTGGCAAAGTCCGACGGCTTGGTGGCCACCCGGTCGGAGAAGCGCGCCCCGATGACCAGCAGCAGGTCCGCGCCGTTGATCGCGAGTCCGGCGGAGATGTTGCCGTGCATCCCGACCATCCCCATGTTGAGCGGATCATTGTAGGAAAGCACACCGGTGCCCATGATGGTATGACATGCCGGAATTGACGCGCGGTGAGCCAGTTCATAAATGAGCGGCGATGCACCGGAACCGATCACCCCGCCGCCGAAGTGGATCACCGGGCGTTCGGCCGCGTTGATCAGCGCGGCGACCTCGGCGATCACCGCCGGATCAATCTCGGCGGGACGTTCGGGCGCCGCCGGGGCGGGAGCGGGAAGAAACTCGCAGGAGGCGGCGGTCACATCCTTGGGAATATCGACCAGCACCGGGCCGGGCCTGCCGGAATTGGCGATGGAAAACGCCTGACGGATCGTATCGGCCAGATCCTCGACCCTGCGCACAACGAAATTGTGCTTGGTAATCGGCATCGTGATGCCGGTGATGTAAACCTCCTGGAAGCTGTCCGAGCCGATCTGTGCGTTGGGGACGTTGGCGGTAATCGCCACCATCGGGATGGAATCCATGTAGGCGGTGGCGATTCCGGTCACGAGGTTGGTGCTTCCCGGCCCGGAGGTGGCAAAGACAACCCCCGTTTTGCCGGTGGCCCGGGCATATCCGTCGGCCGCGTGGGCTGCGCCCTGCTCGTGGGCGGTGATGAAGTGGCGGATTCCAAGCTGGTTGTCATAGAGAGCGTCGTATACGTTCAGGATAGTCCCGCCCGGATATCCGAATACGGTGTCAACCTTCTCCTCGGCCAGCACTTCGAGAACGATCTGCGAACCTGTCATCAGCATTGCTGCTCCTCCTCTTCTATCCTCTGCGGCACAGCGCCGCGGCGAAAAATTTTTGCAGATAAAAAAACGCGCCCCTGCCCTTTCCTTGGGAAAGAGACAAAGGCGAAGTTCGCTTCTGCGGTACCACTCTTTTTGCCGCTCTCGGCGGCCGCTCGGGGAACGGTGCGGCCTTCACAGCCTGCATCCGGTCCGGGTCGGGTAACGGTGACCATACCGTCCGAGCCTACTGAGGAATTCCCCTTTCGGTCGGCTGCTCGGGGATGACCTTCCCTTGCCCTCCAACACCGCCTTGCACCGCCCGGCGGCTCTCTGTCTGTTGGAATTGAACAAGCTACTTTTCCCGTCTCCGCATTTCCTTGATTTTAAAATTGTGATTGTTCTTACTATAAACGCTTTGTTCCCAAAAGTCAACTGTGTGTTTTGGCAATTATTTAAAAAATTCCGCATATTTTTTCGCCAATATTCACCAATCCACAAGATTTTGACCAATTTTGTTTCACATTTGGAAATAGAAGCTTCTTTCTGCCGCTGTCTGCACTTCGGCGGACCCATCGGCGCCGGAAGGAGAATTTCATAATGTTGTCTATCATTTTTATACATCGCTGTTTTCCTGTCTTTCCTCCTGCGCGGAGAGCCAGCCGGCGGCGTTCTGCCCCGCCCGTCTGCCAAATACCAAAAGTCCGGTAAGCTCATTGCCCGGCAGCGCCGCGGCGCCGTGAACCCCGCCGGTCACCTCCCCGGCGGCATAAAGCCCCGGAATCGGCTCACCGGCAGCGCCCAGCACCTCCGCCTCGGGGGTGATCGCAAGGCCGCCGAGGGTGGTTTTGACCCCCGGAGCCACCTCAAGGGCGTAAAGCTCTCCCTCCAGGCGGGCCGGATGCGGCTCGTTGCCGTCCTCATCGGCCGCTTCGGGCAGCTCGGCGTTGCGGTCCGAGATAGTTTCCTCCAGCGTCTCCGCCGGGAGACCGGCCGCGCGGGAAAGCTTTTCCGGGCCGGCGCCCGAAAGAACCCTTTCCTCAAGCGCCGAGGGCAGCAGATGCAGCAGCCCCTCTCCAAAGATCAGCCAGCCGCAGCGCCCCGGCTGGGCGAGCAGGGCTTCCGAAAGCTTTGCGTCATCTGCCAATTCATCGGCAAACCGCTCTCCGGAGCGGTTGACGAGCAGCGCCCCGCCCTCCCGCAGCGCGCGCGGAACGATCAGCCCGCTTCCCCGGTGGACGGTCGGCTCGATGACGATTTCGGCCATATCGGCAGTGGCGGCCCCCAGCTCCTGCGCCATCGCAATGCCGTCGCCCTGCGCCGCGGCGGAGCTTACGGTATCGAGGCCCCGCAGCAGAGTGTGGTAGCTTCCGCAGAGCTTGTCGTTGGCGGCAAAGCCCCCGGTGGCGAGAATCACCGCGCCGCCGGTATACAGGTGCCGAACCCCGGGAGATTCCGCGATCACCCCGCTGATCCGGCCTTCCTCATCGGTCAGCAGCTCGGAGGCGCGGGTGCCGCAAAGGATTTCCACCCCGGCCCTGCGCACCGCGCCGGTCAGCCCGTCAATGAGGAATTTTCCCACCGGCTCCGCGTTTTCGGGAAGATGGGCGCGCTCGGCCGAGCTGCCCGGAAGCTGCGCCAGCTGTTCCAGCGGCATCCCGGCCTCCGCAAGCCAGTCGATTACAGCGGCGGAATCCCCCGCCAGCGTCTCGAGCAGCCCTCCCTCCTGCGCGCCGGATACGGCAAGGCTGTCCGAGAGCATTTCCTCAAATCCGTCCTCGACGCCGGCCTTCTGCTGCACGGCTGAAGCGGCGGCGTTGATTCCACCGCCGGCAAGCAGCGTGTTTCCGCCATACATGATATGGGCAATGGCGTTGACCTGATGAGGCCGCAAGGTAATTTCCGGATTCATTCCGCTGAACCGGATATGACTGCCATCATACTCACGGGGCCGAATGGAATTAAAGGTTTCGTTGTAGATTCGACACAGCCGTTCCCGTCGATCAATGTCTTTCCAGATCCATTCGGAGAATTTCTGCTTGATCAGCTCCTGCCGATCCTGGGCAATGGCAGTTTCCTTTTTGTTGAGAACCGGCTTTTTGTTGCCGTTTTCGTCCTCCACATAATCAAACACACGCACATCCCGCTGGTTCAAGGTCTGCTCCAGAATCTGATAGGCATTCATCCGCTTGGTGCCGTAGGTGGTCAGTGTTTTGATATTGCCCCTGTCGGCATTTTTCTCGGTAATGGCCCATTGACCGGTAGCGCCGGAGCGCAGGATTTTAATGCGGCTTCCTGCGTAATAGCTGGTGCCGAAGGTCTCCACCATAAATTTTTGGTAGACATCTATGGGTATCCAGTTGGCACCGATACGGACGCCGATCTCAGCGGCGGTCAGGTCAACCGGCTGCACCGCCTCCAATGCTTCGATGTTTTTGACGATCAGAGGTTTCTTTTCAGCCGGTAATACCTCGTAGAGCGTCTTTGCCATTCGGAGCTTGCGGCGCACATTGCCGGAGAGGTATTCATCGGCGGCTACAAAGGGGAATTGCTCCACCTGCACAAAGGCTTTGGGTATGACGGCAGCTTCCTCAGCGCACTGAATATCACGGAAAATAACACCGGACAGGTCAGCGGCCAGTTCTTCCTCACTTTTCCCGGACAGCTCCGCCATATATTCCATATCCACCCGCGCTTTTTCGGAGATGGATACGGCAAGGGCTTCGCTGGCAGTGTCCACGCTGGTAACGGCTTCATGGGGGCGGATCGTGCGCTTGGTGAACATATCCGCCTTGCGTTTGAGGTTGCCTTCCTCGTCCAGTACCTCCAGAGAACACAGCAGGCAATAGCTGGAGTCCTCGCCAAAGGCCAGGCTGTTACCCCGGCTGGAAAGCAGGCCGTATTTTTTCGTGTAATCGTCATACAGACGGTTCAGCTCCGCCTGCTCTTTCTGAATATCCTCATCCGGGTAGCCCTCGGTCTGATACTCGATCAGCCTGCGGACACATTCCCGAATGGCGATCATGCTCCGGATGCGGTTTTCAGCGGTGACGGATACCTCTATTGGGTGCATACGGGAATTTTCCCGGTAATACACCTTGCCGTCCACAAGGCAAAAACTGAAATTACGCACGGACGGGTCTGCGGGAATAGAACGATCTTCCTCCTCGTCCAGTTCCTCTACCTCATAATCGGTGATCTGCGCATGGAGGTTCTGCACAGCTTCGGAAAGCAGCTCGGACAGGTCTGCGTCCTCGTAGGAACGGCAGGTGCTGTCCATGCCGAACCGGGTGGATTCCATGACCATATCGCCCAGCACCATTTCCGGGTGCTGCACAAAATAGCGGTTCATGCGGATGCCGTTCTCGTCGGTGTCCAGATGCACCCAATCCGGCTCGATGTCCGTCATGCGGTCCCGCTTTTGCAGGAAGATAATGTCGCTGGTGACTTCGGTTCTGGCGTTGGCCTTAAACGCATTGTTGGGCAGTCGGATAGCCCCGATCAGGTCAGCCCGCTGTGCCAGATACTTGCGGACAGCGGAGTTTTCCTTGTCCAGCGTACCCTTGGAGGTGATGAACGCGATCACGCCGCCCGGACGAACCTTATCCAGCGTCTTTCCAAAGAAATAGTCGTGGATCAGCCAGTGGTTTTTGTCGTATTTCTTATCCCGTACTTTGAAATCGCCAAACGGCACATTGCCGATGGCCACATCAAAGAAGCTGTCAGGCATCTGCACCTTTTCAAAGCCATTCACGGCAATGCTGCTGTTCTGATAGAGCTGCTGTGCGATCCGTCCGCTGATGGAGTCGATTTCCACACCGTAGACTTTGCTGTCCGCCATGCTGTCAGGCAGCATACCGATGAAGTTGCCAACACCGCAGGACGGTTCCAGAATATTTCCCTGCCGGAAGCCCATCTGCGAAAGTGCCTGGTACATAGCCCCGATGATGACCGGGGAGGTGTAAAAGGCGGTAAGGGAACTGGCTCTGGCGGCGGCATATTCGTCCTCGGAAAGCAATGATTTCAGCTCCAGATATTTGCCGTGGCGCTCATCAAAGCAGTCAGCCAGACCGCCCCAGCCCACATACCGAGAGAGGATTTCCTGTTCTTCCGGGGTGGCAAGGCGCTCCTCGGCTTCAATCTGTTTCAGAGTTCGGATAGCGGCCACATTTGCAGCGTATTTCTCGCTGCGGGTGCCGTGACCCAGCTCTGGATCGGTAATGTGAAAGTTGCGGCGTTGGTCTGCGGGTATCTCCGGGTGCAGGGTGGTAAACACAACACGCTCCCGCTTCGGCTTCGGAGGGGCAAGGACAGCGGACTGTTCTTTTTCGGCGGGCTCTTTCGGCTCTGGCTCTTGCTCCGCCAATTCACCACGGTCAGCGTGTTCCTGCTGATACCGGTCATCCGCATGGGCAACCATTTCATCAAAATCCAGATTTGCCAGATAACCATTCAGTTCCGACAAACTCTCGCAGGCAATCTCATGGACGATTTCTCCATCCACCTGATACACCAGCCGAAAAGCAGTCAGGTCAGCAAAAATCTCTATCGTGTGCTCACTGTCGGAAGTGGAGCTGAACGCCAGATCCACATGGCTGAGATTGGAAAAGTCTGCCTCCTGTTCAAAGACTTCCATGCAATACTCGTTAATGAGCTGCTTGGCTTCTTCCAGTTCGTCATTGGTAGCAGGTTCTTGTGCAAGTTCTTGAAGCTGCTCCATGAACAACTCCAGATCGGCAGCAATTTCATCCTCTGGGTCAGTATTATCAAGATAGGATTGGAGGGTATCAAGAATCCCTTTCCGCTTCTCTGCATCGTGAAGCTGCTGTTCCAGACTTTCCAGAGCATCTGCGTCTGTATCACCCAATTCCATGTTGTCACGATAGTCATAAGGGTCGTATTCCTGATAAAAATGCAAAAGCCCTGCGGCAAGGTCATGATAAGGATCTGTCTGCTTTTCTTCGACTGGTATCTCCCGTAATTCAGAGCTTGGTGGCTCCGCTGTCAATGCCGGGGGTTCCGTGCCGGGAGTAAGGGGCCGAAGCGTCTGCGCCAGGTTGAACACAGAGTAAGTGCCAGCCCGGTATGCCTGCATATTTTCCAACCCGGTTTTTCTGCTCTCATAATACCGGTCATCCTGTGCGGTAATTTCCCACAGCGGCAGCATCATGGTCTGATAGATTTCCTCAACACGGGCTGGATCGGTAAGCTGCTCGGCAACTTCCTGAACGCCCTCCCAATAGCTGCCGATGGGATTCTGTGAGAACGGTTTTGGGTATCCATCCGGGGTGTCATAGAAGAAGCTGTGAATTTCCCGTGCAAGCCGCCCGATTTCATAATCCGGCATTGCCGCGCGATCTGCATCAGACAGGAACTTGCCCGCGGAGATCATTTCAGCGATACGCTTTGTGATTTTTCCCCAACTTAATTCCACTTTTGCGTATGGCTCGGTAATACTGCCGTGACTGAATGACAGACCTTTGCCTGTATAGGTGCGGTTGTCATTTCCGCCGTTATAACCGCTATATTCGCCATGATAATTTTTCAGGTATTTCTCCCGGTCTTTCTGATCGGGATGATTGACAAAAAAGGAATAGACCGCAAGCCGGTAATCCTCGCTGCCTCCACGAAGTACCTTGTCAATCTCATCCGTGGAAATAAAGAAACGGCGTTGGGGGGCATAATCCTCGGCGGCGGTAAAGATGACAGGTTCCCGACCCAAATCAGTCAGTTTCTGCAACAGTTCTTTCGGGCGGTTGTAGCCAAAGCGCATCAACTCACGGTTTTGCTCATGGGCTTTGACAAATTCGCTCCATTCCTCCGTAATCTTCTGCAGCATATCCGGGTCTTTCAGCAGTTCAAAAATCTGCTGTTCAATCTCCGGGAAGCCGCCTTTTGCAGACAGGGCAAGGCGGAGGGTTGGCGCATAGCCCGCATCCCTGGCCTCCTCCGAAAAATCTCTGGCAGTCAAAGCAAGGCTTTCCGCAAGGGTTTTTCGCTCATAGTCCGCCACACGGTCAAGCTCATGCTGCGGCATATACCGCCCCAGATCCAGCAATTCCCGGATACGCTTGGCGGCATCTTCCCAGGACAGAAGCGTAGCATAGCGATTTTGCGCACTGCGTCCGGTAGATACCCGGATACCCTCCGGATCATACCAGAGGGCATATTCCCGGTCATTGATATAAAAGCCTGCCCCGTTGGTTCCGTAGTGCTTCGCAAGGAAAGCGGCATTTTCCTCCGGCGTATGGTCTTTCATAAAATACGCACAGATAATCAGGCGGCTGTTGCGGTCATTGGCACCAATGCAAAGGGCTTCGTCAATCACCTGTTGGGGTAGTTCCGGGCGCGACATGAAGGAAATCTGTCCGCCATCTTCCTGTGCAGGATTGTTAAAATCCGCAAAATCAAAGAGGGATAACTGCTGGCTGTCATAGCTCTTCGGCGGCGTGATTTTGGTATTGATGAAGTATTCCTTTTTCTCAATAAGCTGGGCCGTCCAGCCGGCAACAACGCCCCATGAAAAAACGGACTCGCTGGTACGGGAAAGGTAAGCACCCTCCCACATCAGAAGTCCGTCCGCCTGGGGCTTGTAGCCCACACGCACCCCGTCCACCAGGATTTCCGTGTATCTGTCCTGGTAGGCAGATTTCAGATATTCGGCCCGGTCCGTTTCCTCCGGGTGAATGGAGAAATACAATTCAATCTGCTGTTTCTTGTATTTCAGGTCATCGTCTTTGTTTGCAACGATGGCCATAATGAGCCGTTCATCCAAAAAGGCGGGCAGCTCTGCGCTGTCCGCCTCCGAATTTTGCTCTGTTAGTTGTAGATCAGTTCTGCCAGCACTGTCTCCTCCGCTGAGTGCCGGAGGTTGTTCATCAGGCCCGTCCATTTCATCGGGTCGCTGGCTTTCAGCTCCTCCGTCACGCCCTCGGCTTTCGCCATCTGCGCCATGATCTGCTCGATCCGGGTTTTCGCTGTCTGCTCGATCTCCATCAAGTGCTGATTCAGCTTGCCCGATGTCAGCAGATTCGTGTAAGTCACTCTCCGGTGCTGTTTCAGGTATGTTCTCCGGAGCAATGCGTATTTCCCAAGGTGCATTTCCGGCTCCTGGGGCGGAAGCAGATTCGGCAGCCGGTAGCCGCCCTGCATCGTGTATGTCAGTTCGCTCATTGGTTTCGCTCCTTTCGGTCGTTGTGGTATCCTGTTCAGCTTCAGGATACTGGATTGTCGGTTTTTCCGCAAATGTGCGATTTCCTCTTTCAGCCTGTCTTTGTAAGGTGAGAGCCGTGCGGGAAACCACTGAAAGGCACATCTGTCCAATATCCCCGGTGGCTGTGCCAAGGGCATTGAGGGTGTTCGGTGTATTAAAATCCACAACATCCCGGAAATCATCGTCTGTAAAATATTCCGCCGGGTCGATTACGCAACGGGCCAGAAGCATAAAGCCGATGCTGTTTTCCAGTGCTCTGCGGTATTCCACTTCAATATTCAGGTCGTCCAGTTCCTCCAGAAAGCTGTTTTCCTTGTAGTATTTCAGTTCTGTGAGGTAATCGGGCATATTGTCCTCCACGGCGTTTTTTGCCGCAGAAAGCAGTGCCGCCGCAAGGTCGAATTTGTCCTCCAGTTCCCCAAAGCTGTTTTCCAGTGCTTCTGTCACAGCAGGCTCATATTCCGGGCGCATGGTCCAGATCGGCACAGGCCGTGCGAATCGGCTTTCATGGGTATCCGAAATATCAAAATAGTATTTCAGCCGGGAGCGTCCCACTGCATCCCCGTCAAAGACGGCAATGCCTGTTGCTCCACGGTTGACCCAACGCCCGAAACGCTGATTCCAGCCGTTTTTTCCGTCAATCGGCAGGACGGCGGTTGCGTCCGGACGCTGCGCGAATAAAAGTACCTGCTCGTCAAAGGGCAGGCGGAAATTGTGACAGGCCGTGGTCAGAAAACTCTGCCAGACCTGCGGAGCTGCCAATCCCGCGATGGTTTCGTGGTACAGCTCCGTAATGGTTTCGTATCTTCTCGCCATCCGATACACCTCCTGTCATGGCAAGATTGTGTTTGTCTGGCGGTTCATCGAATACCGCCCCTTTGCAACCTGCTGTGGTAATCGTTCACAGCCATATCCGCATCGGCTGCGGCAAATAAAAGCTGCCAGATCATTTCCACAGCTTCACTCTCGTACATAAAAATGTCCACATAGTCCTGCCCCTCCGGACCGGTGCAGAGACGGGAGAAACGCATCCGCTTATCCATCAGATCGTGGGCATCATTGGCAAGGCCGGGAACATCCCGTTCCTCTGCATGGACTTCCAGAATCGTCATAAGCAGATCAAAATTATCAGAGTTCAGCTTCATGTGAACCGGGGGTAACTGTGCCATCGTAACCTACCTTTCTGCGGCCTGTGCCTGCCGCTGGCGGGGAATAGAAAACCCGTAGACTTTGGCAATCTCATCGCCAAGTCTGCGGGTGATTCTCGTAATGTCGGAACGGGTTGCCGTTCCAAAATATAGTTTTTCTTTGAGATTGTCTATCTGAGACTGCCGCACACCGGGTTTATAGGTGCGGTAGAGGTAATGGTTGGTGCCGTCATGGTGGATCGCGTCGCAGCGCAGATCACCCAGTCGGTCCACATACCATGTGGAATAATCGGTGTCGGAGTACAGGCAATCTCTGATATTCCCACTTGCGATCTCCTTATAGCCCATTCTCCGTCCGTTCCACAGGCCCAGGTCGCCAATCACCAAAATGGGAGCCGAAAGCTGCAGATTCAGGTTCATGCGCTCATCGTCCAGATAGTCGCCGTTGATCTCATACATCAGGGCGATCCGCTCCTGCTCGGACAAATCCGGGTAATCCGCCTCCAGATCGTCTTTCCAGTCCTCATAGTCCAGATCATAGTTGCTCCAAATAATATGTCTATCCTCGTTCATCGTGCATCACCCCGATTCCGGTTCAAAAGTTTTCCCGCAACTCGGAGAGACTTTCCATCAAGTGTCCCAGTTTCCAAATCCATTTCCTCGCGGCTGTAATTGGTACCGTATTCCAAATTGTATTCTGCAATCACATTGCTGGGGATATAGCTGTCACCATCAATCTGAACCCTTCCCTCGGAAAAGATTTTGGAGATAGTTGTGGCTTTGGTTTGCGAATTTCCGCACATTAGGTTTTCAATTTCCATGGGTGTAGCTTGGATGGAAATACCCAGCCTCACCCAAAGAGGTCTACATTCCTGATTCATCGTGCATCCCCCCGATCTCTGTGCTTCGGGCGGATGGGCTGTCCAATTTCATCGTAGTTTTTCGGATCAGCGGCGGGAACTGCCCAGCCGAACATGGAACCGGCAGACATGGCCTGCTCCTGCGCCTTACTGACGCCGGATTTTGCATTACACTCATCTGCCAGCGCCCGGTTTTCTGCCTTGCTGCCCATATCTATATCCGTTCTGTAATATCCGGATTCACCTTTCTTAATGATGATAAGCTCTCCCGTATCGGGGAGAACACTGTGACACTGCTCCGGCAGAGAGGATCGCAGAGGGATCACCGTATTGCCGTTTCGCTCCATCAGCTCTGCAAATTGGCAAATATGATAGAGGTTTCTTCCGACTTCTACATGGTAGTCATCAATGTAACGGCATATCCGATCCATCGTTTCATCCGTAGACAGTGTAATGCGGATTTTATCCCCATCATCGATTCGGAACTTTTCTTTATAATCCGGGGTAATGAACCGGATACCTTTTTCAGCGTGGTGCAGGTGCCGGTCCAGCCATTGGCGCACATAGCAATAACAGTACAGATTGTATTCGCCCCTGTTGGGATTCAGACGCAGCATATAGGAATACTGCTCCGTATCCACCCGGAACCCATATTCCCGGCCATCACCGCCGAAGCTGCTTTCCGGCGTCCGCCGGCAATAGGCCGCCAGTGCGCTGCGGTCTTTCAGCACGCCGCCGTAATTCTCATCAAAGCGAAGGGCGTTGATAACATTATCAAACGCTCCTTTGAAATCCTCTGTTTTCAAATCCGCACGGAAATCAAAAAAGGTGCTGAAAAAGCCTTTGCCGTTGCTGCCCATGTCCCCGCGGAGGTGTCCAATCAATCCGGTCTGCATGGAAATCTGCTGGCTTTGCGAATAGCAGTAATTCCGTTCTTCCGGGGTCATTGCCCGTATTGTCATATCCATTAGCGTTCCTGCTCCTTTCCGTTTTTCTGCTTCTCAGTCTGTTGAAGTACCGAAAGATAATGCTGCACCCACTTGGGCTGATCCTCCGGCTCCAGTACGCCGAGAACATCCCTGCGCTCAAAGCGGCTCTGGCGGCCAGTGTAAACCTCTGTGCAAAAGACCGCTGACCCACGGCTATGGGGATCTGCTCCGAAGCCGCCCGTACATAGTTTGACCTGGCTGGTAGCTCTCCGGTACTCCGGCCGCAGGACTTCCGGCTTGATGACAATGACTTTTCCATTCAGGTCATCGTCATAGCTGATGGGCGTACACCTCTCAGCAGTTATGGGGCTGTTGTCAATGCCCTGTACTTTTGGCGTCGATAACTCCACACGGGTTTTCTGCGCCTGCTCCATGATGCGCTGTCCGTAGATCTCCATGATTTCCGTAAAATCATCGCTGCCTATCGCATCATAATATCGGCCCAGAATCGCGTTGCTTTCATAGTAGGCAACCAGATAGGGGAGGCCCTGTTCGTCTGCCTGGTTTTCTCCCACCACGATTTCCCGATCCCCGATATGCACTGCCTGAATGATCTCGTAGTCACCGGCCATGCGTTTTTCCTCACTCATAACACGCCTACCTTTCCTGACCCCTGGTCTTGGGCTTATATGGGACAGCCTTGATTTCATTGCCCTGCTTGAAAAAGCGCTCTGGGAATTTGAATCGTGCCTCATATTTCTGCGCCAGTTCCTTCGGCAAGCTGAGAAACTTTTCACTCTCCGCAGGGGCATAGCAGACAAAGAACTGGCCGAAGATAATATCCACCATCTCCCGACTTTCTGGGTCTTTCATATAGCAGCGCTCAATTTTCCAGCCGTCCTTTCCGCCATGTTCATCTGCCATATACGCCTCCAGCCGCACACATGGGTCTGATCCATCCAGAGAGGAAGCGTAAATGGAGTAGCCGCCCATTCCCTCGATAAATGCCTTGTTGTTGCTGCTCACAGCGTAGGTGCGCTGTTCTTCGGAATAGGCTTCCGTAAAACTGTCCTGCGTGAACACAATATATCCACTGATATGTCTGCCTTCTCTTTCAGCCTGCCGGAATCTCCCTGTCAGCTCGCCATAGGTCATTTCCACTTCCTCCGGCTCAGAATAAATCGCCCGGTTCGGAGACATACCGTTCATCTTGCCTTCCTCATTACAGATGATCGCAATGTCATCCTCATACGGCATAAATTCCTCAATATCGCCCCCGACAACACGCTGCATGGCTTCAAGGGAATCTTCAATCTCGATCATCCGGGGATATTTGCCCGGTTCAACAAGCAGAACGGAAATTATTTCTGTGCTCTGCTCATTCATGCGCTCACTGATACCACACTTCTCCGGGTGGAAAGTAACCTGTTTGAAGCCAAAGCTATCGCAGAAGTAGAATCCCTGCGGTATTGCATCGCTTTCATAAACCTCCACCACATCGGAAACGGAGAGGGAACGCCCCCTGTAATCTTCTGGATGGTCGATGTTCAGCAGCGTATAAACTTCTTCCAGATTGCTGCAATCTACCTCTTTGTCATATACCTTGTCGTAGATCTTGCTGTCTACCTCCGGACTTCCCTGAAACCTCTCCAGCCGGTCATGTGACAGGAACATCATTCGGTTTTCATCCCTGTCTGAATTGATCTGGTATATTCTGATCTTCATATTTTTCCATAACTCCTTTCCTTTTGGTTATGTAACGGGGCGGCATATTTCAGCCGCCCCTGGCCGTTACTTCTTCTTAGCTCTGATCTTCAAAAAGACCAACGCCGCAAGAATGAACACGACCAGCCCGATGGCAATACCGGTTTTTGCGTCCATTATTCAGCATCCTCCTTTTTCTTCTTGTTTTTGATTCCGAACACACCGCAGGTAACAGCGCCCACAGCGGCAATGCCCATCAGGGCAATCCAAAGGGTCGGGTTGCTGTCATCGCCGGTTTTCGGGGTATCACGCAGTTCATTGTGCATTTCCACCTTGGTCACGGCACCCTCAAAGACAGTAGCTTTCTTATCCGCCGGCAGCACATAGTTCTGAGATACGCTGTCGGAAATCTCGCTGATGGTGTAATCACCAATGCGCAGGCCCTCCACGAAAATTTCGCCGTTCTTATCCGTGGTGAACACCTGCTCATAGCCATTTGCTCCGGTCACACGGAAAGAGAAACCTTCCACCTTGCCGTCCGAAGATGTCTTGATGATTTTCAGGCTGCCCACCTGCGCTGCGTTGATAAAGCCTTTTCCGGCTTCATTTTCCACAGCCACGGTCTTGCCATGCTCGGTGATCTCAAAATAGTAAGCATTGCTGTCCAGATAGAAGCCCTCCGGCGCTTTCGTTTCTTTGATGAAATAGCCTCCGTAGAGCAGGTCGGGCATTTCATAAACGCCGATGCCGGTTTCGGTCAGCGTGCCGACCAATTCATCGTCCGCATCCAGTTCCTTGTTGCCGTTGCTGTCACGGTAAACGGTGAACTCCGCGCCCGTCAGCTTGTTGTCGGGATAGTCCCGGTCGGTCTTGGTGAGCTGCACTGTGCCACGGATGCGGGTGTTTTCGATCTCCACCTCGATCACCGCACCGTCCGCATCGACGGTCACGGGATAGGTTTTCTCCGACAGCACAAAGCCGGTCGGGGCTTCGATCTCCCGCACGATCCAGTTGCCATAAGGCACACGGACAAAAGAAAAGTTTCCGTTCCCGGCAGAGGTGGCAGTCAGAATGGCGTTTTCCGTTGTAAACTCGGTGCAGTCCGCACGGAACAGTCCGATCAGCGCACCGGCAAGACCGCTGCCGTCCTCGTCCTTTTTCAGCCCGTGGATTTCACCGTAGAGCAGCTTGTTTTCGATGGGTGCGCCGCCGTTTGCCTTGATTTCCACCAGCGCCGTGTCCTGCCCGGCGTACTCAAACACAATGGGGTACTTTTCGTCGGAGAGGATATAGTGTCCGTCCGTGGACAGCTCTTTGAGATAGTAGCTGCCAAACGGCAGATCGGTGTTGCAGACGGCGTGGCCGTTTTCATCTACAGACACGATCTCCAGCAGGCCGTCGGCGGGAATGATGCTGCCGTCAGCGGCGGTCAGCTCCTCGGCGGCGAACAGTCCAAAGGTCACAGCGGAAAGCTCACCATTCTTGCCGATGCCGAAGCGCTCGTCCTGCTCCAAGACCTTATCCAGAGAAACGGCGGCTTTCTGTCGCTCGTTGCAGAAGTCGGCGGCGGTTTCGGTGATCTCGACCTCCTGCCCGGCATAGACAAGCCCTGCCGTGTGGACTTCGGTGTTCCGCACATAGCCGGTGGGGGCCGTGACCTCTCTGACCTCATATTTGCCGAGATACAGCGGCTTGCTTTCGGCAAGTCCCGTTTCATCGGTGGTCACGGTATCAACGACCTCACCGGCCGCATAGCGGAGCGTGCCGTCCGGCGTGATGATGTCCTCGGCAGCGGTGATCTCATAGACTGCGCCCGCAAGCCCCTTGACCGCAAACACCGGCTGATAGATGCCGTCCGCCTCGGTGACAGACGAAAAGACCTCGCCGCTCTTGCTGATCCGGATCACACCCTTTTGCGCCGTGTTTGGCTTTGTGATCTCGACCACCGTAACGGCGTTTTCCTCCGTGGCATTGTCGGCGGTCACATCGAAATAGACCGGCTCGCTGTTCAGCGTGTAGCCGTAGGGGGCGGAAACCTCCACCAGCGAATAGCCCGTGCCATATTCCAGCTTTTCGGGCGTAATAAGGTAGCCGTCGCTGTTCGTGTAAAAGGTGTCGATGGTGGTGACTTCGGGATAGGTGAAGGTCTGCGTAATGAGCGACCCGTCCGGGCGGTAGAGCCGGAAGCCTGCACCAGCCAGCGGAATGACCTTTCCCGTTTCGGCATCCACCTTGACGATTTTGATATAGCTCTCAAAATTGCGGTTGTTGGCAAGGTAGCGATAGGTCTGCCCATCCTTGGCGATATACACATCGAAGTCGGCAAGCAGCTCACGGCCGTCCCAGCCCTTGGCCTGATGCACCGTATAGATGCCGTAGGGCAGGTCTTTTGTGACCGCATAGCCGTTTTCGTCGCAGATCAGATAGTCACGCTCGGATGCCTTGGCGTTGTCATAAGAACCTGCGGCTTTCAGAAAGACCGCAAACTCCGCCCCGGCCTCCGGCGTTTCAAGCTGGGTTTCGCCGTCGTCGGCGTGCTTGATGATGGCGATTCTGCCCTTGATGATCTGCTCGGTCATATCGCTTGCCGTGGTGTTGTATTCCACGGTGTAGTTTTTTGCCTCTGCGCCGATGGGATAAAGGGTGCTGTCCAGCAGATAGCCCTCGGAGGGCGTGATCTCGCGGATGGTCCAGTCGTCGCCGCAAACATAGTATTTCGTGGTGAACTGTCCGTTGGCATCCGTGGTGTAGGCGTCCACAAGCTGGTCGCCCTTATAGATGCCGTAGACAGCACCGGCAAGGGTGGCATCGCCCTGCGGCAAACCCGTTTCGGCGTCGCTCTTGGTGACAGTGACATTCCACTTTTTCAGGATGTTCGTAACGCTCTTGTTCGTGACGGTGTTCCATTCCACCGCCGCCGTCTGCTTTGCGGGGACGACATAGCGGATCGCTGCATCGACTTCCTCCAGCGCGTAGCCCGTGCCGATCAGCACATCGTAGAATACGGCTTTGCCTGTGCTGTCGGTCACGGCGTATTCATCCACCGCAAGCCCCGAAAGCGAAGTGCCGTAAAGGTGGAACTTCACGCCTTCATTCAATCCGTCTTCGGAGGTCTTTGTCACGATGAGAGTTCCGCGCTTCAAGGTGTTATTGAAATTGACCGTTGTCACCTGACCGCTGACGACGGTGACACGGCGCATCTCCTGCGGTTCGTATTTGTCGTAGCTCTGTTCGGTGATGGTGTAAACACCGGGGGCAAGGTTGTCGATCTGAATGACACCGCCCGCACCCGTCGTAACGGTCTTGTTCACACCATTGCCGGTGATCGTAAAGGAAATGCCTTCGACCTTGCCGTCCTCACTGGTCTTGACGATCTTGGTGCTGCCGTAGGACACTTTCAGGTTAAGATAGGCTTTGACGGGATCGCTGATCGTGGCGCTGTAAGTGACCACATCCTGCATCGTGCCGTCAGGGCCGTAATGCCCGTCGCTCCATACCACGACACCCTTACGGGTATTGTTTTTGGTGGCAGAGATCGTCACCGTTTCCGTCGGGGCTGCTTCGGCAGTGATAGTCAGCGTATTGCCGCTGGTTGCAAAGGTAATCCCCGTCTGCTCGGAGGAAAAGGTATAGTCCCCCAGCACACCGTTGGTGTCGGTCAGTGTAGTTGCATAACGGCTTCCATCCCAGTTCAGTTCGACCGTTTGTGCCTTGCCGGTGCTTCGGGCCATGAAGCTGGGGACGATGGTGTGCTTCTTCACGCTGGCTTCCATGCTGTCATAATAAGCAGAGAAGCGGCTGTACAGCGGGTGGCTTGTCCGATAGACGGATTTCACGGCATCAGCACTGCCGAGGTCAATATGATTAAAATTGGCGTCCCGTTCCCCGACGACCGTTTCCCATACCAGCACCTGCGTTGCCATCATGTGGGCCATCTTGTCGGCATCCGCATCATTCTGAGAACGCCAGCCAAGGGATAGATTCCCCTGATAGCCGTACTGCATGATCCGCCCAAGCAGAGTCTTGATGGTGTCAGCGTCGATGGTGCTGTTGCACTCGGAGGGATAGTCCTTCCAGTAATCTTCGCCGTAGCGAGCGTAGGTTCTTTCCAGCAGACGGGGTACCCCCGGTTCGATGCAGTAACAGGCCGGGCCGTTAAAGTCCCCGATGGTGTGCAGCGTCGTCATCCAAGTCTTTTCACCGGATGTCCAGCCGTTCATATAGTGGAGTTCGTCGTGCCCCCATGTGCCGCTGGTGTCCAAATTGGCATCTCCATCTCTGGGAAATGCCACAGAGTAGGACTTAGCGGTTTCCCCGGAGGACGATGCTGCAAAGGCGGTTACGCCGCTGCTCCAAATAGTAGTGGAGCAGATCAGCAGGGCTAACAACCCCGAAATGCTCCTTCGATAGAATGCTTTCATTTGTTTACCTCCTTGTTGACATGAAAAAAGCACCGCATTTCTGCGATGCTCCATTCAGTGTGTGAAATTATGCGTACCCGATATAGATCAGGTAACTGTTTGCTCCGACCGCTTCGTACCACACCCAGACATCCGTAATGGTTTCGGCTGCCGCATAGCGGTTCAGGCGGGAACAAATATCCCGTTCCAGATAGATGCGGTCTGCGGCGGCATCAATAGGATTATCCCAGCAATCCACCGCCGAACTTTCCAGCCGCAGTCCCACGCTTTCGGCATAGGCTTTGGCATAGTCGATCCAAGTTTGAATGTCAAACGCTGGCTCTGCGGGTCCTTCTGCGGCGGGCGGTTCGGGCTCCTGTGGCCGTGTTTCCGCAGGTTCTTCCGATGGTTCGGGTTCGGATGCTTTCGGCTGGGTAGTTTCCGTGGGAATGTTGACGGTCGGCGGCGTTTCCTCTTTGGCAGGTATTGAAACCTCCGATTTTGCTTCCACGATTTCGGTCGGTTCCGTACTCTCTGCGGGAATCTCTGTACTTTCCGAAACAGGAACCGTTCCTTGCTCCCGCGGCACGGTGTTTTGTGCAGGCTCAGTCGTGACCGTTTCCTGCGAAGGTGGTGCAGACACCACAAAGCGATCCGTATTTGCACAGCCCGAAAGAGAAAGTGCCAGCAGCGCTAAGACAGCGATGATCCTTGCGTTTTTCATATGCGCAAACCTCCTTTGCTCCTTCATTGTACGGATCACTGCCGGAAACTGCAAAGCTGCGAGAACTACCGCTGCCGTATTATCTCTTTTTTCGGGAAGTACAGGTAGTTTCGAGGGGGTGAGGTGTGGAGAGGGGGAACACGCCGACACAGCCGTACATCCATTGAAAATGGGTATGGCTGCCCCTTGGTAGTGGCTATCGTTCCATATCCCGCTGGCGCTCCCGCCTGCGGTACAATTCCAATGCCTTGATGATGGTATCTTCAATTTTCTGTGCGGGCGTCCCCGGAGCAAAATACTTGCTGATACGCTCTTTCGGCATTTTGAACTGCTCTCGCTGGTTCGGTTTTTCCTCCTGCATAATGGAGAGGATGACTTCCACGGTCAGCTTCCCGTCCCGGCTGAACTCTTTCATTTTGATGGCCTGCGCCAGCGACGGCGTGCAGTCCTCGCATTCCATCGTGTCGTATAGGCTCTGCTGCTGTTCTTTGGAGAGGTAGGAAAGCTCCACGGCGGGACGGAAAGCGATCTTGCCGCTGTCCACCATGTCAAGCACCGGCGGGATCAGCTCGGTCAGACGGATATACCGCTGAATTTGTGAACGGCTGTCCGGGCTGCTTGCAGCCAATTCCTCATTAGAACGGCTACCCTTTAACTTCGGCTCCAGTGGGGTCGAAGTTAAATCTGACCTTTGCCCTTGCCGTTTCATGGCTTCCAGCTTCATCTTGTAGGCGAATGCCTTTTCGGACGGCAAGATCGTTTCTCGCTGCAAATTGCTGTCCACCATGATGATCGTCGCTTCATCATCGGTGAGGTTGCGGACGATGCAGGGCATTTCGGTGATCCCCGCCAGCGTCGCCGCGCATTTTCGCCTATGACCGGCTACCATTTCATAGCCGCCGTCAGCCTTGGGGCGGACAAGGGCGGGTGCCAACACGCCATACAGCTTTACGCTGTCTACCATCTCCGCCATAGCCTCGTCCTGCTTGACCTTGAACGGATGGTTGGGAAAGTCGGAGATGTCGGCGGGGTTCAGCGTAACGACCTTTTCAAGCTGCGCTTCCGCACGGCTCTCGTCGGTGGAGAACAGGTCATCGAGCGGTGTCATCCCTAAATCTCTCGGTTTTGCGCTCAAGCTCCAACACCTCCTTCGTCAGCGAGCGGTATGCGGCGGCGACCTTGCCGTTCTTGTCGTGGGCAAAAATGCTCTTGCCCCGGCCGCTGGTTTCTGCGGCTCGGACGGAAAAGGGGATCTCCGTCCCGAATACCCGGATCTTTTCGCCGTAGTGGGCACGCAGAGATGCGATGATCTCCTTGGCCTCGTTGGTACGGCTGTCCACCATCGTGAACAGGATGCCGTCGATTTTCAGCTTGGGGTTGATCTGCCGCTTGACCTTTGCGATGGACTGCATCAGCAGATCCAGTCCCTTTGCCGACAGAAACGACGGCTGCGACGGGATGATCACGCTGTCCGCTGCCGCCAGTGAATTGATCGGCATCATACCGAGCGAGGGCATACAGTCAATGAGGATATAGTCGTAATGTGGCTTGACCGCATTGATATATGTCCGCAGTACGCTTTCCCGGCTCATAGCGTTGATGAGCCGAATTTCCATGCCGGACAGCTCAATGTTTGCAGGGAGCAGGTCAACGCCCTCACCGTGATGCAAAATACCGCAGCCGTCCGGGATGGGGGTATCGTCGATCACATTCTGCATGATGTCCGCCAGCGTAACGGGCAGCTCATCCGGCTTCGGGTAACCGAGGGAGAGGGTCAGAGAGCCTTGTGCGTCTGCGTCAATGAGCAGTACCCGCTTGTTCTGCTGGGCAAGCCCGATGCCGAGGTTGGCGGTGGTCGTGGTCTTGC
>ERZ857984.1252-NODE-1252-length-22050-cov-4.499477_pt1 | contig 22050 bp, 24 predicted proteins | sample MGYA00519914_ERZ857984 | MGnify/ENA primary metagenome ERZ857984 (study PRJEB31778, sample SAMEA3449417) | human gut metagenome | biome: human gut; feature: human-associated habitat; material: faeces | place: United Kingdom | collected 2010/2012 ... | reverse complement strand
CCGGAGTACACCTCGGAACGCTCCAGGATGGGGTTCAGGTCCGCATCCACGATGCCGGGTGCGGTGGCGGAATTGGCGTTGATGAAGTACGCATCCGCATAGACCGGATCGTCGGGGCGCTCCGCATCGCCGTCACGCAGAGGGGTCTTGATGACCGAAAGGGCGGGGACGGTCTTGCCGTTGCCCTTCAGCTTGGACTCGCCCTCCTCATAGGCCGCCTGGATCGCCGCCTTGATGGCTTCCACGGTCTTCTTGTCAGACTTCGGGATGATCAGGCTGACGCTGTACTTGGGCGTGCCGCCGTTGATGCTCTTGGGATCCCAGACGTTCGCATAGCTCCAGCGGGTTCTGGGGCCGGTGATTACCTTCGTCTTATTTACGATCTTTGCCATAGTTGTTGTCCTCCTCATTTTCTTTGAAATCGTTAATGGCTGTGTTCATGGCCGGGCGCTTATCGCTCTCCGGCACAAGTACGGGTTTGCCGGGCGGCTTATAAACAAGGCCGCCGAGCAGCTCTTCAAACTTCTTCCGGCCGAGGGTCTGGCTCATGGCCGTGATGCCAAGCAGTCTCTTCTCATAAGGCTCGTAGCCGGCGTCCTCGACCGCTTTGGCGACTGCATCCTCATCGGTGTACTTCCGGTTGGAGCGGCCCTCGACCACTTTGAATCCTGTGAACTTCGTCCCGGACAGGGCTTTCTGCAGGGCGTAGTCCTTGATGTCCCCGGCCCAGGAGACCAGTTCGTCCGCTTTGGTAAGAATAGCGGCGACCTCATCATCTCCCAGGAGCGCGGGCATCTCGAAGTCATACCGCGCCAGTTCCAGGTTATATTCCGCCCGCTTGCGGCAGTTGGCCTTTGCCTTGCAGAACTGGCAGTGGCCGCCGGCTTTGAACTCGCCCTTGCCCTCGTATGCCAGCTTTGCGGCGGGGGCAAGCACGGTCTTAGCCCAGGCCAGGAGTTCTTCCCGGCTCATGGTGTATGTGCTGACATTCTCCCGGCGGGGTTGGTAGATGGTAAGGCTGACCTGAGCGATATCGTAGATGCCATCGAACAGGTCGAGGGCGCCCAGCGCATAGCAGGAAAGCTGGCTGTTCTTCTCCGCAGACACCAGGACGCCGAGCCCGTGCTTGTAGTCAATGATGTGGAGAAGCCCGTCCGATACGATGACGCAGTCCCCGGTGCCGAAGCTGCCCTCGATCCCCACATAGCGGGAATAGTCGAGCCGCTGCTCCACAAGCACCAGCGGGTCGGTGCAGCGTTCCCTGGCCTTTGCCACTTCCTCCATTACGAAGGCGCAGTACCCCTCGGCACAGTCCTCCATCTCCTGGGAGTAGTAGGTCAGGTTCTCCGTGGGGTCCTTCACCCTGCGGCCGAGGGCTTTTTCCACCTTATAGGCGCACAGCTCATGGCAGTCGGTCCCCTCCTGGGCGTATTCGCTGGGCCTGTCCGCATACTCCTCGCAGAGCCGGGCCGATGGCGGGCAGTTGATCCACCTGTGGCTTGCGGAAGCGGAAAGGAAGGAATGCTTACCCATCGTTTCCTGCCTCCGGCTTTCCGAGCGCGTCCGCTTCCTTCAAAAGCCCTTCAAATTGAGAAGGGTCGATATCTGACAGCTTCCTCGCTCCGTATTTTGTAATGAGGGCTTTCACCTCTGCCGAGTACCCTGCCTGCGCGATCACCGTCATGCGGTGGCGCACCTCCTCAAGGGTGAGGGCTTTCGGCTTCTCCTTCGGCGGCGCATCCTCTGCCGCCGGGGAAGAAAACATCTCCGCCAGCGTATTGGCGATTCCGATGATGGCCTCTCCGCAGGAGCGAAGCTCCTTAATCTGTAAGTCCAGGTCGCTCATTTTCCCCATCCGGCGTTCCTCCTTCCTGATTTGCCGTCTGCAGCTTTCTGGCGAGACGCTTCGCGATCACGCTGATGGCAATCAGCACATCGGCGAGTTCCTCGTCAAGCTGCCTGTCTCTGGTTGTCTCCGTGTTTTTCTGCATCCGCAGCACCTCCGTTTCCGAGCGGCTTTCCTGCCCCTCTGTTTCTGAAAGGACAGAACCGGGATTTTTCAGCGGAGAAAAATTTGCCGTCCCTGTGTCTCTCACTTCTGAAAGGACAAGGACGGCATTTTTTAGCGGAAAATCTGACAGCGGCAGTTCGCATTTTATAGGAAACGAAAAAAGTCCGGGCGTCCACCGCTGAAACGGAGGATTTCTGTCCTTTCACAATTAGAGAGGTGTAAGCCGCTCAATTTTCAGAGAAAGGACGGAAAAAGCTATGGGAACAGCGAAATCAAAAGGTCTGCCGCGCTGCACGGCGCATCGGGACTGCTTTGCCAATAAAGACGGCGTGTGCGTCTGCCTGGGTGACAATAACTTCCACGGGAAGGACTGCCCGTTTTTCAAGACCACGGCACAGTGTGATGCGGACAGGCAGAAAAGCTACGAGCGGCTGGTCAGTATCGGACGGGACGACCTGGTCGAGCGGTATCAAGTGAGGGGTGTGTATGGGAGTCAGTAAATATAACAGCGAAGGCTACTACGACCCGACAGCCTATGAAGCCCTCGCGAAAATTACCCAGGAGGAAAAGGCGGCGAGATACCGGCCGCTGGTGTATATCTGCTCCCCGTACTCCGGGGATACGGAGGGCAATACCGAAAAAGCAAGGCGGTACAGCCGGTTTGCCGCAGACGCCGGCACGATCCCCATTGCGCCGCATCTGCTGTTCCCGCAGTTCTTATCGGAAGAAACGGAACGGGAGCTGGCGATTTTTATGGATCTGGTGCTGCTGGGCAAGTGTGAGCAGCTCTGGGTGTTCGGCGGCGAGGTGTCCGACGGGATGCGCCGGGAGATTGGAAAGGCAAAGCAGAAAAATATGACGATCCGTTATTTTACGGAGGATATGGAGGAAACGGAATGCAGATGACGATTTATGATGCCGCGACGGTGGGGAGCCGGTCAAACTGCGTGTATCCGAATCCCGTGACGGTCACGGATGCGGACACCATGCGGCAGGCGGCGGCCTTCGACCATGTGTGTGCGGCATATAAGCAGAACTACCGCAGCGTGGACAATTTCCTGAAAGCGGACTGCCTGCCGATGGACTGCGATAACGACCACTCGGATGACCCTGACGACTGGCTCACGCCCTTTGATGTGGCGATGGACTTTCCGGGCGTGGGGATGATTTTTGTCTACAGCAGGAGCCACATGAAGCAGAAAGGAAAGCGCGGCCCCAGGCCACGGTTCCATGTGTATTTTATCTGCACGGAGACAACGGATGCAGCTCTTTACAGTTCATGGAAGGACAAGCTGATTGCCGATTACCCCTATTTCGATGATGGGGCAAAAGACAGTGCCCGGTTCCTGTTTGGGGTAAAGGACGCGGTGGTCGAGGTGTATGACGGCGAGATTACCATTGATGAGTTCCTGGCAGACAGCTTTGCGGAGTGGGACGCAGCGCAGGGGCAGATTCCGGAGGGTTCCCGGAACAAGACCATGTCCCATTACGCCGGCCGGATCATCAAGCGGCTGGGGAATACGGAGGAGGCCCATAAGCAGTTTCTGAAGGAAGCGGAAAAATGCAGCCCGCCGCTGGATGATGCGGAGCTTGCGGGTATCTGGGCCAGCGCCGTGAAGTTCGGTGCGAAGGTGGCTGCCCAGGAGGGATATATCCCGCCGGAGCAGTACAACCAGGACTTCCTGCTGATGCCGGAGGATTTCTCGGATGTAGGCCAGGCTATCGTATTGTCACGGGAGTACATGGATCGGCTCCGCTTCTCCCCGGCTACGGATTACATCGTGTTCAACGGCTCGTTCTGGGAGGAATCCCAGCCCAACGCCCAGGGCATTGCCCAGGAGCTGACCGCGAGACAGCTTGAGGAAGCGGAAACAGAGATACAGCGGTGCATGAAGGAAATGTCGGAAAACGGCGCGTGGGCCATGCTTGCCGCGATGAGCGCCAAGAAAGCGATGGCGGCGTTCAGCGAAGTCCAGCGGCGCTCCTTTGAAAAGTATGAGCGGGCGGAAGCCTACCGGAAGTATGCCATCAAGCGCCGGGATACCAAATACATCTCGGCGGCTTTAAAGGAAGCCCGCCCAATGATCCAGATCGAGCAGCGTGTCCTGGATGCGGATGAGTTTTTACTGAACCTGCCGTCCGGAACCTGCGATCTGAGGACGGGGGCTGTTCGGGAGCACAATGCCCAGGACTATATCACGAAGCAGACGGCGGTAGACCCGTCCGGGGACGGCATGGATGTCTGGGAGGACGCCCTCCGGACCTTCTTCCAGGGGGACGCCGACCTGATCCGCTATGTACAGGAGATCGTGGGGCTTGCCGCCATCGGCAAGGTCTACATTGAAGCACTGGTCATTGCCTACGGCGAGGGCAGGAACGGCAAGTCCACCTTCTGGAATACCATTGCCCGTGTGCTTGGCACCTACTCCGGCAATATGTCTGCAGACACCCTGACTGTGGGCTGCAAGCGCAACGTGAAGCCGGAACTGGCGGAAGCCAAGGGCAAGCGGATGATCATCGCCGCCGAGCTGGAGGAAGGGATGCGCCTGAATACCTCCAACGTCAAGCAGCTCTGTTCCACGGACGAGATCTATGCGGAGAAAAAGTACAAGGCGCCGTTCTCCTATGTCCCCACCCACACGCTGGTGCTGTATACCAACCACCTGCCCAGGGTCGGGGCTATTGACCAGGGTACCTGGCGGCGGCTCATTGTGATCCCCTTCAACGCCAAGATCGAGGGCAAGGCCGACATCAAGAACTATGCGGACTTCCTGTTCAAAACGGCGGGTAGCGCAGTCCTTCAGTGGATTATCGAGGGGGCAAAGCGCGTCATCAGCAATGATTACAAAATCGTCCAGCCCAAAGTGGTGCGGGACGCCATCCAGAAATACAAGGAGAACAATGACTGGCTGTCCCACTTCCTGGATGACTGCTGCGAGGTAGGGGACGATTTTGAAGCAAAATCCGGGGAGTTTTATAACGCCTACAGGAGCTACTGCCTGCAGATGGGCGAATACACCCGGAGTACGACTGATTTCTACTCCGCGCTGGAATCCACGGGTGTGGTGAGAAAGCGTACCCGTACAGGCGTGATCATTTACGGGCTGAAACTCAAATCGGAGTTTGAGGATTAGTAGGTGTGTAGGTCATGTACCTCTCTGCCAGAGTTGCTCTAAGGAGATAAAAAAACAATATATAAGAGAGAATCGGGGGAAGAGGTACATGACCGTCACACAAAGAACGAGGAGAATAAAACCATGAGAGAGAAAACCATCGAACAAAAACTGGTTCAGGCGGTTAAGGCCAAAGGCGGGATTGCGCCGAAGTTCGTGTCGCCGGGATTTTCCGGGGTTCCCGACCGCCTTATCCTATTGCCGGATGGGAAATGCGGCTTCGTGGAGGTAAAGGTCTCTGGCGGGAAACCACGGCCGCTGCAGGAGTCAAGGATACGGCTTTTGCGGCAGCTGGGGTTCCTGGCATTTGTCCTGGATGGCGAGAGCCAGATCCCGCACATCCTTTCAGAGATCGGAGGTGACAGCTGTGGAGTTTAAACCGCACGATTATCAGCAGTACGCCATCGAGTATATCGAAACACACGAGATTGCCGCCATTCTGCTTGACATGGGCCTTGGCAAGACGGCAATCACGCTGACGGCATTGTACGACCTGCTGTTCGACTACTTCGAGATTACCCGCGTCCTGGTGATCGCACCGCTGCGGGTGGCGAGGAATACCTGGCCCCAGGAGATTGAAAAGTGGGACCATCTGAAAGACATCCGCTATTCCGTGGCGGTTGGTACGGAAAAAGAACGGCTGGATGCATTCCGAAGGGATGCGGACATCTACATCATCAACCGGGAGAATGTCCAATGGATGGTGGAGAATGTCCCCTTTGAATTTGACGCCATCGTGGTGGACGAGCTTTCATCCTTCAAAAACTGGAACAGCAAGCGGTTCAAATCGTTGATGAAGGTGCGCCCCAGGGCAAAGCGCGTCATCGGCCTTACGGGTACCCCGTCCGGGAACGGGCTGATGGATCTGTTCGCTGAGTTCAAGGTGCTGGATATGGGGCAGCGATTGGGGAGGTTTATCACCAAGTACCGCCAGGACTATTTCCGGCCGGATCGGATGAACGGGCAGATGGTGTATTCCTATAAGCCTCTGCCGGGAGCGGAGAAGCGGATCTATGACAAGATCTCCGATATCACCATTTCCATGAAAGCCGCCGACCACCTCAAAATGCCGGAACTTGTAAACAGCGAGTACCGGGTGTATATGGAGGAGCCGGAACAGGCCATTTATGATGAGATGTGCGAGGATTTGGCAGCGCAGCTTGACAAGGGCGAGGTAACGGCGGCAAATGCCGGAGTGCTGTCCGGCAAGCTCTCCCAGATGGCAAACGGGGCGGTCTATACGGATGACGGGGATGTGGAACATGTCCATGACCAGAAGCTGGATGCCCTGGAGGACATCATCGAAAGCATGAACGGAAAGCCCCTGCTTGTGGCTTACTGGTACCAGCACGACCTTAACCGCATCGAGGAACGGCTGCGGATGCGGAAGATCGGCTTTGCAAGGCTGGACTCTGACGCCAGCATCGCAAAGTGGAACCGGGGCGAACTTCCGGTGGCGCTGATCCATCCCGCTTCTGCCGGCCACGGGCTGAACCTTCAGAGCGGCGGTTCTACCCTCTGCTGGTTTGGCCTGACTTGGAGCCTGGAACTGTACCAACAGACGGTGGCGCGGCTTTACCGGCAGGGGCAGGCGTCCCAGACCGTAGTCGTGCAGCACATCATCACAGACGGCACCATTGATGAGCGCATTCTGAAAGCCCTGCAGTATAAGGACAGGACGCAGTCGGCGCTGATCGATGCGGTCCGGGCAAACCTAAGAAAATGAGAGTCAATCAAGGCCAATCCGAGGGAAACCATTTCTTTTTCGGAGGTAGTGCCTATGAACAAGCAGCAGGCGGAAATGAAGGAATACCTTTCCCAGGCGTTCCGCATTGACCAGCGGATACAGAGCAAGATGGAACAGGTGGCGTCACTGAATGACCTCGCCACGCGGGCGACTGCGACTTATTCGGATATGCCCGGAAGTGAGACGAGGAACCTCCACCGCATGGAGGACGCCATCCTTTCCATCATTGAGCTGGAAGCAGAGATCAATGGGGATATCTGCAAACTGGTGCAGATGAAAAAAGACATTGTCCATAAGATCAAGGCTGTCCAGAACACGGAGTACCAGACCCTTCTTGAACTTCGGTATCTATGCTTCAAGTCCTGGGAACAGATTGCCGTGGATATGGGCTATGAGCTTCGATGGCTGTACCGGCTCCACCACAGAGCGTTGGACGCCGTTACAGAAATAAGCCACTAAAAGCCACTGCAATACACCTTGTCCCTGTGATATAGTTAGAATCAGAAAAACAGGACAAGGAACGAGCCTTGCGGGAGCAATCCTGCAGGGCTTTCCTTTTGCCCGGAAAGCGAGGTGCAGCGTGCCAAAGAAACCAAAACGCCCCTGCTCCTACCCCGGCTGTCCAAACCTCACGGACGGGCAGTACTGTGAGGAACATGAAGCTGCTGCCCGGAAACGGTACAACAAGTACGGACGCCCCGCTGACAGCAACAAGAAGTACGGCAGGGCTTGGAAACGAATCCGTGACCGCTATGCTGCGGCGCATCCTTTGTGTGAGCTGTGTCTGAAGGAAGGACGGCTGACTCCCGTGGAGGAAGTCCATCACATTGTTCCTCTATCACAAGGCGGGACGCATCGGAATGACAATCTGATGTCCCTCTGCCAGTCCTGCCACACAAAGCTGCATCATGAGCTTGGCGACCGGTGACCGTGGGGCGGTCAAAATCTCCGGGACCTGCATGAGCGGACAGCGGCCTGGGGCTTCGTGCGCGAAAAAGGCGAAATCAAAAGGGTAATTAAGGGCGGCCGTCTGCGGCTGCTTTATTTTTCGAGAAAAGGGGTGAGAAAATGCCGACAAAATCCAATAACACAGGAGGGCGCGGCGGTGCGAGACCCGGTGCGGGAAGGAAGAAATCCGCTGTCAGGGAGAAAGCCGAGAACGGCAATCCGGGCGGACGCAGATTAGAAGTGCTGGACATTCCCGAAGTCGAGGGTGTCGATATGCCAAAGCCCCATGAGTTCCTCTCCGCAGAGCAGCGTGACGGGAGTACGCTCCAGGCGGAGGAGATCTACACGGAAACCTGGGAGTGGTTAAAGAAGGTGGGCTGTGCGGCAAAGGTGTCTCCCCAGCTATTGGAGAGGTACGCCATGTGCAGCGCCCGCTGGATTCAGTGCGAGGAGATGACCAACCGCATGGGCTTCCTCTCCAAGCACCCGACCACCCAGAAGCCGATTCCGTCTCCGTTCATCAATATCGGCATCAATTACATGAACCAGGCGGTGCGGCTCTGGAATGAGATCTTCCAGATCGTAAAGGAAAACTGCAGCACGGATTACGGGGAGGTATCTCCCCAGAACGATTTGATGGAGCGTCTGCTCCGTGCAAGAAAGGGGTGAAGCCATGTTCGAGAAAGTAAATCCGTGCCACCCGGATAAGGTGGCGGATCGCATTGCCGGCGCTCTGGTGGATGCGGCGTACAGGAAAGAACAAAATCCCAGGATCGCCGTGGAGGTTCTGCTCGGTCACGGCGTCTGCCACATCATCGCGGAGAGTTCCGTACACATCCCGCTGGGTGAGGTGGATGCCATTGTGAAGCGTATCGGCGGGAATCTGCACCTGGATTATGTGGAAGTGCCGCAGGACGGACGCCTTGCCAATAACCAGGCAGAAGGAATCCGTTGCGGTGACAATGGCATCTTCAAAGGGATGCCAGTCACGGAGGAGCAGAAAATTCTCTGCGAGATCGCAAAAAGTGTGTATCACACTTATCCCTCGGATGGGAAGTACATTATTGACGAAGCAAGGCTGATCCTCTGCCAGAGTAATGCGCCCACAGAGGAACTGCAAAAGATGTATCCCACCGCCGAGGTCAATCCTCTGGGCGACTGGTCGGGCGGCACGGATGTGGACTCCGGCGTGACCAATCGTAAGCTCGGCTCAGATATGGCCGATTCGGTGACGGGCGGCGGTCTGCATGGGAAGGATCTCTCCAAAGCGGATGTGTCTGTCAATATTTACGCATGGCTGAAGGCGCAGGAAACGGGAAAGCCAGTGCAGCTTGTCTGCGCCATCGGGGATGATACAGTGGACGGTGTTCCCTACGCTGAGATCGTGGAGACTGCCCGGAGATACATCCAGAGCCTTGGGGGTTTTGAAAAATTTGCGGAATGGGGGCTGGTGCGATGAAGACAACAACGGAAATGCGGCTTGTCCCGATTGCCAAACTGGTACCCTATGTGAACAACGCCCGTACCCATTCCCCGGAGCAGATCACAAAACTGCGCTCGTCCCTCCGGGAGTTTGGCTTTATCAATCCTGTCATCATTGACCGGGATTTTAATGTGATTGCCGGACACGGCAGAATCTTGGCGGCAAAGGAGGAAGACATCACTGAGGTTCCCTGTGTGTTTGCCGACCACCTCAGTGAAGCTCAGAAGAAAGCCTATATCATTGCGGACAACCGCATGGCGATGGACGCCGGATGGGACGAGGAACTTCTGCGGGTGGAGATCGAGTCTTTGCAGGGCATGGACTTTGACCCTCTGCTTACCGGCTTTGACGAGAAGGAGCTGGCCGACCTGTTTGCGGATGATTCCGGCAGCGAAGCCAGGGATGACGATTTTGACCTGACCGCTGCGCTGGAGAAAGCCTCCTTTGTGGAGTGGGGCGATGTCTGGACAGTCGGCCGGCACCGCCTTGTGTGCGGGGACGCCACCTCCGCCGAGGATGTAGCGAAACTGATGGATGGCAGGAAAGCCAACCTTATCGTGACGGACCCGCCCTATGGCGTTTCCTTTAAAAGTTCCAGCGGCCTGACCATCCAGAACGACTCCATGAAGGACGAGGAATTTTACAACTTCCTCCTCTCTGCTTTCCAGTGCATGGCGGAGCATCTGGAGAAAGGCGGCGCGGCCTATGTGTTCCATGCAGACACCGAGGGGCTGAACTTCCGGAAAGCGTTCATTGATGCCGGGTTCCATCTGGCCGGTGTGTGTATCTGGGTAAAGAACTCCCTGGTGCTGGGCCGCTCTGACTACCAGTGGCAGCACGAGCCTGTGCTATACGGGTTCCTGCAAAACGGCAAGCATCCCTGGTACTCCGACCGCAAGCAGACCACCATCTGGAACTACGACAAACCGAAGCGCAACGCTAACCACCCAACCTCCAAACCGCTGAACCTGCTGGGCTATCCCATCGGGAACTCCACCCAGGAGAATGCCGTGGTGATCGACACCTTTGGTGGCAGCGGCTCCACCATGATGGCCTGTGAGCAGATGAACCGTGTCTGCTGCATGATGGAATTGGATGAAAAGTACGCATCGGTCATCCTCCGCAGGGCTGTGGAGAACGGCATCCCGCCTGAGGATATTTTTGTGGAGAGAAATGGGGCAAAGATGATGTACTCCGACCTTGTGAAGGAGGTGGAGACATCGTGAATCCTATATACATCCATAGTAGAAAGCCGGACAGAGCCTCCAGAGAGCCGGACAGAGTCCTCAGAGATACACCAGAGTCTCAGGCTTTGACTCTTGGCAGTCTCTTTGACGGCTCCGGCGGATTCCCTTTGGGCGGCTTGCTCTCCGGCATTACCCCCGTTTGGGCATCGGAGATCGAGCCGTTCCCCATCCGGGTGACCACAAAGCGGCTTCCGTTTATGAAGCATTACGGCGATGTCTCCCGGATGGACGGCGGGAAGATTGAGCCGGTGGATGTCATTACCTTCGGCAGCCCTTGCCAGGACATGAGCATCGCGGGCCGGAGGGAAGGTCTGGACGGCTCCCGCTCCAGCCTTTTCTATGAAGCCGTCCGGATCGTAAAGGAAATGAGGTGTGCAACTGATGGCAGATATCCAAGGTATATCGTCTGGGAGAACGTCCCTGGTGCGTTCAGCTCCAACAAGGGCGCGGACTTCCAATCCGTCCTCGAAGAGATCCGCTCGGTCAAAGGATACAAGATTGATCCTGCTCGACCTGCGAAGTGGCCAGCCGCCGGGGAGATCGTGGCAGACGATTTCAGTCTCGCATGGCGGGTATTTGATGCACAGTACTGGGGAGTCCCCCAACGCAGAAAACGCATCTACCTTGTCGCAGATTTTGCAGGCGGGAGTGCCGGAAAAATATTATTTGAGTCCGAAGGCGTGTCTGGGTATACTCCGCAGGGCTTCCGCCCGTGGCAAGGAGCTGCCGGAGCTTTTGAGGAAAGCGCTGGAGCGACAGGCTGCGTCTGCCTAAACGACCAGGGCGGCGGCCGCATGGATGTGACGGAGGAAGTTGCAGCAACGCTCCGGGCGGAAAACCACGGGCATCCTCCCTGCGTGATGGGAGCTGCCGGATTCTGCACCGAGCATTCCGCACAGGCCAGGGGCATCGGGTATGAGGAGGAAACCTCGCCCACCCTCCGGGCCGGTACGGTGCCGGCGGCGGTCTATGAGAACCATAGCCAGGACACCAGATACACCGGCCCGCTGGAGACGGCTCCCACGGTCAACGCCACCTACGGCATGGGCGGGAACAACCAGCCCTTTGTAGTGGAGACGCCTAAGACGCTGAAGATCCGCTCCGGCTGTGAGGGCGGCGGCAAAGGCGCGCTGATCCAGGATAACAAGTCCGCCACGCTGGGCTGCAACAACGACCAGACGGTGTTCGTGCCGTTCGTGAAAGGCACACGTCCCCACTCTCCCGATGAGGGTCAGCAGTGGAAAGCCTTCGATGTGGCGAACACGCTGAACACCTACGATGTGGGCGAGATCCGGTGCAATGAACTGGCGGTCAAGGTTTACGGCATCTGCTCCAAGGACAGCAACGCCATGAAATCCGAGAATCCCAAGAGCGGCTTCTACGAAGCGGAAACTTCCAGATGCTTGGATGCGAACGGCGGCAATCCTACCTGCAACCAGGGCGGCATGGCTGTGGTGGCCCTGCAGGGTTCCATGATTGGCAGGGCGGACAAGAACGGTCCCCAGGGCAGCGGCGTGAATGAGGATGTGTCCTTTACGCTGGATGCCGCCGACCGCCATGCGGTGGCTTACTGTATGACCACCGGCACTTATACCCAGGCATTGGAGGAGCAGTCCCCGACCTTGATGGCAAGGGACTATAAGGACCCGCCTGTGGTAAACGAGACCGAGCCGGAGTACATCGTCCGCAGATTGACGCCCACCGAGTGCGCAAGGCTGCAGGGGTTCCCGGACTGGTGGTGTGCCGGGCTTGGGACAGACGAGCCGACCGAGGAGGAGATCGAATTTTGGACAGAGGTGTTTGAGATACACCGCTCCGTCATGGGGACGTCCTCCAAGCCTAAGAGCCGGAACCAGATCGTCAAGTGGCTGAAGAATCCCCACTCCGACAGTGCGGAGTATAAAATGTGGGGCAACGGTGTGGCGCTCCCCAACGTCTATTTCGTGCTTTCCGGGATCGTGTACTATGCACAGTTTTCGGAAGGATAAACTGGTTTCTATTCTACAGAGAAATGTGCGAAAACCCCTTGCTATTTCAAGGGTTCAGAGTGATATATGTACCTACCAAAAACAAAGGAGGTTTTCGCACATGGAAATCAGATACAATGTGACAGGCGCCAAGCGCAAGGAACTGGTAAAAGTTATCGCCAATGCCACAGGCGCCAGGGCGGAATACAAGTTTATGCCCACCTGCAATTATGAAATCGACTACTTTACGGTCACCAAGGATGGGACGCTCCTCTTTGACGACCGTGCCGACAGCGAGGAAGTCGAGCGGGTGCTGGAAGCCGTCGCCGCTGCCGGCTTTGAATGTGAGCCGCAGGACGGTGGTGAACAGCCCTCCGGGGAAGAAACCAAGGAAACGGAAGAAGCCGCCGACAGTGCGCCACAGGGCGAACCCGTGGGGCTTACGGTGGAAATCCCGTTCGACAAGGTGGCGGTGGGCAACCTCACCAAGCTGCTGGATGCCAAAGGGAATCTGATACGGAAGGCCATGGACATCACTGATCTTCGCATCGAGGTGCTGGACGACCGGGTAGCATTTCCCTGGTTCAGGGAGCTGCCAGATTGCGATGCCATCAAAGCCTACACCCATTTCATTTTCGCACTTTGCGAGATGAGCAGGAATGCCAAGCGGGTAACAGCGACCGAGAAGCCGGTGGACAATGAGAAATACGCATTCCGCTGCTTTCTGCTTCGCCTGGGCTTCATCGGCAACGAGTACAAGATGGAACGCAAGATCCTGCTGAAGAACCTGACTGGTTCCTCGGCTTTCAAGAACGGAGGTGTGGGCCATGAAGTTTCCAAGTAGAGAAATCGTGGAGCGTATCCTCCGGGAATACCCTGCCGGCACCCGTGTGGAACTGGTGCGGATGGATGATGCGCAGGCTCCGCCTGTCGGCACGAAAGGCACTGTCAAAGGTGTGGATGATACCGGCTCCCTCCTCATGCGCTGGGACAATGGCAGCGGCCTGAACGTGGTCTATGGGGAGGACATTGTGAGAAAGGTGGGTGACCGCCGTGCCGAATAACATTCTGAAGGACTTCTTCTATGGGAACATCAATCCGAATGAAAAGCAGTTTGACCGCAATTCGGAGTATGGAAAGGCCGCTGCCGGTCTGGCCGATGAAGAAGAAAAGCTCCGATCCATGCTGAATCAGGAAGCAGCCACAGTCCTCGATAAGATGATTTGCCTACAAGCCGCCATTGCGGGCATGACCGCTGAGGAGTACTTCATCGATGGGCTGCGGACGGGATTCCGCCTGGCTCTTGCTATCCTTGATGAGGAGGAAAACGGCCTTCTCAAGCCAATATCGGATGGCGGCAAACAGCCATAAACTACACAATATCTTGCGGTCATCTTTGTGTAGTATATTATCGGAAATGGCCTTGCTATTATCCTCTTTTAGAGCGAATATGTGTACACCGAAAGGGAAAACACACAGCCGCAAGGCAGAAAAACGGAGGATTTCAGAATGAACGAGAAAACAGCAAGGCAGATTGCAGAGATGAAGAACCAGACCATCGGGGTCGAGGTCGAGATGAACAGCATCACCCGCCAGAAGGCAGCGAAGGTTGCCGCCGCCTACTTCGGCACAGGCAGATACGAGAACACTGCCGGCCGCAACGGCTACAGCACCTGGTCGGCTTGGGACGCACAGGGGCGCGAGTGGAAATTCCAGAAGGACGTTTCCATCGCAGGGCCGGACGAGCAGAAATGCGAACTGGTCACCCCGATCCTGACCTACGGGGATATCGAAACCCTGCAGGAGCTTTGCAGACAGCTCAGACACGCAGGAGCGAAAAGCGACGCCTCCAGAGGATGCGGAGTCCACATCCACATCGGGGCAAACGGACACACACCGCAGAGCCTTCGCAACCTTGCCAACATCATGGCGAGCCACGAAAGCCTGATCGCCGAGGCACTGAAACTGGACCGGGGCCGCATGAGCCGCTACTGCCGCACGGTAGACCCAAGATTCTTAGAGCAGGTCAACCTGAGAAAACCCCGCACAATGGCACAGCTTGCGGATATCTGGTACAACAGCAACGGCGCAAACTACGGCAGAAACCATCACTACAACGACAGCCGCTACCATATGCTCAACCTCCATGCTACCTTTACCAAAGGTTAAGTAAAGATTTTTCTTATGTAAAGAAACATCCGCTGAACCTATGGAAATCCGTAGATTCAGTATAGATTTCTTTACATAATAATCCATTCGCGTATCATGAGACTGAAAGGAGGATCTGTCTCATGATCACAGATATACAACAACTAATAAACGCTTGCGAACAGGAGTTGCATGACAGGGAATATCATGCTCATCATGCCGATTTCATCACAAATGAATGGAAAGGTATAAGCCAATGGTGCCAAAAGAAGAATTATACTGAATTCTCACAAGATATTGGTTTCCAGTATTGTGATGAAATGATCGGTGCACACATTATTACCAAAGGAATGACCCATAAGCAAAAACTGCAATTAAGGGCAGCCCGCATGCTGGTTTCTTATCAGAAAGACGGAGATTTTGAGTTCCGTTCCCCTCGGGTGGAACGTATTTACAAAGGCGAAACTGGGCGTCTTATTCTCCAATTCTTCCAGCATGAAAGAAATATCGGCCGTTCAGAAAAGACACTTGAGTGCCGGGATATCTACCTGTATCCGTTTAATCAGTTTTTACTTGAACACGATTTAGACTTCAGTTGCTTAGATATTGATACTATCGAAGAATACTTTACATCGATGGGATATGAATTATCCTGTCGCCATAACAGTGCCAATCATCTCCGGCAGCTGTTCCATTATCTTTATGATAATGGTTACACTGCTACAGATAATGCGTTGTATGTACTAAAGGACCAGTACCGAAAGCAGTGCAAGCTCCCGACAACCTACACGGAGGAAGAAATCTCCCGGGTTCTGTCTGCCGTTGACCGTTCATCTGCCATCGGAAAAAGGGATTATCTTATTTTACTGCTTGCAGCACAATACGGATGGCGCACCGGAGATATCGTCAGTTTTAAATTCAGTCAGATTAACTGGGATAAAAATATCATTTCATTTGACCAGGGAAAAACTGATATTCCGGTAGAGTATCCATTACTGTCCTCCGTGGGAAATGCTGTGATAGATTATTTAAAACACGGGCGTCCCCAAACGGATGCGCCTGAAATAATAGTTTCAGCTGAAACCAGCAAACACGGAACTCCTTTGAAGCCTCCAACAGTTCACTCAATCGTAAGTAAATATATGCGGAAAGCAAACATTAATCATTGGAAAGAGAAACGGCACGGGGCGCATTCCCTCCGTCACAGCCTTGCCTCAAATCTGTTGAAGAACAACGTATCTATGCCGGTAATAAGCACGGTGCTAGGTCATCAGAAGACGGAAACTACAAAAATTTATCTCAAAGTGGATATGGAAAAACTGTCATTGTGTCCTCTGCCGTTGCCAAAGGTAAATTCACCCTTTTATAAGGAGGTGTCTTCCAAATGAGCCGTCCAGAGTTTAAATCCGGTTTTGCAGATGAAATCAATAAATATATTGATTTCAAGGTTGCTAATGGCTATAAAGAGAAAAGTTATACGATTCTTCTGCACGAGTTTGACCGTTTTTGTGTCAGACGTGGGATTACGGACGTTTCGTTTACCAGAGAAGATGCCGATGCATGGTCTGAAAAACGTGAGACCGAAGCGACAACCTCCCATTATGCCAGAGTAAACAAGATCAAATGCTTTATGGAGTATCTGAAGCTAACAGGTTATGATGTCTGCCTTTTGCACGATGTGTTTTTCAAAGCAACAGATTTTCAACCCCATATTTATACCGAAGACGAAATCAAAAGATATTTCAACGCTGTTGATACTTATTCTTCTGACAGGAACAAGCTGGATGTGATTATACTTCCTGTTTTCTTCCGGCTTTTGTATTGTTGTGGCACCAGGATCAATGAAACGCTCGGTATCAGGAAAAAGGATGTTGACCTGGATGCCGGAATAATAAAACTACTCGAAACAAAAAATGACTGTGAGCGGTATATTGTATTGAACCCTGAGATGAAAGAACTTTTAATACAATTCGCTGACAAATGTTTCTATCTCTATAAAGATGACGATTATATTTTCCCTTCCATTGCCAAAACACGCAGGAACGGAAAGCGGATTTATGAACTTCACCGTCTTTTATTACAACATGCCGGAATCCCCTATATTGGAGGCGGCCATGGGCCCAGGATACATGACTGGCGCCATACATTTGCCGTAAGATCATTCAAGCAGATGATCGATCATGGAATGGATATGTATGTAGCTCTGCCTGTCCTGTCAACTTATCTGGGGCATAAGACCATTTATGCCACGGAACGTTATATACGTCTGACACTGGATCTATATCCATACATTGCAGAAAAATACAGTCAAAAATTTAACAGTATATTCGGAAAGGTGGCGCATCTTCATGAAACAGACTGATTTTGCCATCTGCCTGAACCGTTTCCTAGCGGACTATCTTGTTAACAAACGCGGAAGCACTCCCCAAACCATTGATTCCTACCGTTATGCATTCATCTTTCTGCTTGATTATTATGATGAAGTCCTTCATATATCCGCAGACCGGATAACACTTAGCGTATTAACCTATGAACATTTACTGAACTTTTATGACTGGCTACAGACAGAAAGGAAAAACAGTGTTTCTACGCGGAATCAACGGCAGGCAGCGATAAACAGTTTTATCCACTTCCTAATGTATGAAAGGCCAGACTATTTAAATGAATACCAGAGAATTCTTGGCATTCCAGTAAAAAAAGCACCCCAAAAAGAAATCTCTTATCTGAAAACAGATGGGGTTTCTGCTCTGATAAGCTGTGTGGATACACATAAAACGAATGGCTTACGTGATTATGTGATACTTATGATCCTTTACACAACAGGGATTCGGGTAAGCGAGCTGATCAATATCCGGGTAAGAGACTTATCCCTTCATGAACCTTATACCCTGCTCGTACATGGGAAAGGTCGGAAAAGCCGATATGTTCCTTTGCTGAAGGATTCCATTCCAATCATTCAGGATTATTTAAAATATATGAAATATACAAAACCTGAAAAAATGGACGAATGGCTGTTTGTTAATCATATGAACAGTCAATTCACACGGCAAGGAATTAATTACATTCTCTCCAAATATGGTGACATAGCCAGGGAAAATGCACCTGACTTAATACCTGCTGACCTAAGTCCGCATAAAATGCGTCATACGGCAGCAATGGAATTAGTAGATTCTGGAGTAGATCTTATTTATATACGTGATCTTCTCGGACATGTAAGTATTAAAACAACCGAAATATATGCAAAGGCTGACGCAAAGCTGAAACGGGCGGCTATTGAAGCAGCAAGTAAGGAAATCGTTCCACCCGAAGAAGCTCAATGGGACAGCAATGATGACCTGAAATCCTGGTTAAAAACCTTCAGCAAACGTTAATTATTATGTAAAGAAATCTATGCTGAATCTGTGGATTTCCATAGGTTCAGCGGATGTTTCTTTACATAAGAAAAATCTTTACTTAACCCTTCTTATGTAAATCTTTACATAAAAAGGGCACGGTCGAGTTTAGGCTCTTCCAGTTCGATGAGCCAACCGCAGAGCGCCGGGGCGGCATCCATGCAGGCCAGCTTAAGAGTTACATCCAGCTTTGCCTGGCCTTAAGCCAGATGGCAAAGGATGTGCGGACGGCAAGCCCCAAGCCCCAGCAGAACGAGAATCCCAAATATGCCATGCGCACCTGGCTCCTCCGCCTGGGCTTCATCGGCGAGGAATTTGCAACGGCACGGGATTTTCTGACCCGCAACCTTACCGGGGACACAGCCTTCCGGCATGGCAGAGCCGCCGCTTGAAGGACTTAGGTTAAATGCCCTGCCCCTGACCGCTTCGGCGGTCTTAGGGTGGTAGAAGGACGCTTAACCTAAGTCCTCCAAGAAAGGATGAAAAGACTATGACAGAAAAAAGATACTACATTGCCTATGGCAGCAACCTCAATGTTCCGCAGATGCGGTTTAGATGCCCTCACGCAACGATCCTTGGCACGGCAAATCTCAAAGGCTGGGAGCTTCTGTTCAAAGGGAGCAAGACCGGCTCTTATCTTACGATTGAGAAGTGTGAGGATGGGACGGTTCCCGTGGTAATCTGGGAGGTGACGGCTGCGGATGAAGCCGCCCTCGACCGTTATGAAGGATTCCCGACCTTTTACTACAAGCGGGATATCCGTCTCCAGTACAAAGGCATCCGGACAGGCAGACGCAGGACGGTGACAGCCTTTGCCTACATCATGCACGAGGACAGGCCGATTGGGATTCCCAGCAATCTCTATATGCGGACTTGCCTGGAAGGGTACGACGCCTTCCGCTTTGACAAGAATATTCTGGTTGACGCCTACGATAAATGCAGGGAGGTATGCGTATATGAAGGATAATGTGATCCGAATGGCGGTTTGCCCGATTTGCGGCAGGACCTACCACGGCGCCCCGGCACTTTCCAGAGAGGATAACAAAACGCTCATCTGCCCGGACTGTGGCACCCGACAGGCGCTCCAGTCCATTGGCGTGGAGCCGTCCGAGCAGGAGCAGATCATTGAGACGATCCACCGCCATACGCAGGAGTAATGTACACAGATTCCTTCGCTGATCTTCGTGCAGATTATGCTCAGAATTAACTTGCTATTATGTGGTTTTAGAGCGAATATATACACACCGAAAGGGAAAACAAAGAAACACGGAGGATGAAGACCATGACAATCAACGAAGCAATGAAAAAGTACAGACTGCCGAACCCAACCACCCCGGAAGACCTGGAATGCCGGTGGAGCAAGATCTTAACCTTCGGGGACAAGATCGTGATGGCGGGATATTTTTACAACGGACAGAACCGCCCCTGCTATTTCGGCGCGGCATACGAGTTCCTTACCGATGACCACACCTGCGAAGGGATGATCGGCCTGAAAGCAGCCAGCGGGGTTGAGTTTGAGGATGACGGCCACGCCATTGCCTGGGCGATGCATCAGTAAACAACAGCACAAACCAATAGCCTGAGATTGAGCCGGCCGGCTCTTTCTCTCGTACAGAACCATTTTGGAAGTCGCAGCGATGCGGCTTATTTTTATGCCATTTTGGAGGTGGTGTCCATGCGAAAACTGAAGAAATACAAGCCCACCAGGTTTATGGCGAAGACCTCGCACTACGATAAGGACGCCGCCGACTATGCGGTGATGTTCATCGAGTCCCTCTGCCATACCAAAGGCACCTGGGCGGGCAAGCCCTTTGAACTGATCGACTGGCAGGAGCAGATCATCCGCGACCTGTTCGGCGTTTTAAAGCCCAACGGTTACCGCCAATTCAACACGGCGTATATCGAGATCCCAAAGAAGCAGGGCAAGTCGGAACTTGCCGCCGCTGTGGCGCTCCTGCTCCTCTGCGGGGATGGCGAGGAACGGGCCGAGGTGTATGGATGCGCCGCAGACCGCAACCAGGCAAAGATTGTGTTTGATGTGGCGGTGGATATGGTGCGGTTCTGCCCGGCGCTTTCCAAGCGGGTGAAGATACTGGAATCCCAGAAGAAGATTACCTATCTGCCCACCAACTCCTCCTACCAGGTGCTGTCGGCGGATGTGGCAAACAAGCACGGCTTTAACACCCACGGCGTGATCTTCGATGAGCTGCATACCCAGCCCAACCGGAAACTCTTTGACGTCATGCTCCAGGGCTCTGGTGATGCCCGGATGCAGCCGCTGTATTTCCTGATCACCACGGCGGGCAACGACACCAACTCCATCTGCTACGAGGTACACCAGAAAGCCATTGATATCGCAGAAGGCAGGAAGGTCGATCCTACTTTCTATTCTGTCATTTACGGTGCTGCCGAGGATGAGGACTGGACAGACCCCAAGGTGTGGAAAAAGGCTAACCCGTCCCTCGGCATCACGGTAGGTATCGACAAGGTCAAAGCGGCTTGTGAATCTGCCCAGCAGAATCCTGGTGAGGAGAATGCTTTCCGGCAGCTTAGGCTCAACCAGTGGGTAAAGCAGTCTGTCCGCTGGATGCCGATGGACAAGTGGGACGCCTGTGCCTTCCCGGTCTCCGAGGATGATCTGGAAGGGCGCATCTGCTACGGAGGTCTGGACTTATCCTCCACTACAGACATCACGGCCTTTGTGTTGGTCTTTCCACCCTTGGACGAGGAGGACAAATACTATGTTCTGCCTTACTTCTGGATACCGGAGGAAACCCTCGATCTCCGTGTGCGCCGTGACCATGTCCCCTATGACCTGTGGGAGCGCCAGGGTGTGCTGATGACCACCGAGGGCAATGTGGTCCACTATGGCTACATTGAGAGATTTATCGAGAACCTCGGCGAACGGTTCAACATCCGTGAGATCGCCTTTGATCGATGGGGCGCTGTGCAGATGGTGCAGAACCTGGAGGGCATGGGCTTTACAGTAGTCCCATTCGGACAGGGCTTTAAGGATATGAGTCCTCCTACCAAGGAACTGATGAAGCTGGTGCTGGAGGAAAAGATCGCCCACGGAGGCCACCCGGTGCTGCGGTGGATGATGGACAACATCTTCATCCGCACTGACCCGGCGGGCAACATCAAGGCGGACAAAGAAAAATCCACAGAGAAGATTGACGGTGCAATCGCCACCATCATGGGGCTTGACCGTGCGATCCGCTGTGGCAATGATACAGGTGCTTCGGTTTATGACAGCCGGGGCCTTTTGTTTATTTGAGGAAGGACGGTGATTCGATATGGGTATCTTTTCCGGGCTTTTCCGTTCCAGGGATAAGCCCCAGAACCGCACTACGGGCAGCGCTTACAGCTTTTTCTTCGGAGGAAGCACTGCGGGCAAGAGAGTGAATGAACGGTCTGCCATGCAGATGACGGCGGTGTATTCCTGCGTCCGCATCCTGGCGGAAGCAGTGGCAGGTCTTCCTCTGCACCTTTACCACTATAAGGAGAACGGAGGCAAGGAGAAAGCCATTAACCATCCGTTGTATCTGCTCTTGCATGACGAACCAAACCCGGAGATGAGTTCCTTCGTGTTCCGGGAGACGCTCATGACCCATCTTTTGCTGTGGGGCAATGCTTACGCACAGATTATCCGCAACGGAAAAGGTGAAGTGATTGCCCTCTATCCGCTGATGCCGGACCGGATGACGGTGAATCGTGACAGCAATGGACAGCTTTATTACGAATACACCGTCAGCATGGATGATGCGCCTACGGTCAAAGGCAGTCTTGTCCGGCTGAATCCTTCCGATGTGCTGCATATCCCAGGGCTTGGCTTTGACGGACTGGTGGGGTATTCCCCTATCGCTATGGCAAAGAACGCCATCGGTATGGCGATTGCCTGTGAGGAATACGGGGCGAAGTTCTTTGCAAACGG
>ERZ857984.1250-NODE-1250-length-22064-cov-6.123268_pt1 | contig 22064 bp, 25 predicted proteins | sample MGYA00519914_ERZ857984 | MGnify/ENA primary metagenome ERZ857984 (study PRJEB31778, sample SAMEA3449417) | human gut metagenome | biome: human gut; feature: human-associated habitat; material: faeces | place: United Kingdom | collected 2010/2012 ... | reverse complement strand
GTCAACCGTCAACCGTCAACCGTCAACCGTCAACCGTCAACCGTCAACCGTCAACTTTTATTTTAAACTTTTTAAACAATTTAATTATTTAAATTTCTACATTACTGAAATTAGCGAAACATTTAAAAGTTTATTACTAAATTTTAAACTTATTTATACATCAAAAAAATTATTAAAAAAATCATAGGAGTTTTCTAATGAAAAAAATATTAGTAGTATGCCGAACGGGAATGGGAACGAGTATGCTCTTAAAAATAAAAGTAGAGCAAATAATATCATCGTTAAATCTTGATGCGGAAGTATATCATGATGTAACTTCGGCTATAAGCGGATATAATGATATCGATATACTTATCACTATGAAAGATTTAGCGGATGAATTTAAAGGAAAGTTTCCAATTGTCATAGGCGTAGCGTCAATAAATAAAGAAGAAATAAAGTCTAAAATTTTAGAGGCTTTAAAATAATATTTAAATTTTAATTTTGGAGGATAAAATGAATTCTATTTTACACTTTTTAGTTTATGATTTACTCGGAACAAGTTCTATATTAGTAGGCTTTATAGCTATGTTTGGTTTAATTTTGCAGAAAAAAAGCCGGGATAAAGTCGCTATAGGAACTATAAAAACTATCGTAGGTTTTGTTATTTTTAGCGCTGGCTCTTCTCTTGCCACATCGTCTTTAAATTCTTTTCAAACATTATTTACAAAAGCTTTTAATTTAGAGGGAGTTTTGCCTTTAGCCGAAGCTGTGACGGCATTAGCTCAAAATAAATTTGGCTCAATAGTAGCGTTAATAATGGTTGCAGGATTTATAGCCAATTTAATAGTAGCTAGATTTACTCCACTAAAATATATATTTTTAACAGGGCAACATAACTTATATTTAGCCGCTCTTTTAACCGTTATATTTAAAGCGAACGGAATGTCTGACGGATTAACTATATTTTTAGGAGCGGTTATATTGGGAGTTTCTGCAGCTTTATTTCCCGCTATAGCGCAAAAAGGAATGCGAAAAATCACTGGAGAAGACGAACTTGCTATGGGACACTATGTTACAATAGCTTATGCCATTTCAAGTTTTATAGGTTCAAAAGTAGGAAATCCTGAAGACAGCACAGAAAAATTAAAATTGCCAAGCTGGTTAATGATATTCAAAGATTATATAGTTTCGGTAACATTATCCGTAGCAGTATTTTATTATATATCCGCATTCATAGCTGGAAAAGAAAATGTTGAAGCTTTATCTGGAGGGGTAAGTTGGATTTTATTTCCTTTCTTGCAATCTTTATCATTCGCCGCTTCATTATTTATAATAATAACGGGAGTAAGAATGGTATTAGGCGAGATAGTATCGGCATTTGTCGGAATATCTGAAAAATTAATTCCTAATGCAAAACCAGCTTTAGATTGTCCCGTAGTATTTCAATACGCTCCAACGTCTACGGTATTGGGATTTTTATCGGCATATATAGGCGGATTAATTTGTATTCCTATATTTGTTCTTTTGAAAACTCCCGTAATTATACCTGTTGCAGTTCCTTATTTCTTTATAGGAGCTACAGCAGGCGTATTTGGAAACGCTTCGGGAGGTTGGAAAGGAGCTATAGTCGGCGGTTTTATAACTGGAATATTAATAGCAGTTGGACCAGCTTTAATATATCCTATAATGAGTTCTATAGGCTTAACGGGAACTTCTTTTCCTGAAACCGATTTTGTAAGCGTGGGATTGATATTAAATTTTATATTAGGATTTTTTAATTAATTTGTAAATTTTATCAAAATAAAAGTTTAATAATATAAAAAGCATTTTCTATAAATAGGAGATGCTTTTTTATTATATTAATTGATTTGAATATGTAAAATATTTTCCTTTGTGAAAAAGATATCAAATACCATATTATTTTTTCTATTGAGAAAAAGCAAAACAATAACTTATTTTTTGACAAAAAGAAGCAAGGCTAAGCCCACCCTTGTCGAGTCGCTCCTATGGTAGTGAGATTTTAGTCTATCAGTGACATCAAAAAAGTAAGAATAAAATTTTTGCATACTTTTTCAAAAATTTAATTTAGATTACTTTTGCAAAGCCTAACAATGACGATATATCAGTAATTATTCTTATTCTTATTAATATACTTCTTTATAAATCTGCTTATTATCATAATAAAACCCATTATTCCCGATATTACAAAACCAATAACTCCAATTATAGAAACGCCATGGATTAATGGCGGAATTTTTGCGCTTAAAATAAACGCGCTTGAAATTATTAATGAAGCCAAAACTATTGAATAGCTTAATCTATCCGCCAAACCGTCCAAAGTGCTTGATAATATATCGAGTTTTTTATGCTCAAGTTGAACTTTCACACTTCCTTTTTTTACCATTTCAATAAAGTCGGATAAATCGGAAGGAATATTTTTCAATACTTTAGAATAATCTAAAATTAAATTTTTTGACTGCTTAAATATATTGTCGGGTTTTAATCTGTCTTTAACATATCTTAAAGCGAAAGGTTTAATATGTTCTATTATTTTTAAACTTTTATCCAAATTTCTTGCCACGCCTTCAAGCACGATTAAAGATTTTATTAAAAGCATAATATTGCTTGGCAAACTCAATTTAAACTCTCTTATAATATATATGAGTTCGTTAAATATATCCTCCATATTTATATTATCTAAAGGCATATCTATATATTTGCTTATAAAAACAAAAATCGCCGTATTGAACTCTTCTATATTCGTTATTTCGTTATGATTGCATAATTCGAGTATCGATTTTGATAAAGTTAAATAATTGGCGGAGCTTATGCTAACAATAATATCCGAAAAAGCGTCTTTTGAATTCGGAGGAATAAATCCTATCATTCCAAAATCTATAAAACATAAAACATTATTTTCTAAAGCCATTAAATTTCCAGGATGCGGGTCCGCATGAAAAAATCCAAGCATAAATATTTGCTCTAAAACCGCGTCTACTCCTATTGAAACGAGTTTTTTTCTATCGTATTTTATATCGTCTGGCGATATATCCGAAATTTTTATTCCGTCTATATATTCCATTGTGAGTATATTTTTCGTGCTGTAATCTTCGTATATTTTAGCGATTTTTACATTTTTATTTTTTTCAAAATATTTTGCAAATTTAATCGTATTGTTTTTTTCAAAATTAAAATCTAATTCCTGTAGAAGTTGTCCTTTGAAAGCCTTTATAAGTTTTTGAGGTTGCATGAAAGCGTATTCTTCGTTATGTTTTTCCAAAATATTTGAAAGCCATACTATAATTTCTATGTCGGTTAATATTTTATCTTCTATATCGGGACGCTTTACTTTTATCGCTACCTTCTCTCCGCTTTTTAAAACGGCTTCATGAACTTGAGATATTGAAGCGCTTGCTTTAGGCGTTCTTTTAAAAGATTTAAAAGCTTCGTCTATAGTTTTTCCTAATTCTTTTTCAATTATATTAATCGCTTCGTTTTCATCAAAAGGTTTAACATGATTTTGTAGCTTGCTTAATTCGTCCGTTATATCTTTAGGAAGTATATCGTTTCTGTTTGATAAAATCTGTCCAAGTTTTATAAAAGTCGTTCCTAATTCTTCAAGAGCCATTCTTAATCTCTGTCCTCTGCTATATTTTCTTAAATCCAATCCTTTATATTTTATGTTCACTTTTGAAATCGGTTTATTTACTATTTTAAGTATTGGAGTTACGGCGATTATATCTCTGAAACCGTAAGCTATTATTATCGATATTATTTCTCTTGTTCTGTTTATTGATTTTATATTAGCCACTTGAAAGTTTTCCTAATTATTTTATATTTTGATAAAAATTAATATATTATTGGGAATTATTTTTATTTATAGAAGATTTTAATTCCTCTAATTCTTTTTTTATAGATTCGTATTCTTCTTTTTTAACATATCCCATTTTATCTATTGTCGTTTGCATTCTTTCGTCTAAATATTTGCCAACCTCTTCTCTCGTCTCATTTGCTTTTGATACCATATCTTTTACAAATTTTTCGCCTTCTTCGGCGTCCATATTAGCGTCTTTTATAAACTCTCTTGCAATCTCTTCAACTTTTTCTTTGCCTTTAAGCATTACGCCTATTCCCGCATAAAATCCTTTTTTTATATCGTCCGACATTCCCATATTATTCTCCTTGATTAATTTTTTATTTTTAATATTATTACCTTTAATAAAAAAGTCAATATTAATTTTAAATATATAAATTATATTAAATTAATTATTTATATAAAATAGTTTTAAGGAATATTTATAATTTTAGGGTCGCTTTCTTTTTTCTCAACAAACCAATCTTCTTTGCTTTCTGGGTCCATTTCAGCAATTTTATCAAGCCCCATACAAAGATAAGTTCCTTTTGCGGTTGCTGCGATTTTGTCGTCATTTAAAAGTATATAACCTTCGCCTTCGTAAACTCGTCCATTGTCGGAGGTGATTTTTCCAATTATTCTTATCTCTTCGTTTATAGGAACGGGCTTTTTATATTTTGTGGTTAATGAAATAGTGACTCCCCATTTTTCTTCTCCCGTGTAAGGCATCATCGCTCTACCAATAGTTTCGTCTAAAATAGCAGCCAAAATGCCTCCATGAACTCTTGCGGGATAACCTTGATGAACATCTTTAAATTTTACAAGCGCGCATAAAGATTTGTCTTCCAATTCGTAAAATTCCGCTTTCAAGCTCAAATCGTTTTTGAATCCGCAAACCAAACACATTCTTGAATTATTTTGTTTATTTAATACTTTTAATTCCATAAAAAATTTCTCCAAATATTTTAGTAAAGCATAGGGTAAAAATGAACTCCGTTTTCGATTTTTATAGAATCGGTTATTTGAACAAATCCTAATTTTTTATAAAACTCCAAAGCGTAATCGCTTGCATTGACGCTGTATTTTTCAAGCTCTAAAATATTTTTAACTTCTTCAAAAAGTTTCTTTCCAATTCCAAATTTAAAATATTTATCGTCAACAAAGAAAAGCGAAATATGTTCAAAATTTTTTAATTCTATAGCTCCGACTATTTTATTATTTTTATCCCTTGCGACTAATATTAAAGCGCCTTCGATATAAAATCTTAATCGCATATTTTCTTTAGACATAAAAGTTAATATATTATTTATTCCTTCTTCACTGTCGATTTTAGAATTATATTTTAAATAGATTCTTTTTACCAAATCGGATATTTCTTCTATATCGTTTATTTTTGCCCTTTCTATTTTAAACATTATTCAAAAACTTTAATTAATCTTTGAAAAGGCAAATGATTTCCATCCTTCAACAATTCGCCTTTTTTATAATATCGCAAATACGGAATCAATTCGTTATTCCAAGTATTTTCTTTGAAGTTCATAAAAGATTCGTATAAAGGACTCTCGTTATATAAACAAATAAAAATTGTAATATCAACGGGAGATTTTTCTTCGTTTGCTTTTAATTCTCTTTCTAAACCTTTCCAATCTCCGCACCAATCTTGCGTAAAAATCGCTAAAACATTTTCAGAAGCGTTTTTTATATTGTCGCTTACTTCTTTAGTGTCGATTATATTTTGCATTTCTTTATCGTCTATTTTCTTAAAAGTTAACATTATTCCTCCAATAATATTTAAGTTTATAATTTAAATCATATAATAAAAAATATTTTTTATCAATTGAAAAATCTACGATAATATCGATAATATATAGAGGCTTAAAATGTTTAAAATAATTTTAATATTGGCTATAATGAATAATTTACTATTTTCAGGCAATTTTATAAACGAACAAAAAAGGTATGGCAGAGTTCGGGATGCGATAAAAGAGAAATATAATTTAATAGAAAATAATTTGAAAAATAATAATATAAAAATCGAAGAATTAAATATATTAATGATAGCTTATAAAGAAGAAGCGATTTTGGAATTATACGCTAAAAATAAATCGGATAAAATCTATAAAAAAATTTGCGAATATAATATAGCTGAAAAATCTGGGGCGCTTGGACCAAAACGAAAAGAAGGAGATTTGCAAGTTCCCGAAGGTTTTTACAATATAGAAATTTTTAATCCCGCAAGTTCTTATTATTTGTCTTTGGGAATAAATTATCCAAACGCATCGGATAAAATAAAAGGCTACAAATCGAAACTCGGAGGCGACATATTTATTCATGGCTCGACTGTTACAATAGGATGCATTCCGATAACTGACGATAAAATAAAAGAAGTTTATCTTTATTCTGTTTACGCTACGGATGGCGGACAGAAGAAAATACCCGTTTATATATTTCCGTTTAAAATGACGAATTCAAATTTTGATTATTATAAAAAATATTATAGCGAAGAATTAATTAATTTTTGGAAAGATTTAAAAACGGGCTACGATTTGTTTCAAATAAATAAAGAGGAATTGAAAATAAAAGTCGATAAATTTGGGAATTATATTTTTTAATAATTATTTAATTGTTTGCATTATGCTTTCCAATTCTTCGATTATTTCTGTAATATTATCGTTATATTCTCTAAACCAACCGCTATTAATTAAAGTTTACCAAATATTAAATTTTTAATATATTCGGTTTCAATATTCAATAATTTTGTATTTGAAAAATCCACTATAGATTTATAGTATTCTAAATAAAAATGTATATAAAAACATAAATATTTTTTAATATATTATTGTTGATAGAAAATTTGATATGGTTTATTAAAGTTTGTGGATTTGTAAATCAAATCTTTTATTATTTTTTTTGATAATAAGCTAAGCTAAAAGCTCACTCTCGTAGTGATATCTACGGCGAGAATTAATCGGGTAGATGTCCCAAGGCTCTTAAGTAAAAATATATGTTCTTTATTTGGCAACAAAAAATAATTAAGTAAAAAGTTGATTTTTTTAGTTGACAAAAAATTAAATTAAATTTAATATTTATTCAAATAAAAAGATAAAAAATAGGAGGACATATATGTCTAAAGAAGTATCAGGATTATTTTCTTTTATATTGGGCGTAACCGCTGGAGTTGCGCTTGGTATTTTGTTCGCACCAAAATCGGGTGAAGAAACGAGAGAGGATATTAAAGAAACTATTGATAATTTAAAATATAAAGTGGACGATTTATATCATAAAGGCGTTTTAAAAACTACCGAGCTATACGAAAAAGGCAAAGAAAAAACAAGCGACTTTCTTGATAAGAGAAGAAAAAAATCCGCTGCGGAAGATTAATTTTAAATAAAATGGAAGATATTGTATTTCAAATAAATGTTATAGCTATATCTTTGGCGTTTATCGCTATAGCTATATTAATTTTATCATTGGCTATATTTTTTATTTTACTTGCAAGCTATTTTAGATTTACAAATAAATTCGATAAAATACTTGACAATATAGAATCTATTAGCGATAAGGTTAATAATATAGCTTCTTTTGTAGATTCGGAAACAGAAAGAACAAAAAGAACTTTAGACGATATGCATGACGCTTTCGATAATATATCAAATAGCATATATAATTTTACTTCCGCCGCGAGAGGTTGGACGGAAAATTTAAGCATAGCTAATATAATAAAGTCTATAATTAATTTATTTAGAGGCAGGCAGGAATCCGATGACGATTTTTAAGATTAATAAATTTTTTATTTTTATAGTTTTAATTTTTTCATTATCTTTAAGTTTATACTCTCAAGATAATAATTGGGTTATAAGAATAAGAGACTCTCAAGGAGAATTAAAAAAACTTTTCACTGTTAATGATTTTATGCGAGAAGTTTCAAATATTGCAAATTTAAGAGGACTTCCCGCAGAAAATTTAAATATGCTTCTTACGAACGATTTACAATTATGGCAATTTGTTTCGACTCTTATAGAACAGGAATTAATCTATATTAAAGCGGTTGAAGAAGGTTTTGATAAAGACGAAGAGTTGACATTGGCAATTTCGCAAGAAAGAGATAATCAAATAGCTCAATTGTATATGCAAAAAAAAGTGAGAGACGATTTTTCTGTAGTTTCTGAAGAAGAGAAAAGAAATTTTTTTAATAATAATAGAGAAAGACTGCAAGCTGCGAAAGGAAATAATGTAAGATACGAGCAAGTGGCTATGGATATAGAATATACGATTTTGCAAGAGCGTATGCGAAACGAATATGAGAAAATGATAAACGAAGCTAAAACAAATTATAAATTGGAATATTCACCAACTAAAGACCCTTGCATTATTATTGACGATAAAAAAATTCCTTTGTCAAATTTTAACGAAATGTTTAATCAAACTTTAAAACAAGCGGGAGCAAATATACCGCCAGCTTTGAGAGTTCAAGCAAGAGATAATATGTTTACCGCTTTTGTCGCTAGAGAGATAATGATATACGAAGCTAATAAAGTTGGTTTTTATAATGAACCTGAAGCAAAGGCGGTTGAAAATTATATTACAAGAAGCGCCGTAGTTTCTCATTATATAGACAAAACTATAAGAGCTACAATTGAAAAACCAACTAAAGAAGAAATAAATCAAGTCTACGAACAATATGGAAAATTATATAGAATAGATTCTCTACCTTATGCGGAAGCTCAAAAAGCGCTTGAAACATTGGTTATAGAAGCAAAGACGCAGCAAAAATATCAATTAATAATAACCGATTTAAGATATAGATATAATATAGAAAAAAATCTTTCTTTAGTTAAGAATATTAAGCAATAATTATGAAAAAAATTTTTATATATTTATTTTGCATATTAGGATTATTTTCTAATTATTTATTTGCCATAAGAAACGATTATTATTTTGATGTTTCGCCTTTAATACAAAAAGAAAAAATGTTTTCAATAGGGTTTGGCGGAATATTTGAAGAATATAATTCTTGGTATCAAAACGGTTTGTTAAATATTTTAGACCCTTATAATGCTAATATAAGCAGAAGAGATATTTATTTTACTATAGCTCCTTTTTTTAATATTCGTCCGATTAGATTTATAGAGCTTGGATTTGCGGCAAGTTTTGTATATCGAAGACAGGATTCTAGAAATGATTTAACGAGCATTACGAATAAAACCGATAGTTTTGGATTTAAAGATATTGATGCAAATATAAAAATCACTATGCTTGATTGGTATTTATCGCTTGGGACAAAAATTGGAGCGAGTTTTAGTTTTCAAAAAGATTCTTTTTTATATACGCAAAGACGAATTAAAGACAATTTTAATTTTTATGCAAATATTATGATTGCGGGAGTTCCTAAAGTTATTCCCGTTAATATTTTATTTTGTTATATTTTTGATACGAGAGATAATTTGCTTACCGATATATTAAATTACGGCGAGATAGTCGGCGCTTTAGAAATTATAACTTCTCCTTTTATAACCATATACACGGGCGTAAGTTATATGTTTCCTTATAAAAAAGGTTTAGAGTTTGATTATACTTATGTAGAGCCTTTCGTTAAAGTTAAAGCCACAATATCTGATTTTCTTTATATGACTGCATCATACGAAAAAGTAGTTTGGGGAAGCGGAAATATTCCAAACACTGCGACTTTTAATTTTTCAATAGAATATATGTTTTATTCTCCAAAATGGAGTTGGTGGTATTTAGGAAAATTTTAGAAATTCTAATTCTTTTTGGCATTAAAAAATAAGTGTAATTTTGTATGCTTTTATAAAAAGCAATTCTTTAGATTTTTTATTCTATAACTCAAGCCCGTAATATTACTTATAAATTGCATAAAAAAAGCGACAGCTAAAATTATAACCATCGCTTTATAATTATTGATTAGTCTAATTAATCGTTGACAAAATAAAAACTTATTTGCCCGCCTATATCGAAAGAGCCTAAATTATTTTTGCTAAATCTTTCGTCTTTAATTTGAGGACCAAAATCGTATCCAGCATATAAACCGATTCCTAAAGCGGTTTCATCGCTAAAGAAAAATAAATAATCGAAAGTCCCTTTAATATAAGGAACGAAAGGATTTTTAAATTTATTTTTTATGGCGTTAAAATTATATGCCGTTTCAGAATCGAAAAATTGACTTTTCTCTTCGTTATAATTTTGAGTTTTTTCGCTTCCCGATACTAATAGTTTTATTCCTCCACCTATTCCTATAAAGAATCGAGCTATATTGAATTTTGGCAATAAACCGATATTTATCGTATCAAAAGAATATTTTGTCGAAACCTCTTTATATTGAGAGCCTACAAGTTTATTCTCTTTATAGGAATAAACATCTCTATGATAGCCTAAATCTAAAGCTATTGAAAAACCCATATAATCGTCAAAACCTTTATACATACCTGGAGTTATAGAAAAACCGAATTCAAAAGCTGATTTGCCAGATAAAGTTCCGTTATTTTTATCGGCGTTTGCATTATGGATTTGGCTTTTTTGAGAAATCGAAGCTCCCAAAGGCAGAACGAAACCTATTCCAGGCTCAAAGTCTGAAGAAAATAAATTTGATAAACTAATCAAAAAGATTAAAAAAGATATGCTTAATATTTTTTTCATAAATTAAATCCTCCTTAAAATAAAAAATATAATTAATATCTTATGAGAATATTTTACAATATTGTAAATAAAATGTCAAGTATAAGTAAATAATTTTTACTAAAAAATTAAGGCAATTTATCAAGCTATTTTTGAGCTATTTACGATTATAGATTTTTACAACGGAAAGACGCCAAATTCTTATTATTTTTTGTTATTAAAAAAGAACAAAATATTTTGACATAATTAAATAAATGTTATATAATGTTAAAAAAATTATATCTAAAAAAGGAGAAATATATGAAAGGTTATGCTATGTTAAAAATAGGAGAATCAGGTTGGATTGAAAAGGAAAAACCTGCCTGCGGACCTAAAGACGCTATTGTAAAACCTTTAGCCGTTGCAATATGCACTTCGGATGTTCACACATTATGGGAAGGAGCCATAGGCGAAAGACATAATATGATATTAGGACATGAAGCTTGCGGAGAAGTTGTCGAAGTTGGAAGTTTGGTGACGGACTTCAAAAAAGGAGATAAAGTATTGATTCCAGCTATTACTCCAGATTGGGATTCCGTTGAAGCTCAAGCGGGATATTCTATGCATTCTGGCGGTATGCTTGCAGGATGGAAATTCTCAAACTTCAAAGACGGAGTATTTGGAGAATTTTTTCATGTTAATGATGCAAACGGAAACTTGGCTTTGCTTCCTAAAAATATTGACCCTGTTGACGCTTGTATGCTTTCCGATATGGTTCCTACGGGATTTCATGGAGCTGAGCTTGCGGATGTTCAATACGGAGATACGGTTTTAGTTATAGGCATAGGACCTGTAGGTTTAATGGGAGTAGCGGGAGCGAGTTTGAGAGGAGCTTCAAGAATACTCGCCGTTGGAACAAGAAAAAATTGTATAGAAGCCGCTAAAAAATACGGAGCGGACGAATTCATAAATTATAAAAACGGACCAATCGACAAACAAGTTTTGGATATGACAAACGGAAAAGGGGTCGATAAAGTTATTATAGCTGGAGGCGAAGTCGACACTTTTGCCGAAGCCGTTAGAGCCTTAAAACCCGGCGGAAAAATAGGAAATGTAAACTATTTGGGAAAAGGCGATTATGTTCAAATCCCGAGAGTTGAATGGGGCGTTGGCATGGGACATAAAGCCATATTGGGCGGACTTATGCCAGGCGGAAGATTGAGAATGGAAAAATTAGGCTCTTTGGTTTCTTCGGGAAAATTAAATGTTCATCATTTGGTTTCTCATGTATTTGACGGTTGGGATAATTTGGAAAAAGCTTTATTTATGATGAGAGATAAACCTGCAGATTTAATCAAACCTGTCGTTAGAATAGAAAAATAAATATTCAGTATAATAATTAAACTCATAGTTTTGGGATGGGCATAAAAAATGCCTATCCTTTTATTTTTTATCGTTAGAAAAAAAGAATGATGATTTTAGAGTATTTTCTTTATATAAAAAATATAATAATATTAATTTATTAGTAATTATCTTGCAAAAGTTTATTTTTTTGATAAAATTTAAAAATTATAATTTCTATATTATTTCGGATTTTTATTTTATGAATTATTTAATAACAGGTCCTATGTTTGCAGGAAAATCAAAATATTTAATAAAGTCTTTAGATTATTTGCTTATGGAAAAAAGCGATATTAAGATTTTATTTATTTATCCCGCTATGTCTTTCAGAGGATATTTTTGTAGAGATAAAACTGTTATTTTAGACAAAAGAATCGATATTATAACCGAAGAAGATTTAAATAAAAAAGATATTTATAATTATATTTCAAATTACGATATTGTAGGAATTGACGAGTTTTGTTTTTTGAAAGAAACTAATAATTTTATAAGTTTAATAAAAAATTTTAATAATATAGATTTTTATATAGCTTCGCTTGATATGGATTATAAAAGAAATTATTGGGAAAGCGTTACGAATTTAATCGAAGAAGATTTAATCGATATTCATATAAAAGTTTTCGGAAAATGCGATTGCGGAAGAAAAGGAATTTACTCAAAAAGAATAGCAAAAGATATTGACAGAATAGTTATAGGAGATGATATTTATAAATGCGTTTGTAGATATTGTTATGCGGGCGAGGACGAAGTTAAATTAAATCTATAATTTATTTTTTATTCCACAAAATTTATTAATTCCCCGATATTTTCTATATAACAAACTATTTTATCTCCCGACTTCATATATTTTGGCGGATTAAAAGACATACCGACTCCTCCTGGCGTTCCCGTAGCTATTATATCGCCCGCTTCTAAAGTCATTCCTTTTGAAATATCGGATACTAAATTATATATATCATGAATCATATATTTTGTATTTGAAGATTGTCTTATTTCTTCGTTTAATATGCTTTTCACTTCCAAATTAAAAATATCTTTTATATCGTCTTTGTAAACTATGCATGGTCCCATTGCACTATAATAATCTAAACTTTTTCCTTTATACCATTGCGAATGCTCTTTTTGTATAGTTCTTGAAGAAATATCGTTAAAAATGCTGTAGCCAAATATATAATCTTTCGCTTTTTTTACCGAAATATCTTTTCCTTTTTTGCCTATTATAATTGCAAGTTCGACTTCATAATCTAAATATTTATCCAAATCGAATCTTGATTTAATTTTATCGCCAAGTCCTATTATTTCAATCGCTCTTTTAGAAAAATAAACGGGCTTTTTAGAATTATTTTTATCCATAAGTTTATTGCCTTCAATTTCTTTTAAGTGGTCGCTATAATTTACTCCAACGCATATAATATCATGAATAGGTTTTCTTATAGGCGATAATATTTGAATATTTTCTATAGAATAAGCGGGATATTTATTAAAATTTTCGCTTGCATTTTTTAGAGTTTTTAATAAATCTTTATTCATATTTTTTATTAATTTAATCATAGGATTTTCGCCGTATTCAAAATCATGTATAATTTCTTTTATGGCAATTACTTTTTTATCGTCCTTGCTTACAATTCCTATAGCTTCCGTATTGTTCCATTCTGTGAAAGAAACGAATTTCATTTTATAAACCTCAAAATAATTAATAGTTTAATATTATAATAGATTTGTATAGGTTTTCAAGGTTGCAATTTTATTTTTATATTATATAATATTACTTAATTAAATTAATAAATCGCTGGCGTAGCTCAATTGGTAGAGCAGCTGATTTGTAATCAGCCGGTTGCGGGTTCGAGTCCCATCGCCAGCTCATAATTTTTTACTTTTTAAATTTAGGTTGTCTATATGAGTTCTATAAAATTAAAAAATCTTATAAATAAAAAGAAATTCTTTGTAATAGCAGAAGCGGGATGTAATCATGAAGGCGATTTTGAAGTAGCGTTAAAAATGGTTAGAGAAGCCGCTAAATCTGGAGCGGATGCTATTAAATTTCAAAGTTTTACTCTTAATAATTTATTTGCCGTTAAGGAATATGTCAAAGAATTAAAACTTCCCGAAAACGCTCTTAACGGAATAAACGATATAGTATTTAAAAAAGAATGGTATAAACCTTTAATAGAAGAAGCGAAAAAAAATAATATAATTTTTATAAGCACGCCTTTTTCAATAGAATCGGTTTTAGAAATGGAAGAAAATAATATTGAAATTTACAAAATAGCCTCTTGCGATATTGATAATATTCCATTATTAAATGCAATAGCTAAAACAAAAAAACCCGTTATAATGTCTACGGGGCTCGCTTTAAATAAAGATATAAATAACGCTTTAAAAATATTGAAAAATAATGAAGTCGCTCTTTTGCATTGTTCGGTTGAATATCCAACTCCGATTAAAAATGCAAGATTAAATAGAATATCTATTATGAATAAATTATTTAAAAAAAATATAATAGGCTATTCGGACCATACTATAGGAATTGAAGCGCCAATAATAGCGTTTACTTTAGGAGCAAAAATAATAGAAAAACATTTTACAATAACTCCCGAAAAAAAATCAGGAGACCATATAATAAGTTTGGATGCAAAATCAATGAGCGATTTAATCAATTCTCTTAATAATACTGTCGCTTTGCTTGGAGGCGAAAAGGCTTTATCGAAAGAACGAATATTAAGCAAGCAAGAAAAAAAAGAACTTATATATGCAAAAAGAGGATTATATTTAAATCATAGCATGCTTAAAAATGAAATTCTAAAAGAAAAAGATTTAATAGCTTTGAGACCTTGCATTGGAATACCTGCTAAAGATTATAATAAAGTAGTAGGAAAAAAATTAAAAATAGATAAAAAATCTTTTACCGCTTTAAGTTTTGAAGAATTGACAAAATAATTTTCTATTTTATACAGATAATTACTATTTAATTAAAATCATAATATAATTTATATCTATCAATCAAATATTTATCGCCGTAAAATATTAAAGCTATATAATATTTTTGTCCGCTCTTAAAATCTGTGTATAATTTATTTTTAGATTCTTTAATATAATTATAATCTTTATCAAATAAAATCATATCGATATCTTTTTTATATTCTAAAATAATATTTATCGAAGAGTTTATATCCGTTTCGTTTTCTATCAAATAAAAATCTATATCGATTATATTTTCGTTTTTTAAATAAGGTTTAATATTTTCTTCAATATTATTATTTATATCGCCGTTATAATTTTTTATAAAATAACCGTAAACAATTTGATTCGGATAATCTATTATATTTGCTTTATTAAAATTATCGTTATTCTCTCTTTCGTTTTTAAAATCATATTCGTTTTTAAAATTAAAACTTATATCGTATTTTATTTTTTTATTTTCTTCTAATTTATCCGAAGTCAATTTAAATAAAAATCCGTTTTCATTTAAAATCAAATCTTTCATTTCAATAATTCCATGATAATTTAAAATATCTTTAGTTTCTATTTTGAATAAAATTTTTTTAGCTTCGTTGTCTAATATTTCAAAAATTATATTATCAAAATAATTATCCGCTTTTATAGAAAAATCCATTATAAATCCGTTAGTCGGACTTATTTTATAATAATCAATATCTTCAAAATCTAAATTAGCTTTGATTAAAATATTTGAATCTATAAATTGAGCGTATTCGTGGCTATCGTTTGGTTCTATTTCATCTCTCTCCGTTATATCTCTATTAGCTTTACTGCAGGCGAATAAAAATAACGCGATTAAAAAACATATTATTATTTTATTTATTTTTAATATCATTTTATTTTTATTATTCCTGCGAAACGATTTTTAAATAATGCAAAAATTCTTTATCTTCGCAAATAGTTTTGCCATTATCGTCCGATAATTTTGCAACAGGTTTACCGTTAACGCTTTGAAGTTTCATTACTATATTGAGTGGTTTTGCAATCGGCTTAAAATCGTTCATAATAAAAGTGCCTATTCCAAAAGTCACATTTGTTTTATCTTTAAACTCTTTATATATTTTATAAGCTCTTTCAAAATCTAAACTATCGCTGAATAATAAAGTTTTTGTCATAGGATTAATTCTTAACTTTTCGTAATGATTTAAAACCTTATAACCCCATTTTATAGGGTCTCCAGAATCATGCCTTATTCCATCGTAGAGTTTTGCAAAATATAAATCGAAATCTCTTAAAAATTTATCTGTTCCCAAAGTGTCGGATAACGCTATTCCCAAATCGCCTCTGTATTCATTAACCCAAGATTGAAGCATAAATTTTTGACTTTCTGCAAGTCTCACTTTATCCAAAGCCTGCCCGACTTGATAATATTCATGAGCGTTAGTGCCAACCGCGAGTATATCGTATTTTTTTGCAAAATAAACATTGCTTGTGCCGACAAAACATGATTTTGGAATTTTCTTTTTTAGAATGTCAATAACTTTATCCTGCCAATTAAAAGAAAATCTTCTTCTTGTTCCAAACTCCGAAAATTTAAAACCTTTATTTTCTTCATGCATAGGTATTAATTCGTTTTCAATTTTTTCTTTTAGATTTTTCTCCCCCTGTTTATAAACCGTTTCTTTTTTATTATTTTTTATAACCGAATAATAATAATATATTTCGCTAATCATAGATAATATTGGTATTTCCCATAATATAGTTTGATACCAAGGTCCTTCAATTTCAACTGTGAGTTTATTATTATTGAATAATGCTTTTATATGTTCTTCTAAAGGTTTATATAATTTTAAAAATTCTATATAATCTCTTTTTATAAATCTTAACGAAGACAAATAATCCAATTCTTCTTTATTAAAATGTATCGAGCAGAAATTTTTTATTTGATTTAATAATTCTTCATGCATTTCATAAGTCCAATTTAAAATATTTCTACTTTTGAAAACATAACGAACCCAAACATTTGAAAATTGTCTTAAAGCGCATTGCTGCATAGTGAATTTATATAAATCTGTGTCGAGTAAACTAATTATTATAGGTTTCATAATAAGTCCTTTAATTTTTATCGTTTCTGCCAATAATTTTAGAAATTTTATAAAGTCTATATATTCCAGAAATAAAACCGAAAAATATTCCGACTATAATAAATAAAGGCGAGCTATTTAATTTTTTATCAATATAATGTCCTACAAATGCGAGTCCTAATATCATACTTGCAAATTCGATTCCAAGAGAAGCGTATTTTATTCCGTTTTTTAAGTTTTTATTTTCCATAATAAATTCAATCAATTTTTAATTTAAAGATGTAAAGATTAAAGGATTAACATTTTCCGAAGCCAATTTTAATTCATATTCAAATACTCCCGTTTTTGCATTTCCTATAATCTCTCCTTTTTTTAAATCCTTATCTTCCGACACAAAAGAGGTTGCAAGCCCTCTATAAGTCGTTATTATTCCAAATTTATGATAAATCACAATCGTAAAACCTTTGTTATTATCGTAATATATGTTATTAACCGTTCCAGTGGCGGCGCTTCTTATTACAGTTCCAGCTATAGTTTCAAATCCTACGCCTTTAGATATTAAAGAATCTTTTTGATAAGGTATCGATATTACCGCATATCTAGAATCTATAGGCAAAATTGACGGAACGGATTCTAAAGCGCTATTTTTTGAATTTACATTAACTTTCAATTCTTCCAAATAACTTTTTAATTTTTCAAATTCTTCAGCTCTTGCGTTTATAATTGCAGTTTTTTCTTCAAAATCATAATTAGTCAAATCGGCGTTATGGTTTTTAATATCGTTAGCTTTCAAATTATTAACTAAATTAAGCATATCCGCTCTATAATAATCGTTTGTAACAAGAGAATTAAATAAAATCTCTAAAGAATCTATCTCTTCAAGTTTATCGTTATAGCTTCCCGATAATATTTCTATTTTATTCGCTATTATAGTATTTTTAGTTAAAAAAGAAAAAGTTACAAGCAAAGCTCCAGATACAATAATTACAAGAATAATAATCGCGTAAACGGGCAGAGATAGAGTAATCGTTTTCTTTTTTGAATGCGGAATAAACATAAAATAAAGTCTATGTTTAAGAAATTTTGCAAATCTATCAAATCTTTTAGAAGACTCTGATTTTTCTTTTGTTATATATTTATAATTTCTTTTTTTCTTTTTATTCTTATACATATTTTTTATAAATAATTTTAATTTCAAAATTTATAATATGATTTTAACTATAATATTAAATTTTATCAATATTAATTAATATATATGTCTTTCAAAGCTTCGTATATTTTTTGAGATATTTCTTTTAAGGCTTTATTTCCTCCAAGTTTCCAATCATGAATAAAACCCGCTTCAACCATAACCGAAGGAACATCTTTTTTAAAAGTTTTTTTATTATATTCAAATTCAAACTCGTCTCCCAAAACTATTAAACCTCTTATTGATATTCCTTCTTTTAATAAATTATCTCTGTCGTAAAAATTCCATACGGATTGAGGAATATATCTGTCTAAAGCTATAGTCGGAGAGATTTTATAATTTTCTTGCATTCTTTGAGATATTCTATTCGCTATTTGCATCGAAACATTAAACTCTCCGTTATAAGGACTTACTATAACATGAAAGCCTTCAGTTTTTGCTCTTCTATTTGTATAAGGCATATAATCAAAATGCAAACTCAATAATAAATCGTAATTATTATCAATCGCATAATTTCTAATAGCGTATAATTCTATAGTTTGATATCTAGTTAAATTTTCTAATTTGCTATCTTTTCTAATTTTTGTTTCATATATTCCCAAAAGTTTTTGATAATTATTGGTCATATATTCTTTTATCGGAGTTGAATAATAATCTCCGTCTCTGCTTAAAAAATATTCAAATCGATTATCTTCGTCAAGTATTCCCGTTAATTGTTTTGCCAATCTTAAAGTCATATAATATTCGTATCCAAGCCAACCTACGCTTCCTTTAGTTGCGGCGTTATGTCCAGGGTCTATCAATATTTTAATTTTATTATTTTTAGGCTTAATATTTTTTCTGATAGAATTATCGTTTTTTTTAGCTTCGCTTTCTTTTTTTATATTATTGTCTGCCGTGACTATTACCGATACAAAACCTACTATTATTAAGATAATAATAACTACTGAAAAAATTATAAAATGATTTCTATTTTTCATTATTATTTTTATATTCGGATTTTTTAGATAATATTTTATTCAAATTAATATATAAACTAAAATCAAAATCATAAAGTTTAAATAAAATAGTTTTATATTCTTGCAATTAAATTATTTTTATTATAAATTATCTAATCAATTATTAATCATAATTTATTATTTTGATTAATAAATAAAATATATTGGAGTATTTATTAATTTTATAGAAGGATTGTATCATGTCTTTAAAGATAAGAGAAGCTTTAACTTTTGACGATGTTTTATTAGTTCCAAAAGAATCGGATATTTTGCCGAAAGATGTAAATTTAGAAAGAAAATTAACAAAAAAAATAACATTAAAAATTCCTTTAATAAGTTCGCCAATGGATACGATAACCGAACATAAAATGGCAATAGCTATGGCATTATGCGGGGGGCTTGGAGTCGTTCACAAAAATATGCCTTTGGAGATGCAAGCTAAAGAAGTTGAAGCGGTAAAAAATTTTAACGAAATAGAAAATAAAAATTTATCAAGCGTAGATAAAAACGGAAAATTATTGGTTGCTGCAGCAATAGGAATTTCAGAAGATAGATACAAAAGAATAGAAAAAATTATTGAAGCTGGAGTCGATATAATAGTTATTGACACGGCGCATGGACATTCTCAAAATGTTTTGAAAGCTATAAAAGAAATAAAAAAATTATATTCCGATATAGATGTAATTGCTGGAAATATTGCAACTTCTGAAGGAGCTAAAGCTTTAATTGACGCGGGAGTAGACGCTATAAAAATAGGAATTGGAGCGGGTTCAATATGCACTACAAGAATAATAGCTGGTATCGGAGTTCCGCAACTTACGGCAATATTAGACGCTTCTCAAATCGCTAAAAAAAATAATGTCGGTTCTATCGCTGATGGCGGAATAAAATATTCTGGAGATATCATTAAAGCTTTCGCGGTCGGAGCGGATGCGATTATGGCAGGCGGATTATTTTCTTCGACTTATGAAGCGCCTGGAGATGTAATAATTATAGACGGAAAAAAATATAAACCTTATAGAGGAATGGGTTCGGTTGGAGCTATGATTCAAGGAAGCAAAGATAGATATTTTCAAAGCGAAGTTATTAATAAATCGAAATTCGTTCCCGAAGGAATTGAAGGCGTGACGGAATATAAAGGACATGTAGCCGATGTAATTTATCAAATTATTGGAGGAGTTCGAGCGGGAATGGGTTATGTCGGCGCTAAAAATATAGACGAACTTCAAGAAAAAGCGGAATTTGTAAAAATAACAAATCAAGGTTTGGCGGAAAGTCATGTACATGATGTAAAGATAACTTCTAAAGCGCCTAATTATTGATTGCAGGCATTTACAAATTTTCTCTTACTTCCTTTTTATGCAAAAAATAAGAGAAAGGTAAAAACATTAACAGTTTAAATTTAAAATCATATAGATTTAGTTTTATGTCATTTTTTAAACTTTTCTTAATTCTGCAACGGGAGTTATATTCCATCGCTAACGCTCGCAATGACGGCGGAGAGTAGTTTTGCAATGACGATTTAATGATTAAATTTTTTTAATTAAATATATTTTGATTATAAATAAAATTATTAAATATTCTAAAATGTATGAAATGTATAAAAAATGTAATTTTTTAGGTTAAAATTTTACTTTTTTATGAAAAATACTATAAAATATACTAAAAATATTATAAAAAATCTTAATAAAAATTAGGAAAAAAATTAAAAAAAGTTCTTGACTATTTTAAAAAATTTCTTATCTTAAGTATGTAGGGTTTAAAATCCTATAATTTATATTAAGGAGTAGTTTATGAAACGCTACAAACAACTCAACTCAACTCAACTCAACGCATAGCTATTATTATATTAATAGCAGTCTTTTCTATTGCAGGATTTACTTCTTGTAATAAGAAACCTACTCAAGTATCGAATTTCTCTCAAAACGAACCAGACCAAGGAACAGGCGGCAGCGGAATTACAGTTCCAAATGCTCCAATCGTAACAAATGAAACTCAAATTCCAGGCGGAACTACTACTGGTGGAAATACTGGCGGAGCTACTGGCGGAAATACTGGAGGTGCTACTGGTGGAAATACTGGCGGCGCTACTGGTGGAAATACTTCTGGTGGAAGCGGACTTCCTACTGGTATAGCTAAACCTGAATGGTATACTAAAGACAAATTATATACCATTTATGTTCCTTACGCTTTGGGAAATGACGAAAACGACATAAAATACGCGGTTGTAAGCTACCAAGATACAAATACTTTAGATAAACTCTGGAAAGCTCATATAACGAGAGCGGGAATGAATGACGGAAAAGAATTCTTTATTAGAAACCGCGCTAATCATCGCCCAGAAGAAGCCTTCAAAGCTGGTAACGATTATTTTTACTTCGATGAAAATTTCGATATCCTTATGAAAGCTCATGAATACCGCGCAAACTCTAAATATATTCTTAAGAAATATCTTGGAGCGGTTATTACTTGGTATAAGGGAGGAGACTTTGTAGGAACTTACACTATAGGCGGACTTTATAGAACGGCTGTAAGTAAAGCCTCTTACACTGCATTGAACGATGACGGAATTAATGAATTCATGGCTTTGAAAGATAAAGACCAGTTAGAGTTGATAGTTCTAAATACTGGACATCATAAATGGAAAAGAGAATTTGGAGTTAACTTATATTTTGCAGAAGCCAGACACTCTGGAAATCCTAATATATCTCCTTGGATAAAAGACGAAACGAGATTTTTAGGACAAAGACCTGAATCTTTCATGGAAAAAATAGGATATTGGTTCTTGTCAGATATAGGTAATTTCTTATTCGTTAAAGGAGACAGAGAGGTAACAAGAAAATAAATCTATGAATTAGAAAATAAAAAGTTGCGTTGAGTGAGGGCTTGCTTCAATTAAGAAGTAAGCCCTTTTTAATAAATCGCTTTATTTGAGAATTTAATTTTTATACCATTATCAATTTAATTCCGTAAATATCTTCAAGTTCTTTATATTTTTTATCGCAAAT